>Ga0207797_1000743_pt1 | contig 24857 bp, 32 predicted proteins | sample PRCRCaboRojoPR_6_FD_187275 | JGI IMG/M metagenome (GOLD analysis project Ga0207797, IMG submission 187275) | Marine sediment microbial community from Cabo Rojo, Puerto Rico - PR CR 10% Liquid 1 (SPAdes) | ecosystem: Environmental > Aquatic > Marine > Coastal > Sediment | place: Cabo Rojo, Puerto...
GCCATCAATGTGATAGACACCCAGTACGTTGACACCACCTGGCTGATACGCAGCCGTGCCACCCCCACGCGGATGAGCGAAACGCCGAAAAAGATCACCAGCGACACCTTGACGAGATAGAATATTATGTTAGCCACGTCGGCCATCAGGCCGGACAACGACAATGTCTCAGCGATGCCCCATGGGAAAAACAGGGCGACCATGAGCGACGCCAGCGCCACGGTTTTCACGCCGTCGGCGAGATAAAACATCGCCAGGTTACGACCCGAGTACTCGACGAGCACTCCCTCCGCTATCTCGGTCTCCGCCTCACCCACGTCGAAGGGCACCTTGGCCAGCTCTGCGGGCATCACGATGACCAGCGCCAGCAATATCAGCACCAGGCCGACGATGCCGAGCAGGCCGACCTCGCCCCACAACGGATTCGAGGCGATGAACGACAGGGTGAACACGTCGCCGCCGCCCGTTAGCTCCTGGAGCTTCCAGACGATGGCAACGATGGCGACGGCGAGCGGAAACTCGTAGGACATCATGGTCACCATTTCACGCTGCGCTCCAACCGTCGCGAACGGGGAGCCGGACGCGAAGCCGCCGGCGACCATGGACAGCGCGGGAATGGTCAGCAGGTACAAAATGAGGATGATGTCGCCGTGGCCCTGCAGTATCGGGGTGTAACCGGCGATGGGGATGTAGAGCAGCAGGGTGATCGATGCCGCCAGCGATATAACCGGGGCTGCATGGTACATCCAGCCGACGGCGTTGTCGGGCATCACGCTTTCCTTCATCAGCAGCTTGCTGACATCCCAGAACGGCTGCCGCAGTGGCGGGCCGACGCGGTTCTGCATGTGGGCAGCTATTTTCCGGTCGATACCCTTGTAGGAAAGGCCGAGAAACAGCGCTAACACCGAGATACCCAGCGTCCCGATGACTGCCTCGAACAGGAGCTCCGCATTCATTTGATCAGCCTCCGTGTTTTCTGGACAGAGAGGTCATGCAGTTTTTCTTTGTCATATGTGGAGCCGTTGGCCGTGACGGCGCGGTTGGTGCAGGACATGCAGGGGTCGATGGACGCGGCGACGATGGGGATGTCGGCGATCTGCTCGTGCATCAGCATCGGGCGCCATGCCATCAGGTTGCTATATGTTGGCGCGCGGACCTTCCACGTGTGCAGGGTGTCCATGCCCGGCTCGAGCTTGACGTAATGGATGTCCTCGCCGCGGGGCGCTTCATGCCGTCCGATGGCCTCGCCCTCCGCTTTTTTTATCTGGGCGAGCAGCTTCGGTATTTTTTGCTCGGTCATGATGTCGCCCTCGGGCATGTCGTCCAGGGCCTGCTCGATGATGTCGAGGGACTGTTTGACCTCGAGCAATCGGACGACGATGCGGTCGTAGGTGTCGCCGACGACCTCGCCCGTCAAAATGTCGGGCGTGATGGCCTCAACGTTGAAATCGGGGTAGGCAAAGTAGGGAACATCCTGCCTGACGTCTTTTTTGACGCCGCTGGCACGCGTCGTCGGTCCCGCGGCGCCGAGCCGTAGCGCGTCTTTCTCGGTGAGGATGCCGATGTGCCGCGTCCGCATCTTGATGGTCTTGTCGTCGAGGAACAGATTGGCGATCTTGCCGAACAATCGGCGGTATTCCTCGAGCATCTCCCGTATCTTGGGCACCTTTTTCTCGGGGATGTCACGGCGGACGCCGCCATACATCATGATGGCCTTGGTGACCCGGTTGCCGTTGACGAGCTCAAGGATGTCCATGACGTGCTCGCGGACCTTCCATGAGTAATGCAGCAATGTGTCGAAGCCGAGCTCGTGGGCGGCGACGCCCGCCCAGAGCAGATGGGAATGGATACGCTCCAGCTCGCCCTCGATGACCCGTATGTATTCGGCGCGGTCGGGTACCTCTATCCCGGCGGTTTCCTCGACCGCCATGATAAGGCAGGCGGGATGGCACAGGTTGCAGATGCCACAGATGCGCTCCGCGACGTAGATGGACTGCACCGGGTTGTTGCGGTGCATGCCGATCCATTCGATGCCCCGGTGGTTTTCGCTCGCGGTCACGTCGACGTCGACGATTTCTTCGCCGTCGAGCTCGCAGGTAATCGTGATCGGCTCTTTCAACGCGGGATGCACCGGGCCGATGGGTATCTTGTATTTCATTCCTTCCACCCCTCGTAGAGCTTGTTGGTTTCCTTCGCTCCTGCCTCGTCGCGCCGCCATGGGTAGACGCCCTCGGGGAAGTCGGGTGTGAGGAACAGGTGCCGCTTGTCGTGCAGTCCCTGGACATCGGCGCCGGTCATCTCGATGACCTCCCGCTCGGAGAACTCCGTCCCCGGTATGAGGTCGGTGAGCGTTGGCACCCAGAGATCGTTTTTGGGCGCCGGCACCCGGAGCGTGATGGCGACCTCGCCGCAGAACGTGCCATAGTTGAGCGTGAGATGGTAGTTGTATATCATGTCGTCGCCCGCGTCGGAGGGCGATATCACGGAGAAATGCGGGAACTCGTCCGCCTCCTCTATGAGCGATGCTACGAGGTCGTGCAGCTCCTCGCGGGGGACGTCGACCCAGACGGTGTGCCGTTCCATCGGGGTGCGGACGCCCGCCGTCGCGGTTTGCACCTCGTATTCGAGGTCGTGCGCTTCCAGCATGTCTTTGATTTCATCGATGTTCATTCTGACACCTCCTCCAGGTGTTTCCAGGCCTTGACCACGCCGTCGATAATCGCCTCGGGGCGGGGCGGGCAGCCCGGGACATAGACGCAGGTTGCCTCCGGGACAACGCGGTTGAGCGGCCCCGCCAGATGATATGACTCATGGAACACGCCGCCGGTGATACCGCAGCTGCCGACGAGCAACACGACCTTTGGTTCGGGCGTCTGCTCGTATATACGCTTCACCTTGTCCTCCATGTCGCTGGTGATGGGACCCGTGAACAGGATGACGTCGGCATGCCTGGGCGAGCCAACCAGCTTGATCCCAAAGCGCTCGACGTCGTAGCGCGGGGTCAGTGCCGCCACGATTTCGATGTCGCAGCCGTTGCAGGAGCCGCTGTTGACATGGAACACCCAGAGCGACCGCTTGAACGAGTTCAGGCTCATGCTATCACCTCCAGTCCGATGATGAGAACGAAAAACAGGGCGGCCATGCCGATGAACCAGAGCACGTAGTCGTTCACGATGCCGGTATGTATCTTTTTCATCCACCGGTAGTAGCCGCTTAGCGCCTCGGTGAACCCCCAGTAGATGTTGCCCGCCCTGACATGTGCCTCCTCCTTCGAGGGGCCGGGATGCCCGGACAGGAACGGGGTGCCCTGCTCGCCATCCTTGCGCTGCCGGTTGCCCATGCCCCAGAGGATGTAGGCAACCAGGGCCGCCACGACGAACGCGATGATCCAGACCACGGGCGACCAGTAGCCACCGGTGGTTTCAAGAGCCTCGAATACCATAGCTATACACCTCCCACCGAGCCGATGTAGCCCGCCTGGTCGGCCAGTGCCTGCGCAGCGGGATGCACCAGATGGCTGACCACCCAGTCGGGGAACAGGCCGAACAGGATGATGCCGACGGCCAGGATGGCCATGCCCGCGAGCATGGACTTGGGCACCTCCCGGTTGTCAGAGATGTCGAGCCTGGGGCCCATGAACGCGGAATGGAACACCTTGACGAATGATGCCAGCGTCAGGATGGAAACGAGCATGGCGACGATTGACAGTATCGGGCTGACCTGGTAGGCCGACTCGTAGATGAGCAGCTTCGACGCGAAGCCGTTCAACGGCGGGATGCCGGCGATGGCGAGCGCGCCGATGATGAAAAAGATGGCGGTGTATTTCATCGAATGCGCCAGCCCTCCCATCTTTTCGAGGTTGCGCGTGCCGACCTTGTAAAAGATGGCGCCCGCTGTCAGAAACAGCAGGCCCTTGTACAGTGCATGGTTGATGATGTGGAAGATGCCACCCTCCATCGCCCGCAGGCCATAGGTGTCGAACTCCGCCTTGGAAAGCAGGTACAGGCCGACGCCGACGCCGAGCAACATGTACCCGGTCTGGCTGATGGCATGATACGACATCAGGCGCTTAATGTCCTTCTGCGGAATCGCCATGGTGACGCCGACAAACATCGACAGCAGCCCAAGCGCGATGATGATAATGCCGACCGTCGTCAGGTTAAGCGTCACACCGTAGAGCGTAAAGCAAACGCGGAACAGCGCATACAATGACGCCTGGCTCGCCGCGACCAGCATCGCCGTAATCGAGGCCGGCGCAACCGTGTAGGCATCGGGGGTCCACATGTGCATGGGAACCGCCCCGCATTTCATCGCAAATGCGGCGATGAGCAATCCCAGCGCGAGCTTGTCCAGGAACGTGTACTCAAGCACGTTGGCGAGCGCCGCGATGTTCAAAAGGTTGTACTGCCCATAGAACAAGCCGACCGAAAACAGCACCATCAACGCACCCAATGTTGAGATAACGATGTACTTGAACGCGCCCTCTATGGCGTCGCCCTTGTATACCCGGAAGGCGATCAGGCCCGCCGAGGCAATCGAGAGCACCTCGAGGAAGACGAACAGGTTGAACATGTCGCCGGTGAACTCCATGCCGAGCATGCCGACCGTCATGAGCAGCAGCAGCGTGAAAAAGCGCCCCTTGCCGCTCTCCCGGTCCATGAACGCCAGCGAATATATCGCGGCGGCGAGCGACACCGTGCAGCTGATGAGGCCCATGAAGGCACTCATCCCGTCGACCTGGAGGACGATGCGGACGGGCACAGCGGCCTGCGCCGGAATCGTCGACGTCGGATCGCCGGCGCCCATGGTGTACAGATGCGCGCCCTGGGTGAACACGTCCCAGGCCAGCGCCATCATGATGAACTGCGTCACCACGAGTATGAGGATAACCCACGCCGACCGCGCCTTCTTGTTCACCCGGTCGATGAGCGGCGTCAAAAATGCCCCCAGCAGTGGAATGGCGAGGAGCAATGCCGGCGCATGCGTAAGCAAATCTTCCATCATTCTTTCAACCTCCGTATCCTGGCGGCGTCAAGCGTGCCGTAATGCCTGTATATCTTGATGACCAGCGAGAGAATCAGGGCCAGGATGGCGACGCCGATGACGATGCTGGTCAGCGTCAGCGCCTGCGGGACGGGCAGCACCATGCCGCCCGGAATGGAAACGCCCTCGGGCAGATTCGTGTAAATGGGCGCGACGCCCTCCTGCCGGTAGCCCAGCGTGATGAGGAACAGGTTGACGCCTGCTTCGACGATGGTCAGGCCGATGGCTATCTTGATGAGGTTGCGCTTGAACAGGATGGCGAAGAGCCCGATGGCGATGAGCGCGACGACGGCGATGTATGGAATATTTGCTATCATTGGTCTCCCTCCTCTGATTCCTTGGCTGCCATGGCCATGGCAAGCACCACGGCCGCCAGGCCGCCGATGACCTTCATCCCGATGGCGAGGTTGAGGATGGGCAAGGTGCCGCCCGAGTTCAGGATGCCCGGGTTGCCGCCAAACGACGGTATTTCGCCGAAGATATACGAGGTGTCTGCGAGAAAGTTCGCCAGCAGCGTATCCGTGACCAGGATGAGGCCAAGCAGGCCGACAACGACGAAGGTCAGGCCGCCCAGGCTTTCAAACAGGGACAGCACGGACTCGCTGACGTGCTTTTCGGTGCGGGATGCCCCGTAGGCGACGATGAGCATCACGATGGCCGAGGCACCGATGGCACCGCCCTGGAAGCCGCCGCCCGGCGTCAGATGGCCATGCATGATGACATAGAAAGAAAAAATCAGGATGAACGGGAATATCAGCGCCGCGACGGTCCGCACGATCGGCGACAGACCCGGCTGCTCATGCCGCTCAGTCATGGCTATCCCTCCGTCGGAACAGGGCCATGACGCCGGCCACCGCGGTGAACAGCACCGTTGCCTCCCCCAGGGTATCAAACCCTCGGTAGTCAAAGACGACCGAGGTGACGGCGTTGTTGGCGCCGGTTTCGTTCTGCGCGTTCTCGATGATGTAGTCGTCCATGTCCGAGGGTGGCTCACCGAAATCACGCATCTCGTACACCGTTACAAACATGAAGGCGACGAAGACCACGAACACCAGGGCTGCAAGCTTTCTCATAGCTCCTCACCCCCCACATCGGCGGGTTCCTCGGCCGGCTCCACCGGCTCCTCCTGTCCCTCCATCCGCTCCGTATGCCGGATGGCCAGCACGATGATGGCCGTGGTGATACAGGCACCGATGCCCGCCTCGGCGATGGCGACATCGGGCGCATGCAAAATGTAAAACTCGAGCGACAGCAGCAGGCTCATCGCCGCCAGCGCGACGGCTGCACCGAGCAGGTCACGCAGCAGAATGGCAACAATGGCGGCGAGGACCATGAGCACGGGCACCGCGACATGGACGAGGTCACTCCACATCGTCCACCTCCACATCTGCCATGTCGGCCTCGGCGGCTTCCTCCCCCGGCGCCAGGTCGTCGACCAGCGCCCGGGAGGGCTTTACACCGGATCGATGCGCGGCACGGGCGATGGCATGCGCACCCGTCGGATTGGTGACCAGGATAGCGACCAGCGCGATGGCGGCATGGATGGCCATGTTGACCATGGCGGTGTCGCCGTCATACCAGCGCCATGCACCATAGATGATGACCGCGCCGGCAAGGAAAATGGCGCCGAACGTCGTGCACTTGGTTCCCGCGTGCAGCCTGGTGTAAACGTCGGGGAAGCGAAGCAATCCCAGCGACGCCAGCAGGTTGAAGAACAGCCCGATGCCCAGAAAGATGTAGATAATCCATTCGATCATATTTCCCCTCCTTCGAGATATTTGGCAACGTACAGCGTGGTGATATAGGAGAGCACCGCGTAGACGATGGCGACGTCGATGTAGATGATCTCCATCGTCGCGGCGCCAAAGGCGAGCATGGACACGACGACGATGGTGTTGACCGTGTCAAGACCGACGATGCGGTCGGGCGCCGTCGGACCCAGGATGACCCGCACCAGGGCGATGAGCACCGATATCGACAGCACGATGAGCGATATCATAAAGGGGTCGTACAGGTCGATCATTCTGCCACCCTCCGTGCCCACTTGGGAAACGAGGCACATATCGGCGTGCATGGCCGCGGCATCTCCTGCAGCGCCGCATCATCGATGTTGATCCAGTGGATGTACAGGTCGCCATTGTCGATGTCAACCGAGAGCGTCCCCGGCGTCAGCGTGATGGAGTTGGCGAGCATGGTCATCGCCTCATCGCTCTCCAAGCCCGGCGATATTTTGACGATACCCGGCCTGATGCGCCCTGTGAGAACGCGGTAGGCAACGTCCAGGTTGGCCTTCGCCATCTCCCAGAAAAACGGGAACAGGTACGCGATGAAAAGCAGCCATCGTTTCGGGTTCGCCAGCTTGAAATCCTTCACGAAAACGCTGCGTCCCGCCGCGCCGGCAACCATCGACAGCACAATCCCGGCGATGATCTCGTCAGCGCCCCACATCTGGCCGGTGAACGTGAGGGCGAGCCACACGACGAAGCAGAAAACAGCGGTCCCTACGAAAGCAAACATCGGAGGGTAATCTCGTCTCCTCTTTAAAAGCTTGCGGTTTTCGGCGCCTCGCAGCCGGGAAATCAATTTAAATATCCATTTCGGTTACATGGGGTATATGAAACCGCTGGTTGTCTACTATTCGCGGAGCGGAAACACCGAGATGGTCGCAGAGGCGCTGGCCGAGATGCTGTCCTGCCCCCTTGAAAAAATCCGGGACACGGAGAAGCGCTCCGGCCCGCTGGGCTGGCTTCGCTCGGGGAAACAGGCCGCGCGGGGTGAGACCACGGACCTGGAGCCATTGGAGCATGACCCCGGCGATTTCGACCTCGTCGCCGTCGGCACGCCGGTGTGGGCTGGCACCATGTCGACGCCGGTGCGGAGCTTTCTTGCACAGCATCGTGACGGTCTGCCCGAGGTGGCGTTTTTCTGTACCGCCGGGGGCGACAATACCGCGGGAACGTTTGCCGACATGGAGGAATGCTGCGGCCGGGAGCCGGTTGCGACGCTCGACGTCAGCCGGAAGATGATAAAAAAACGGGAATGGCGGCCCGCCGCTGAGCGCTTCGCCGGGGAGGTGGCCGATGGAGCATGACCCTGTGGCGGGCAGGGATGACCGCTGGGAGGATGAATGGCCGGGGCGGCGTGTCGAGACGGGTATGGGCTGGCGGGTGTCGCTGTCGATCCTTGGTGGCGTCGGCTGGCTGGTGTTCGTGCTCGTGTGGCTTGTGTTTTATGCATCGGATTTTTCAGGCTATCGGAACGTGGCCGTGGTGCTGCTGTCGCTGCTGGTGACGGGATGCCTGCTCGGGGTGCCCTGGACGGTATGGGGATGGCGGCGGAAACCCGAGGAGATACGGATGATGAAAACCCCGGGCTTCCGGTGGCGCGTTGTTTTTTCGGCGGTGAGCGTGCCCGCGGCGGTGCTGGCGCTGGTCGGCTGGCTTTACTGGTATGCCGATGGCTACAGCATCTATCAGAACATCGCGGTGTGCATCATCATCCTGCTGATCATGGGCGGGCTGCAGGGAGCGGTGTGGGCGCCCTGGGGCATGCGTCACGGCCGCTGCTAGGATGTGCCTGTCCTACAGGAACTTGTTGTAGCCGACGGTGAGCAGGTTGCCGCCGACGAAGATGTGGGTGTCGGGGCGGAGGCGCCAGGGAATCTTGACGTGGGTGCCGTAGAATCCCATCATCATGCCGGTCTGGTCGCCGAGCATGAACCCGAAGTCACGGACCGTCTGTCCCTTCCAGAAATAGTTGGCGCCGAACTTGACCATGGTCATGCCGCCGGAATGATAGTTGAAAAATATCGGCCGGAGAACGAACCGGAAGATGAAGCTGTTTTCCGGGCTGAGCAGCGCGCAGTCCCTGGCCATTGGCACGTAGACGTCTCCCTTGCCGTAGCTGAATATGAGGTTGGAGAAGCCGATGTCGAAGCTGATACCCAGTCGGGCCATCGCGCGACCCATGTTGTCGTTGGCGATGTCCTGTTCGACCGCTGCAGCGGTATCCGCGTCGAGCATCAGGGTGTGGGACCTGATGCCGGTGGGGCTGATGTTTTCTATTTCAGCAGTGACCTGTGAGGAGTCGTCGGCGGCTGCCGGGGCGGTGGTGAGCAGCGCCGGCGCCACAAAGATACCGATGGCGAATAAAACCAGTAGCTTTTTCATGGATGTATATTGTGTGGCCGTTTATAAATATATTGTGTGTGTGACGTGCTGGCATGACACCAACGTTTTTAAACCTGGTACACATATATCTATGGAGGTAAAACATGAAGACAATAAAACTGCGGGCATTCGCGGTGGCCATACTGCTATCCAGCCTTGTGCTGCTGCCGCTGGCAACCACCACCGGAAACGCCGGTGAAACAGGACGGAAAACAGTCACCTGCGCGGTCTTCCACGACGGGCAGCGCGAGGTCACCGAGCAAAAACTCTCCCTGCTTGGAGCGGGGAATCTGCTTTCGACGGCGCGGACCGCCGTGAACGCATGGAAAAACGTGCAGGACGGAGACGTCAGCGACGCGGACAGAGCCGAAATCGAGGCGGCTCTGACAGACCTGCTGTCAGCCCTCAAGGAAAAAGGACTGGTCCCCGCGGGGATAACACCCCGGGCGCTCGGCCTGCTTCCCGACGGCGGCATTGCCTGGATGCATCCCATCGCCAGCTGCGGGAGCGGCTTCGGCTGCATACCGCTCTATCCGGGAGAGGCGTTCCTGGGCGTGATGCTCCGCCCGATCCTGCTGCAGTACTTCCTGCTGGGCTACACGGGCTGCCTCAACGCACGTGTCATCCCGCCGCGGATAGAGTACTGGGATTTCACCGGGACGCAGACCGTGATGGTGTTCGGCTTCGCCGGCATCTATCTCGACTTCGCCAGCCTCGGCATCGGCATACCGCCCGTCCAGGTGCTCATGGGTGAGAGCCTGTTCACCGCGGGCATCGACTGGCCGATGTAGCCATCTCTTCCCCCTCTTCTTTATTTTCCATGGAGCCGCCGGAGCAGCCATGCCATGTTTTCGCCGAGGATGCGCATCGTCTCCATGCCCTCCCCGTCGTCGGCGACATCGCCGGGATCCCGGCCGATGCCGAGGTTCCAGTAGGACGAACCCGGCACCACCATCTGGCCAATCAGGAAAAAACGGTTGATGGCGTCGAACACGGGCAGCGCTCCCGCGCGCCGCACGGCCACCACGGCGGCGCCTATCTTCCGCCTGAGCAGGTCATCGTTGGCCCGGGCGACCATGCCGACGCGGTCGATGAGCGCCTTGAGCGCCGGTGACACGTTGGCGAAATAGGTGGGAGATGCAAGGATGACGCCCTCGGCCGCCTGCATTTTCCTGATGCAGTCGTTCACCATGTCGTCGATGACACATCGCCCGTCCCTGTTCTCATAGCATTGGTAGCAGGCGGTGCATCCCCTGACATCACGGCCGGCGAGCGACACCACCTCGGTTTCGATGCCCTGTTTTTCAAGCTCGTCGAGCACCCGCTTGAGCAGCAGCGCGGTGTTGCCCTCCCGGCGGGCGCTGCCGTTAAACGCAACGACTCTCATGCCCATGAAACAACGGCTGCTTTAAAACCATGGCCCCGAGCTACAGCGCGATTCCCATGTAGAACGCGGCGAGCGCGAGCGCCATCGCACCCCGGAACAGGTCGGTTGCCCGGCCGGCGCTGTCCACGTCCTCGAGCGCGAGCACGATGGCGTAGGCGACGAGCGCGTCGACCGGGATGTAGAGCACCAGGTACCACCGGCTGAGCACGTCCCACAGGACGGGGATCGGGGTCAGCGCGATGGAGACAGCCGCGATGGTGCCGCCCACCCTGACGGCGGCGCGCCGGCCGATGCGCATGGGGAGCGTAATCCGCCGGGCGAGGTCGGCCTGCATGTCCCGTGTGTCCATCAGTATCTCCCGTCCCAGGATGATGAAGAAGGCCATGACGGAGAGGAGCAAAGCGTCCCAGGGACGCCCGACGGCTGTGCCCCCGAACAGGAAGGCGAGGCTGGAGAGCACCGCGACGACGAGGTTGCCCAGGAACCCTCGCTGCTTGAACCGTGTCTCGTAGAGCACCAGGGATGCGATGGCGGCCAGAGTCAGGGCGAGACACCACGGGTTGATGAACAGGGAGAGAGCGACCGCAGCGGCGAACAGCAGGATGGAGAACCACAGCGCCTCCCGTGTGGAGATGACGCCGGCGGGCACCGGCCTGCGTGGATGCGCGATGCTGTCTATCTCACGGTCGAAGGAGTCGTTGAATGTCATGCTGCCGGCTGTTATCAGGAACACGGCGGGCATCGCCAGCAGCAGGTTCCCCGTGGTGGCGGCGCCGGCGCCGATGTAGACGCTGATGATGGCCATCAGGCCGAGCTCGGGCCGGGTCATCCTGATGTATGCCAGTGTTTTTCTGGCCGGCGATTGATGCGCATGATGCATGGCGTTGTTCGGGTCGGCGGCCTGGTCCTCCGGCCCTTCGGTCACCTCCACATCTATGGATGACAACAGGATATATGAGGTTTGTCATGTCGCCGGGGAGCGGACGCGAACATTTATAAACAATATTTATATACTATTTAAATACGGTTGAGGTGTGACATGGCAGACATACGGATAGAGAACATGGTCGCCTCCGCCACCATCGCCGAGGAGCTCGACCTGGCAGCGCTCTCCCGGGTGCTGCCGGAAAGCAAGTACAATCCGGAGGAGTTCCCCGGGCTGGTGCTCCATCTCGCCGAGCCGAAGACCGCGGCGCTGCTGTTCAGAAGCGGAAAGATGGTCTGCACGGGTGGCAAAACATATGAGGACGTACGGCGCGCCATCGACATGGTGGCGGCGATGGCCTCCCAGGCGGGCGCCGTCGTCCATGACAGCCCCGAGGTCGAGGTGCAGAACATCGTCGCCTCGTCGAACCTGGGATCGTATCTCGACCTGAAAGCCATCGCGCTGGCCTTCGGCCTCGAAACCGTGGAATATGAACCTGAGCAGTTCCCCGGCCTCGTGTACCGGCTGCAGGAGCCACGCGTCGTCATGCTGCTGTTCAGCTCGGGCAAGCTCGTCTGCACCGGCGGCCGTACACGGGAGCATGTGGAGGCAGCCGTCGACGGCGTCGCCGCCGACCTCGAGATGAAGGGGCTGCTTTAGTCGTCGTCGCCTTTTACCCTGTCGAGCGTCCAGTCGCCATGCCGCTCGACCTCGGGTTTTTTCGCCGCGAGCATGTAGACCGCGATGACCAGAGCGGCGATGACGAACAGCACCACGGCCACGATAACCATGGTATATACCACGAGGAGGATGGCGGCCAGCGCGGCGAGCACGCCCGCACCGATTCGCAGCATGGATATCAGCTCAGGGATTCGTCTATCAGCGTGCCGACAAGGCCGGATTTGCCCGAGGTCTGGCCCTGCTGCGGCATGAACGGCGCCAGGGCCATCGCCAGGTTTTTCAGCGTCATCGACTGCAGCAGCACCTTTCCGGGCCCCTCGAGCCGGGTGATGAAGAGCCCCTCGCCGCCGAACAGCATGGTCTTGATGCCCTTGACCCGCTCGATGTCGTAGTCGACGGTGGCCTCCCAGCCAACGACGCTGCCCGTGTCGACCTTGAGGCGCTCGCCCTGGCCGAGCTCCATCTCGATGAAGTCGCCGCAGGCGTGCACGAAGGCGGTGCCGTCGCCGGACAGCCGCTGGAGAATGAAGCCCTCGCCGCCGAAAAACGTCGCGCCCAGGCGCTTCTGAAATGCGATTTTCATGTCGACGCCGTCGTCGGCGCAGAGAAACGCATCCTTCTGCGCCATGAAATCGGTGCCCGTTGAGAGGTCCCATGCCTGTATCTTGCCGGGAGCGTTGCCGGCGAAGGCCACGATGGCGGTGCCGCCAGCCGACGAAAACTCGGTCATGAAAAACGTTTCACCTGCCAGCTTCCTGCCCAGCCCCTTGAGTATGCCGCCGCGGCTCTTGGCTTCCATCTCCATGTTCGGGGACATGTAGACCATGGAGCCGGCCTCGCCGTAGACCGTTTCGCCTTCGCTGATCTCGAGGGTGACAATCTGCAGGTTGTCACCGACAATTTTATGGTTCATGCATCACAATATAGGAGCAGGCTTAAATCTTTCCGTTTTTCTCAACAATGCTTGAACAATGGTCAACCACGCTTAAACGAAGGCTTATATGCCCGTGTCAGATGCTGTCACAGCGGCAGGGAGACCACGCATATTTTCCAATCACCACGCTCCCTGCCATGCCTCCATTCATCGGGCAAAAAAAGAATGCCCGGAGCGGGATTTGAACCCGAGTCCAAGCCTCCGCAGGGCTTTAGGATATCCAAGCTACCCCATCCGGGCATGTGGCTACGTGTGCAGGTCCACCATCGCCACCTGCTCCAATATGAGATCCTCATACATAGAGGTATCGATTGCCTCCCGCATCGCCATCGAAATATCGAAGCGCTCAAGGACGCTATCGCTGCCCGCCAGGACGTCGTCGTCGATGACGAGCGAGTGCTCCTCCAGGAACCCGTCGATGTCCGCCGCCCGTCCCCCGGCCCCCTCGATGGCGGTGTCGCCGACCGCCACCAGCACCACGGGACCGTTGCGGATGCCAGCCCGCTCGATGGCATTGCGTATCTGCCGGCAGCCCGACGCATACAGCAGGATTTCCATCGACAGGTCGTTGCAGGTCGCCGTGTTGCGGGAAATCGAGCGCACTGCGTGCTCCACCGCCGACCTGGCATGTACCTCGCCGTATATGGCATCGGCATCGAACGCCTGGCAGGCGATATCATGAGCTACGGCATATGCCTGCAACGCGGCGATGAACGCCTCGCCGTCCCGGATGCTGCCCCGGCAGCCATGTATCCTGATGTCCATCTATGCCACCTGTTCCCGTATCGCCCTGGCGGTCTCCGAACCGATGTGCGGTATCTCCTGCAGCCGTGCTATGCTCGCTTTCCTTAAATCGTTTACGCTCCTGAACCCTGCCTTGTAGAGCGCCCTGGCCCGGACGCGCCCGATGCCGCGGAGCTCAACCAGGTTGAGGAGCTGCTCCCGGCAGCCGTAGCGCATCCGCATGATGAGCTTCGTCAGATCCGGCACGGCGTCGAAATCAAATATGCGGGCCATTTCCCGCATCGCATGGAGCAGCCACTCGGCGACCTCGACCTTGCCGTGGATGTCCCCCGGTCCGACACCGTATTTTTGCACGAGGTGCTGCTCCCGCCGCTCCAGTATCCAGTCCTCCAGCAGCGCCGCGGTTTTCACCTCGGCGAGGAACCATTCAAAATCAGGTGAGATGGGCAGCGGCACCTCCAACGCGAAGACGTTCTCGTCCACCGTGTCCTCGAGCCACCTGTCGCCCTTCGAGACATAGAGACAGCGCATGTCCGGCGCCGCACAGATGGCGTGCAGATACGAAAACGTGGACGCTTGCGGTGCCTCAAGCGCCTCGCGAATCTTGATAGCCGAGAGCGGGTCGACGTAGAGGCTGGAGGTCTTCCGGCCAAATGGCGTGGCGGTCCACACGCCCTTTTCGACGATGAAACCCTCCCGCTCCAGAAATGATACGATGTCCTCAAGCTGCCCGGACGACAGCACGCCGTGCTGATGGACGTAAAACGTCCGGTTGAAAAAATCGACGATCTCGTTCATGGTGACCGCGAAATCGGTGGCGATGAGCGACAGGACATGGATGCGCAATGCCGGCTCGCTGCCCAGCTTGGAATGAATGGGCTCCAGGTCGGCGTCGATGTAGCGCTCCATGAGCTCACGGAGCTGCCGTTGTTTCCGCGCGACCAGGATCGCCTCGCCATGGTCATCGTAGCCGGGGCGGCCGGCTCTGCCCATCGCCTGCGCTATCTCCATGAGCGGGATGGGCACCATGCATCCTGCGTCGCCCGAGTAGCGGTAGGTGTGCTTTATGATGACCCGCCGCGCGGGCGTGTTCACGCCCGCAGCGAGGGTCGGCGTCGCGGTGATACATTTGACGGCGCCTGCCTTAAAGGCGTCCTCGATGGCCCGGCGCTGCCCGCTCCGGAGCCCGGCATGGTGGAAGGCGACGCCGTGCCGGATGTGTTCAGCCAGTTTTTTGGCGATGGAGGTGCTTTCCTCGCCGGCGAGGACGTCACGGGCGGCCTGCTCGAGCGGCGGCGCATCGTCGATGTAGGGGGCGATGTGCTCCTGTAGTTTGCCTGCGAAGCGCTGCGCCGCCCGGCGGCTGTTGACAAAGACCAGGCACTGACCGTGGCTGGCGATGGTGTCGGTGACGAGCGAGATGGTGTCACCGTTGCCCTCGATTTTCCGGGTGGTCAGGTCGTCGTAATGGATGACGCCGTTGTAGAAAACGCCCTCCCGGAGGGGGACGGGCCGCCAGGTGTCCTTGACCAGCCTTGCGTCAAGCCAGGCGGCGATTTCCTCGGCGTTCTGGATGGTGGCGGAGAGCGCGATGACCTGCAGCCCGGGGTGCATCATCCGCAGGCGGGAGAGCACCATCTCCATCGTCGGACCCCGCGAGGCATCGTCCATGAGATGTATCTCGTCCGCGACCACCGTATCGACGTCGTCTATCCAGCGGGCGCCGTGCCGCAGCAACGAATCCGCTTTTTCCGAGGTGCAGATGATGATGTCGTTGCCCCGCAGCCGGCTGCCGCTCTCGTCGTAGTCGCCCGTGGAGACGCCGATGGAGATGCCGAGCTCCTCGAACATGTGGAGGTCCTCCCATTTTTCCCGGGCGAGCGCCCGCAGGGGAACGATGTACAGGCTTTTCCGTCCCTCCAGGGCGGCCTGGGCGATGGCGAGATAGGCGACCAGGCTTTTGCCGCTGGCCGTGGGCACCGACAGGACGACGCTTTCCCCCTGCAGCGCGGGCGGGAGACCCTGCTGCTGCGGCGGCCAGAGGGTGGCATAGCCCTGCGCTTTGATGAGCCGGCGGATGCCCTCGTCCACGGGAACGTCGTCGATGGAGTCCCAGGCCATGCCGGGCTAACATGCGGGGACATAAAACGTTTTAGCATGCGTTCCAATACCTCTTTATATATCGAGGGGTTTACATCTGCACGCATGGAATCAATAGCCGATTTGAAGCAGCTGTGCACCGACGTCGCCGATGCGATATCGGAGACGGTGCGGGATGAGCGAGAGCGGTGTTTCGAGCGCTTTGGCAGGGAGGTGTGCATGGGCGCCGATGGCACGCCGACGCAGCATGTCGACAAGATAGCGGAGGAGGTGGCCCTGGAGGTCGTCGACGGCAGGGTCAACGTGCTGTCCGAGGAGGCCGGCTACGTGGACAATGGCAGCAGCTACACGATGGTGCTCGACCCCATCGACGGCACCCGCAACGCGGTGAACGGTGTTCCCTTTTACTGCACGTCCATCGCCATCGGCCGGCAGCGCCTCAGCGACGTCATCTACGGCCTGGTGCGCAACCTGCCCACGGGGGACACCTACACCGCCGAAAAGGGCGAGGGTGCTGCATGCAACGGCCGGCCGATATCGGTGCGAAGCCGCGACGAGCCGCTGCTGTCCCTGGTGCTGGGCACCTCGGGCAACGAGGCGACCTGGCAGCGGGTCCGCCATCATCACATCCGTTCGCTCGGCGCCGCGGCCCTCGAGATGTCCCTGGTGGCCGCCGGGGCGCTGGACGCCTACTACCAGGCCAACGAGTATCTGCGGGTAACGGACTTCGCGGCCGGGGCGCTGCTGGTCAGGGAGGCCGGCGGCGCCGTCTATGACAGCCGCGGCGACGTGCTCGACGTTTCCCTGGACCTGGACGTGCGGAGCAGCGTGCTCGCCGTGTCCGGACCTGCCATGCGGGAGGTGATCCTGTGAGATGGGGCATGATATGTAAGCCGTCGAAGCCCTCGTTCGCCGTCGCGGACCAGATATATCAGCTGATGGACGACATGTTGCTGGAGAAAAAGGTGGCTGCGCAGCTCGGCGAGGACGGATACACCATCGGGGAGCTCGGGGACATGGCCGACCGGCTGGTGGTCATCGGCGGCGACGGCACCATCCTGATGGTCATGCGGCGGATATCGAAGCCCATGTTCACCATCAACACCGGCCAGGTGGGGTTCATGACCGAGGCCAGCGTCGAGGACGCCGTTGAAAGCATGCGGAAGGTGCTCCGGGGCGAATGCTACGTTGAGGAGCGGATGCGCATCCAGACGTCATTGAACGGCTCCCGGCTCCATGACGCAACCAACGAGGTCACGGTGCACACCTCGGCTGTCGGCAAGATCCTGTCGCTGCGCCTCCTCGTCGACGGCGTTGTCACCGAGGAGCTCGACGGCGACGGCATGATCATCGCGACGCCGACCGGCTCGACCAGCTACGCGCTGTCAGTCGGCGGCCCCATCGTTGATCCATCTATCGATGCGTTTGTCGTGGCGCCGATGGCTCCCTTCCGTCATACAGCATCGCCGCTCATCATCCCGGCCGACAAGACCCTGCAGGTCCACATCATGGGAAAACGCGATGCGACGGTGGTGACCGACGGCATCCAGGAGGGAACCCTGTCGCGGCGGGGCACGCTCGAGCTGTCGCTGTCGGAGAGCACGGCGAAGTTCATCCGCCTGGAGCAGAATTTTTACCGGAAGGTCTACGAGACCCTGTCCTTCCACACCAAGAGGCACGACGTATGAGGACCATCAGGGGCATCGAGCGAGGTGCGCTCGACCTCATCAAGGAGAGCGCCCGCGAGATATATCCCAACGAGTTCGGGGGCTTCCTGTCGGTCGGCGACGACCCGTCGGTGATATCCGAGATTGTTTTGCTGCCCGGCACCATCTCGGGGAGCACCCATGCCATATTCCGGCTTGACATGTCGCCGCCGGACAGCAGCATCGTCGGCACCGTCCATTCGCATCCATCGGGGTCGCCCCGTCCCTCGGAGGCGGACCTGCACCTGTTCCAGAAATACGGCCGCGTCCACGTTATCATCGCGGAGCCCTATGATGACACGTCATGGCGGGCCTACGACTACCGCGGTGAACCCCTGACGCTGGAGGTGGTCGAGCTATGAAAAAGGACATCCGAGAGGCGCTCCAGCGGGCGCACGAGCAGGATTGGTCGTTCGCGTCCGGGCGCATCCTGGGCTCGATGTGCACGATGCCGCATCCCGCTGCGCTGGACGCCTACCGCGAGTTTCTGGAGACCAACCTGGGCGACGCGAGACTGTTCCCGGGCACCAAGCAGCTCGAGCGGGCGGTGGTCGCCCGGGTCGGCGAGCTGTTGCATGCCCCCGCCAGTGCAGAGGGGCGGATGACCTCGGGGGGAACCGAGTCCAATCTCACGGCGCTGTGGATTCACACGAGGCTGCGGGACAGCGGCCGGGTCATCGTGCCTGAGCATGCCCATTTTTCCTTCAAAAAGGCGGCCATGCTGATGGACCTGGAGCTGGAAACGCTGCCCTGCCCCGGCCATGTCGCCGACGCCGAGGCATTACCCGGGATGCTGGACGACAATGTTGCCTGCGTGGTCGCCGTGGCCGGCACCACCAGCCTGGGGCTCGTCGACCCCATCGAGGAGATGGCCGCATGCTGCCACGATGCAGATGTGCCATTGCATGTCGACGCGGCCTATGGCGGGTTCATACTCCCGTTTCTGCGCCAGATGAACATGGACGACCGGCTGTTTGACTTCGCCCTCGACGGGGTGAGCAGCATCTCGCTCGACCCCCACAAGATGGGCATGTCGGTCATCCCGTCGGGGCTGCTCATGCTCCGCGACGGCGACTGGTTTGAACACATCGCCGTCAGGGCGACCTGCACCCATACCCGCCGGCAGCTCTCGCTGCTGGGCACCCGACCCGGAGCGGCTGCAGCCGCCACCTATGCGGTGCTCAACGAGCTGGGATGGGCCGGCTACCGCGACGTTGTATCACGATGCATGGACACGACGCGGTACGCCGCGCTGCGGCTCCGCGCTGCGGGCTTCACCCTGGTATCCGAGCCCGAGCTCACCGTGCTCGCCGTCCGGGTGGAGGAGCCACAGCATGTCGCGGCAACGCTGGCCGACCGGGGCTGGATGGTCGGGGTCAACGAGCGCGATGGCGCGATCCGCCTGGTGATGATGCCCCACGTGAAAAAGACATTAATAGACGACTTCGTTTCAGACCTGACAACGGTGGTATCATGAACAGGCTTGAGACGTCGCTGCGGCAGGCGCCCATCGTCGACCGAGACGGCTACCGCTACGTGGTGCACCCCGTCACCGACGGCATCCCCGCCATCGAGCCCGAGCTGCTCATGGAGATCGCGGAGCGGATGGCCGAGCAGATGCCCGACTGCGACCGCATCGTCACCACGGAGGCCATGGGCATCCCCATCGCCACGGCGCTGTCGCTCCAGACCGGCATCCCGTTCACCATCATCAGGAAGCGATGCTACGGGCTGCCCGGCGAGGTCTCGGTGGAACAGGTCACCGGCTACTCCTCGTCGCAGCTTTTCATCAACGGCCCGCGGGAGGGCGACGAGGTGGTCCTCGTCGACGACGTGGTCAGCACCGGCGGCACGCTCATCGCCGTCACCAGGGCGCTCCGCGACATGGGCGTCGTGGTCAAAAAAATCCTGATAGCGGTCAACAAGGGCGACCGCGCCGACATCGAACGACGGATTGAAATGCCAATCAATGCCCTGGTTGACATATCTGTGAACGATGACATCGAAATCATTGATTGACTTCGACCGGCTGGTAACGCTCGCCGGGGGCTGCCAGCGTGTCCAGGTCATGCTGCCCGACGGGCTGCTCCATCATGCCCCCGCCATCGTTGAGGTGCTCCATGCCGCCGGTGTCGAGGTCGTTTTGTCGGCGGATAGCTGCTATGGCGCCTGTGACTGGTGCGGCGACACCACCGCCGACCGCATTATCTATGTCGGGGAGCTGCCGATGCCCTCGCTTGAAGGATGCTACCCCGCTCCGGCTGTTTTTTTGCCCGTGCCGGCATTCCATGACATCACGCCGGCCGTCGAACGGGCGATGGAGCTGTTGCCGGGCGACAGGGTCGGCGTGGTCACCATCGCGCCCTATGTCGACCAGCTGGACAGGGCAATCGAGATGCTCGAACACGCCGGCTTTACCGCCCTGACCGGAAAGAAAAGCAGGCGGACCGCCCGGGACGGCCAGATACTCGGCTGCGACCTCACCGCGGGCACCACGATCGCCGGCAGCGTCGACGGCTTTTTATACATCGGCGACGGCATGTTCCATCCCCTGGGGCTCTCCCTGGCAACCGACCTGCCCGTCGTGGCGGCGAACCCGGCGCAGCGCAGCGCGACACGGGACGAGCTGGCCGATATGCGTGACAGGCTGCTCAGACGGCGCTACGCCCAGATAGCCAGGGCGGGCGACAGCCACCGCGTGGGCATCGTCATCGGCACAAAACTGGGGCAGCATCGCCCCGAGCTCGCGGAACGGATGCGGGAGCTGGCGGTGCGGCATGGCTACAGCGCGGCGCTGGTCTCCGCCAACCTGCTGCAGCCGGAGCGCCTCGACCATCTCGGGATGGACATGTACGTGTCGACGGCCTGCCCCCGGGTTGCCATCGACGACGGCGGGCGCTTTGAGCAGCCGGTGCTCACGCCGATAGAATTCGAGATACTGGTCGGTGAGCGCGACTGGAGTGAATACGAGTTCGACCAGATCGTTTAAACGTTGATGTACAGGATGTTGGTCATGCGCGCCTCGTCGGTGTTCCCCGCCGCGTCGTAGGCAATGACCCTGACGCGGTACTGGCCGAAGGAGCGCTCGTTCCATGTCCAGGCATACGGGGTCGTGGTATCCTTGTATCGCCAGCGCCAGTTGTCTTCGTTGTTCGACCCGCTGCCCATGTCGTCCGAGTAGAACTCGACCCTGTCGATGTCCGAGAAAGCGTCGGTGGCGTCCACCTCGACGGTCATCCTTCCGATGACGATGGTGGTGATGTCGGTGAACGGCTGGGGGACGAACGCGATGGGGATGGGCGGGATGATCTCCCGGTCGAGGAGGTTGATGTAGAGGTAGTCCGCCCGTGGCCTGACGAGGGAGACGTCGGGGTCGGTGGTGTCGATGGTGAAGTTGCTGGATATCGCCCAGCCCGTGTTGCCCGCGTCGTCCGTGGCGTTGAGCCGGAGCCGGTATTTGCCGTTGTCCCATGTGGAGATGTCGATGGATGTTTCCCCGGTGTTGTCGAGCGGAAACGACATGTTGACGTTATGCCAGGTCTCGCCGTCGGCCTCGCGGTATGAAATCCAGATGGTGTCGAGGGTGTTGTCGATGTTGTCGGTGGCGTTCCAGACGACGTCGAGCCGTCCCTCGCCGCCCAGGACCTGTCCCTGGCTCGGCTGGTCGATGACGATGGCGGGCGGCAGGTTGTCGAGGGTGAACCAGCCGGAGACGTTGGCGCCGGTGTTGCCCGCGTCGTCCGTCGCGTTGACCCGGAGCCGGTAGACGCCGGCGGTGACCGGGCGGGTGTTCCATGTATAGGTGCCGGTGTCGCTGAGGTTGGTTTCCAGGGTGAGAGAGGTGTTGTCCTCTCTGACAAGGTGGATGCTGATATCCCGGCTCAGGTTGCCGTCGACCTGGTCGGATGCATTCCATGAGACGGTCACGGTTCCCTTCACGTATTCCGTGGCGGGTGCCAAAACCTCGACGGCCGGCGGCGTATGGTCTATCCGTATCTGCCGGGAGCCGGTCGTGGTGTGACCGGCCGCGTCGGTGGCCCGGAACATGAAGGTATGGTTGCCCTGCGCGCTTATCTGGAAGAGGCCTGCGTAGTCCGTCCATATGTTGCCCGTTACGTCGCGATATTCCGTCCGGTTTATCCCGGACTGGTTGTCGACGGCGTCGAGCGTTACCTCGACGGGGCCGGTGTACCATCCGTTGTCGCCGCCCGGCGTCGCCGGGATGAGATGGCAGGTAATAGATGGCCGGGTTGTATCGATTTTGACCGGGCAGGTGTGCGGCTCTCCCTGAACATCGTCGGCGGTCACCGCGTAATATGTGAGGATGTGGACGCCGTCGGCGGTCAGGTTGAACGATTCGTTGTAGACCTGCCATGGCCCGCCGTCGATGCTGTACATGGTATGATTGTAGCTCGAGGTGTTGGCGACCGGCGTTATGGTGACGGACACGTTGCTGACGTACCAGTGCTGCTCGCCGAGCGTACCGTTGCACGTGACCGCCAGTTCAACGTTGACGTTGTCAACCGTGACGTTGCGCGAAACAACTGGAGAGTAGCTGGTGCCGTCGTAGCTCCGCGCCGCGATGCTGTGCTCGCCGTCCTGGACGGTCGTGGTATCCCATGTGTACGTCCAGCTCGTGTTTCCGTCCGCGTATCGCCAGGTGCCGTTGTCGATCCGTATCTCGACACGGTGGAGCGTCCCGTTGCCGTCCGGGTCGCTGGCGTTTCCCTGCACCATTATGGTTCCGCTGACCGTGGCTCCCTCCTGCGGGGATGTAATCGTGACCGCTGGCGGCTGGGCTCTCAGGCCGCTCGCCATGACGAGGGTGACGGAAAGAGCGATGGCGGTAACGATGATGAATGATATAATGCCGAGTAACCTTTCCTTTCTCATGATTCCACCGGACTCGTGAATTGGTAAAACAGATGTGCTTTTAAAACGTTTGCTCTCCCGCCCCTGCCGGGGGATACAAAAAGCGTTATATAACCCCTTGATTTTGCCCAGACGATGGACATCCTTCTTATTTATCCTCACCTGGAGCACGGCGTTACCACCCGGGAGGACAGCCACACCCCGTTTTCCAAGCTGTTCGGCAATCCCTCGCTCACGCTGCCCCAGATAGCCGCCGTGACCCCCGACCGGCACACCGTCCGCATCCTCGACGAAAACTTCGAACCCGTCCGATATGACGGGGACTGGGACCTCGTCGGCATCAGCTGCCTGACCATGACCGCTCCCTACGCCTACCGGATGGCCGACCGGTTCAGGGAGCGCGGCATCCCCGTGGCGCTCGGCGGGTACCATCCCACGGCCTGTCCCGACGAGGCGAGCGAGCACGCCGACGCCATCGTCATCGGCGAGGGGGAGGCGGGGTGGCCGGAGCTCATCCACGACCTCGAAAACAACGGCGGGCTCAAGCAGTTTTATGGCCGGGAGAGCTGCGTCCAGCCCGGGCAGATACCGGAGCCGCGGATGGACCTCGTCCGGTACAAGCCGCTCACCGGGTGCATCCAGACCCAGCGGGGCTGCCCGCATGGCTGCGAGTTCTGCTCCACCTCCGCCTTCCTGGGGCGACAGGTGCGCAGCCGGCCGATACCCGACGTCATCCGGGAGATGAAAAAGATCCCCAACAAGTTCATCATCTTCCGGGATGCATCGCTCACCATCAAGCCCACCTACAGCCGCAAGCTGTTCAACGAGATGATCCGGCAGGACGTCAACAAAAAATGGATCGCCAACGGCAACATCAACATGCTCGGCCGCGACGAGGAATTCCTCGAGCTGGCACGGGAGGCGGGCTGCATCGCCTGGTTCGTCGGCATCGAATCCATCTCGCCCGAAAGCCTCAGGGAGGCGCACAAGAGCTCGAACACCGCCAGCCAGTACGAGGAAGCCATCAAAACAATCCGCGACCACGGCCTGGCGGTCATCGCCGGCATCATCTTCGGGTTCGACCATGACACCCCAGAGATATTCGACACCACGCTCGAAAAAATGCTGGAATGGGAAATCGACGCAGGCGAGTTCAACATCCTCACCCCCTACCCGGGGACGGCGCTCTTCGACCGCCTGGACAGCGAGGGGCGCATCTTCACCAAGGACTGGTCAAAGTACACGCAGTCCAACGTGGTCTACGAGCCCAAAAACATGACACCGGAGGAGCTGCTGGAGGGCACCCGGCGGGTCATCAGGGGCTACTACAATGGCCCGCAGACCATGCAGCGCATCCTGAGCACTCTGAAAATCAGCAAGCTCGCGCCCACCTCGCTGGTCGTTCCATCGGTCAACTTCGCCATGCGCCGCTACTACTACCGGGAGTTCTGGTGAACGACATGAACAAAGAAGCAACCGTCAGGGTGCGAGACGCAAAGATACGGATGCTCGGGGTCGTCCACGGCCTCGAGCGCGAAGGAAAACGCGTGCAGCAGGCGTTCATGGCGTTTGAGCCGGACTGCTGCGCCGTGGGCATCCCCGAGGAGGACATCGAGACGCTCCGCTCCTGCCGCGAGGAAGAGCAGCCCGAGTTTGAGACGACATCCGAGCGGGACCTGTTTTTCGAGGAGCTCGCCCGGTATGGCACGGTGACGGTGCCCCCGGCGGACCTCGTCGCCGCTGCCACGCTCGCAGACGAGGAAGACATAGCGCTGGAGGCCATCGACCTGAACGACGAGGAATACGCGTCATTGTTCACCGACGAGATGTCGCTGCTCGGACTCATGTACAACCGGTGGCGGAACCGCCGGATGGAAAAAAAGAACATGGAGGCGGCGAGCGCCGAGGAGTTCGTCCTCCAGTGGGACACCATGTTCAACGCCACCCGGACCTTCAGGGCGATAAAACGGGCGCAGGAGCAGCACATGATAGACCGGCTATGGTCGCTCGCCGGCCGCCATCGCCGCATCCTCGCCGTCATCCCGCTGGAGCGCTACGATGGCGTCGCGAGCGGGCTCGGCCATTGAAAAAACATAAAAAGAGAGGCGGTATTACCACCGAGGGTGTTATCATGGCAAGGCAGAAAGTCGTTATTCTGGGCGCCGCGGGACGGGATTTCCACAACTTCAACGCATACTACCGGGACAACGAGGACTACGAGGTCGTGGCGTTCACCGCCACCCAGATACCGGACATCGCCGGCCGGAAATATCCGTCGGAGCTCGCCGGCGGGCTG
>Ga0207797_1000744_pt1 | contig 24857 bp, 15 predicted proteins | sample PRCRCaboRojoPR_6_FD_187275 | JGI IMG/M metagenome (GOLD analysis project Ga0207797, IMG submission 187275) | Marine sediment microbial community from Cabo Rojo, Puerto Rico - PR CR 10% Liquid 1 (SPAdes) | ecosystem: Environmental > Aquatic > Marine > Coastal > Sediment | place: Cabo Rojo, Puerto...
GGGCCGAGCCACGCCGTTCGCCGAGACTCCCTCCTTCGCCCTCACCCGCGGGCAGCTGAACGGCATCGACCTGCCGGCGTTTGCCGGCCTCCCGGGGGCCCGCACCGCGCTGACGGGGCGGCTCACGCTGGACGGCCGCCAGACCCGCGACGGTCTGTCGCTGGATGGCGCTCTTCAGCTGTCCGACTCCCGCATCAACCGGGCCGTGTTGTCGAACGGACGCCTGGCGGTATCCGTCGAGGGCGACCGGGCCACGGTCGACGGCCAGGCCGCAGTCGCGGGCGGGCGGCTTCGTTGGCAGGCCGCGGCCCAGGCCCTCACCACCGAGCCCTCCTACGACGCGACCCTGTCGGCCGCTGCGCTGGACCTCGATGCTCTCGCCGGGGCCGACTCGTCGCTGGACGCTTCCGTCGACTCGCTGCACGGACGGATATCCGGCACCGGCTTCGACCCTCGATCGATGACCGTTGAAGGCACTCTGCACGGCGAAGAACTCCGCGGATCCGACATTCGCGTGGCCTCTCTCGACCTACGCAGCCGTTTCCGCGACGGCGTTCTACAGGTCGACACGCTGGACGTGGCCTCCAACCTCGTCATCGCACGCGGCGGGGGCACCGTGGCAGTGTTCGACACGTCCGCCACCTCTCGCTTCGACCTGACCGCCGACGTTACGGGCATCGCCCCGCTGCAGTCGATGCTGGGGGCCAACGCGCTCGCCGTAAGCAAGGGCACGATGCAAGCCCATCTGTACGGCAGCGCGGGCAGCCTCCGCTACGACGGCGAAGCGGACCTGCAGAACCTCGTGTACAACCAACTCCGATTGGCCGACCTGTCCCTTACCTTCAACGGGGAGGGCGACGTGTCGTCTCCGGTGCAGCGTCTGGAGGCCGTTGCCTCGCTGGGCTTTCTCTCGGTGCCCAGCCTGACCGTCGAGCAGACCGACGTGACCGCCTCGCTCGACTCTTCCCGCGTCGACCTGACAGCCACGACCCGCCTGGACCGACAGCACAGCCTGCGGCTCGACGCGCGCCTCGACCCGCGCCCCGGACAGGAGCGCCTCACCCTGCGGGCCTTCGACATGCGCTTCGGCCCCGATCGCTTCCGCCTGTTGCAGGAGGCCTCGATCTTCTACGGCGAAGCCTACCGGGTGAGCGGGCTGCTCCTTGCAAGCGCCGATCAGCAGATTGCGGCCGACGGGGTGATCGATTTCGATGGAGCGCAGAGCTTCATCGTGACCGTCGAGCAGTTCCGCCTCGGCACGCTCGCCGACCTTTCGGGACTCACCGGCCTGGACGGCCGCATGACCGGGACGGTGGACCTGAGCGGCCCCGCCACCGCGCCGCGCCTCACGAGCCGCCTCAACCTCAACATTCGCTCGGGCGGCAAGCCCGTGGGAACGCTCGACCTGGGCCTCGACTACGACAGCCTGGCTGTGGGCCTCGAGGCCACCCTCACCCATGCCGAGCGCGGACAGTTGACCGCCGAAGGCGCCATCCCGTTCGATCTGCGCCTGGCCGTGCCCGCCTCGGCCGAAGCGGTGGACGTCGCGTCGCGCCCCCTTCGCCTGTCGGCCCGGGCGACGGACTTCTCTGTCGGCTGGGTCGACCCGTTCATCGATCCGGCACTGATGCGCGACGTGGGCGGCATCCTGACCGGGCAGGTCGACATCCGGGGCTCTCGCGCCCAGCCTCGCTTCGACGGACGCCTCTCCCTGACCGGGGGCAACGCCTACCTCCCCGACACGGAAGTCCGCTACCGGGATGCCCAGGCCACCCTTACCTTTTCCGGCGATCGCGCCGAGATGACGGAGGCCCGCATCGACGCACCGAACGGCGGGCACCTGGAGGCCAAAGGCTCCATCACCTTTCCGGCCCTCACGATCGGCGCGTTCGACCTCACGCTGTCGGCCAACGACTTCATTGCCATCGACACCCGGGCCTACCGCGGCGCCGTCATCGACGGCCGCATGACGCTCCGCGGCACCACCCGCCGCCCGGTCTTGAACGGCACGGTGGAGCTTCAGAGCGCGGATGTCTACTACACGGAAGCCCTCGCCGAAACCGAGCAGACCGACCTCGCCTCCGTCCAGCTTTCGCAGCAGGACCAGCTTACCCTGGAGCAGCGCTTCGGGCTCCGGCTGTCGGAGGCCGACACGACCTCGTTCGATGCCTACCAGGCCATGGCCATGGACCTGTCGGTCCAGATCGAACGCGATACGTGGCTGCGTTCCAGCGGCACGCCCGAGCTCAACATCCAGTTTACCGGCGACCTGGACCTCACCAAGGCTCCCGACGAGGACGCGCAGGTGTTCGGCTCCATCGAAGTTGTGGAAGGACAGAGCACCATCCGCCAGTTCGGCCAGCAATTCGACCTTACGGAGGGCACGCTCACCTTCAACGGCGACCCGACCATGCCTTTCCTGCGTGCAACGGCGGTCTACGAGCAGCGCGCGCGGCGGGCCCAGGAGACGGAAGTCACCATCACCCTCACGCTCGAAGGCCGGCCCGACGACCTGGACCCGTCGCTGTCCTCGGAGCCTCCGATGGACACGCGCAACATCTTCTCGTACCTCGCGACGGGCCGCCCGGCCAATCAACTGCTCGGCGAAGGGGCCGATGGCGGCAGCCTCGCTACCCGGGTCGCGCTGGGACAGGCCACCAACTTCGTAGAGAACCTCGCGGCGAGCGAACTCGGCCTCGACATCGTGCGCGTCCAGATCGATCCCAGTGGCACCTCGTACCTGACCGTGGGTCGGTATTTCACGCCGCGGTTCTTCGTGTCGATCGAGCAACCTGTAACGTCGCAGGTGTCTGGCGGTACGGCTACGTCGACCGCGTTTGTGCCCGACCTCACGCTCGAGTACCAGTTGACGTCCTACATGCTGCTCCGGATTCAGAACCGGCAGCAGTCGCTGAATACCAACCTGCTGGTGGAATATGCCTACTGAGACGGGAAGGCCGAGGCGGTCGATGTTGCAGAGTGCGAGGCTCGTGAGGACTGCTGGCCTGTCGCAACACAGCCCCCACTGCTCGTCCCGCACGCCCCCGCCGCCGCACCCCCCGATCGCGTTGAACTCTCCTCCGCGTCAAGGGTAGCACGCACCGAACCGACTCCCGCCGCGACGCCCGTCGTGCCGATGCCTTCGCAGCCCGAACCGCCAACGTCTGCCGACCGGCCCGCTCCCGCAGACCGACCGCCCTCGACCGATCGTCCGGGGGACGAGGACGCACCGAGCGCTGCCTCGTTCTTTCAGCGACTGACGGCGTTTGAGACGGTCCTCATTGCCGGGGGCTTCGTGCTGTTCCTGGTGCTGCTGTACGAGATGGAGGTGCCCCCGCAGCCGGGCAGCTTCCTGAACCCACCGCTCGTCGCCATTGCCGGCGCGGTGCTCCTGTGGCCGCTGCGCCACCATCAGGCCGTGCGCGCCCTGCTGCTCTCGGGCGGCGTGTTGCTGCTGCTGTGGGGAATGGACAAGGTGAGCGGGGTGCTCATTCCATTTGTGGCCGTGTATCTCCTCGCGTATCTGCTCAATCCTGCCGTCGAGCAGCTGGACACCCAGTACGACGTGCCTCGCTGGGTCTCGTCGCTCGCCATCACCGGTCTGGTGATTGGTGCCTTCACGCTGGTGCTCGTCATCATCGTGCCTAGCATCACAGCCCAGCTCGAAACACTGTCGAATCGCGTCCTCTCGACGATTGACTCCCTCCGCACGTGGCTGGCGTCGTCGGCCATTCTCGACACCTTCGAGTCGTCGGGCTTGGTGCAGAAGCAGGAGGTGTTGGACCAGCTGCAGCGGGGCGTTCGGAACCAAGCGCGCCAGCTGCCGGACACCATGCAGCAGCTTCTGTCGTCGCTGGGCTCGGTGCTGGGCGCCGTGACGCTGATGGCACTCGTGCCGGTGCTGCTGTTCTACACCCTCAAGGACTACTGCCAGATTCGGGACGCCCTCATCAGCCTCTTCCCCACGGCCGCCGGACGCCGGGACTACCTCGTGGACGCCGGCAGCATCGTGGGGCGCTACCTGCGCGGGCAGCTGATCATCAGCCTCATCGCAACGTTCAACGTCAGCCTCCTGTTTTTTCTCTTCGACGTCCCGTTCTGGCTGCTCCTCGGGCTGATCACGGGGTTTCTGAACTTCGTGCCGAACCTCGGCGCCATCGTCTCGATGGCCCTCGGGTGCGTCGTCGCCTTCATCTTCGGCAGCTGGTTTAAGGTGCTGGTCGTCGTGCTCGTCCTCCTGGGCCAGGCGCTTCTGGAACAAAGCGTCCTTACCCCCAACATCATGAGCTATCAGGTGGGGCTGCATCCGGTGCTCGTCGTGCTCTCGCTCCTCATCTTTGGCACCTTCATGGGCATCTTCGGCCTTCTGATTGCAGTGCCCGCCACGGCCATTCTCGTGACCACCTACCACGCCTGCCGCGAAGAACTGACGCTCGAACTGAAGGACTACGACCGGCGTCCGGAACCGTAACGTATCGGTCCACTTTTGCTTGGTACTTCCGTGCGCGGCGCTCTCCCACCCGGTCCAGTTGGCGATCGTCCGTCTGCTTTGTAGATTCGACGCGCATTCCATCACACATTGTTGCACAAATTGTAGGTTTCCACCCCTTGACGCGTACCTTCCGGGCTCCACGTACGTTCGACCCCTCGTATTCGCTGCTCGGCCGGGCCTTCCGACGCTGGACCGGCGATCGTCTCCGCGGTGAGGCGCTCTTCCTTCTGACCCTCACGGGAGGCGCGCTTGGGCTGCTCATGGTGCACTACCTGGGCTGGGCCCTGCTGCAAACGCTCACCGCCGCCACCCCTGCGGGCGAGTGGCAGCTGTACTTCTGGGCCGGGCAGGTTGCGTCTGTGCTCCTGCTGGTCGGCGTTGGAGGGATCGGCTTCCAGCCCGAGGTGCGCGTCGCCGTCGACGCCGAGACCGCCCGCTTGCATCTCCGCCAGGGACGCCGCGAGCGGCAGGTGCCACTGACCACCGTGGACGCGGTGCAAAAGATCGGAACCCGCCGCTTCCACATGCACGAGCGCCGCTACGCCGTGACCGACGTGTTTGCCTCGACACCCGGCGATGCCGTGCTGCGCCTCGACACGTCGCACGGCCCCATCGTGATCGGCCTCCCGTCGGACGACGACCTGGAGGCTCTGCACGATGCCCTCATGACCGCCGACCGCGAGACGCCCGTCGCAGTCCCCAGCTCGTGAGGCCCGGGCCGCGAAGCCACCCGAAGCCCCCTCGGCCTGGCCCCATCGCCTCCCGCTCTGGCCTCGCCTCCCCCCGCACTCCTCGCACCGCCCAGCCCTCCGCTCGTTTGCAGTTCACCCTGAACGACACCGACGCATCGACGGACGCCCGTGCCGGTACGCTCGTGACCGACCACGGAACCGTCCAGACGCCGACGTTTATGCCCGTCGGTACGCTCGGCAGTGTCAAGGCCGTCGAGCCCCGCGAGTTGCGTGCCGACGTCGGCGCGCAGATGATCCTCGGCAACACCTACCACCTCTTCCTTCGCCCCGGCACCGACGTCATCCAGGAGGCCGGCGGGCTGCATCGCTTCATGCAGTGGGACGGTCCCATTCTCACCGACTCGGGCGGCTTTCAGGTGTTCTCGCTCTCCAAACACTGCACGATTACCGACGAAGGGGTGGAGTTTCAGAACCACCTCGACGGCGACACCCACCTCTTCACCCCCGAACGCGCCATCGACATCCAGCGCGCCCTCGGCGCCGACATCATGATGGTCCTCGACGAATGCCCGGCGGCCGACGTTGACGAAGACTACGCGCGACAATCCAACGCCCTCACCGTGCGCTGGGCGGAACGCTGCAAGCAGCGCTTCGAGGCCACCGCCCCGCTTTACGACTACGACCAGGCGCTCTTCGCCATCGTGCAGGGCGTCGTGTATCCGGAGGTCCGCCGCGCGTCGGCCCGCGCCCTGGCGGCGATGGACTTTCCCGGCTACGCCATCGGCGGGCTCTCGGTCGGCGAGACGCACGAGGAGATGTACGCCATGGTGGACACCGTCGCCCCGCTTCTCCCGGCCGACAAGCCGCGGTACCTCATGGGCGTGGGCACCCCCGAAAACTTGCTGGAAAATGTGGCGCGCGGCGTGGACCTCTTCGACTGCGTGATGCCGACGCGCAACGCCCGGAACGGCACGCTCTTCACGACCGAGGGGCGCATCAACATCAAGAATGCGCCGTTCGCCAACGACCACTCGCCGGTCGATCCCGGCCTCGACACCTACGCCTCCAACTTCACCAAGGCCTACCTGCGCCATCTCCAGAAGTCGGACGAGATTCTCGGCCTGCAGATTGCAACGCTCCAGAATCTGGCGTTTTACGCCTGGCTGATGCGCACGGCCCGCGAGCACATCCGCGCCGACTCGTTCGCCGACTGGAAGGCCGACACCCTGCCCCGCATCACCCGCCGCGTGTCCTGATCGCGGTGCCCCCCGCATCCGGACGCGAGCCGCCTCGCGCCGAAGTCGTAATGCCGGAAGCGTGGAGCTCAGCCCACCCCCCTCGCCTGAACCCACGTCCGCCGACCCCGTATTATCGCCCCGATATAATGCCGGCGCTCCCTGGACCAACCGAAATGCGACCATGAAGCAGTTCGACGTTCCTGTCTTTTACAAGAGTCCCATCATCTCGACGGTCAAAGACGCGCGGCAAACGCTGGATCCGCGCAAGAAAGACTTTTCGCCGTCGGTCATCGACTTCGGGCCGGTGCGCTTCAAGATTGCCCGGCACTTCGGCTTTTGCTACGGCGTGGAGAACGCCATCGAGATCGCTTACGAAGCGCTGGACGAGCATCCCGACAAGCGCATCTTTCTGCTCTCGGAGATGATCCACAATCCGGACGTCAACGAAGATCTCCAGGAGCGCGGCATTCGGTTCCTGCGGACGACGCAGGGCGAACAGCTCATCCCATTCGACGAGCTGACCCCGGAAGACATCGTCCTGATCCCCGCCTTCGGAACGACGCTGGAGGTCGAGCAGGAGCTGCAAGAACGCGGCATCGACACCGAGACGTACGACACCACCTGTCCGTTCGTCGAGAAGGTATGGCGCAAGAGCAGTCAGATCGGGGACGACGACTACTCCATCATCGTGCACGGCAAGCGGTATCACGAGGAAACTCGGGCCACGTTTTCGCACGCCAAAGAGGAAGGCCCCGTCGTCGTCATTCGCGACATGGAGGAAGCCGAGAAACTGGCTCAGGTCATTCGGGGCGAGAAGGACGCTGACTTCTTCTACTCGTACTTCGAGGATCGCTACTCGGAGGGCTTCGACCCCGGCACAGACCTCCGGCGGCTCGGCGTCGTCAACCAGACCACCATGCTCGCCTCCGAAACGGAGGCCATTGCCGGGCATCTGCGCCAGGCCATGATCGACCGCTACGGCGAGGCCGACGTGCAGGAGCACTTCGCCGACACCAGCGACACGCTCTGCTACGCGACAAACGAAAACCAGAACGCCACCCTCGAGCTTCTCGACAGCGGCGGCGACCTCGGTATCATCGTGGGCGGCTACAACTCGTCGAACACGAGCCACCTCGTGGAGCTCTGCGAAGCACACATGCCCACGTACTTCATTCGCGGCGCCGGAAAGTTCGACGGGCCGGCCGAAATCCGGCACTTCGACCTGCACCAGAAGGCTGAGGTGACCACCGACAACTGGTTCCCGGCCGACGACACGCCGGTCGATGTGGTGCTCACCTCCGGCGCCTCCTGCCCCGACGCACTGCTCGACGAGGTGATCCGCGACATCCTCGCCTGGTACCCGGACGCCAAACCGGTAGACGAGGCCCTCGAACCGTTCGAGGACGCTGAAGAAGAGGACTGACGGCGTAACGCTGCGGAGGCGCGGCGGTCCCAGAAAGCCCCTTCCGCAGCCGCGATCGGGTCGCACGGGCCCCGTAGCGAAACGGCATTCCCGCCGCGTGCGGTCTGTGTGTCCCTCGAATCCGCGACGACGAGCGTGACCGTCCCCCCCTCCCCCATGGCCTGGTACGAAGAATGGTTTGACACCGATGCCTACACCCTGGTGTACGGGCATCGGGACGAGGATGAGGCCGCCGACATGGTCGATCTCGTGGAGGAGGCCGTGTCCCCGCGCTCCGGCGCGCGCATTCTCGACGTGGGCTGCGGCCGTGGACGGCACGCCCGCGAACTGGCCCGGCGCGGATACCGGGTCACTGGCGTGGATCTCTCCGAGCGCTCCATCGCCGAAGCGCGCTCGGCGGCGACGCCAAGCGATGGCGACCTGACCTTTGTGGTGGGCGACATGCGCACTCCGGTCTGCGAGGCGTGCTTCGACGGAGTCGTGAACTTGTTCACGGCGTTTGGTTATTTTGACGACGACGCCGAAAACAAGCGCGCCCTGGCGGCCATGGCCACGGCCCTGGTGCCCGGCGGTTGGTGGGTGCAGGACTTTCTCAACGTCCCCCACGTGATCGACACCCTGTCTCCTGAGGACACCGAGACGACCAATGGCATCACCGTCACGCAGCGCCGATGGATTGACGACGGACGCATTCACAAGGAGATTCACCTGGATGACGGCGACCACCAGGAAACCTACCGCGAAAGCGTTCGCCTCTTCACGCTCGACGACCTGACCCCCCTGTACGACGAGGTGGGCCTCGACCTCATCGACGTATACGGCAACTACGACGGCACCCCGTACACGCCGGCCTCCCCGCGGCTCATCCTTGTGGCGCGGAAGCGCGCGTAAAGCCTCCCCCTCGAACCCTCACGACCGGACGCTCCCGCTTTCATGAACACCGCACTCCGCTACGCCGACGATCACTTCGACACGTTTACGCACCAACTCGAGGAACTGCTGCGCATCCCCTCGATCAGCACCGACTCCGCCTACGCCGACGAGGTAGAACGGGCTGCCGAGTGGCTGGTCGACCATCTGACGTCGCTCGGCACCCAGCACGCGGAGGTCGTGTCGACCGGCGGCCACCCGATCGTCTATGCCGAGCACATCACCGGCGACGACAAGCCGACTGTGCTCGTCTACGGCCATTACGACGTACAGCCGCCCGACCCGCTTCAGGAGTGGGACACCGATCCGTTCGAACCCACGCGCCGGAACGGCACCCTGTATGCCCGTGGTGCGTGCGACGACAAAGGCCAGATGTTCATGCACGCGAAGGCACTGGAGTCGTATTTGGCCGCCGGGGAGGAGCCGCCCGTGAATCTTAAGTTTGTTATCGAGGGCGAAGAAGAGACCGGCTCGGTGCACCTGGCCCCGTTTATTGCGAACCACAAGTCGCAACTGGAAGCCGACGTCGTCTTGATTTCCGACACGGCCATGTTCGCGCCCGGCGTGCCGTCCATCACGTACGGGCTTCGCGGTCTGGCCTACGCCGAGGTCACGCTGCAGGGCCCGGACCGCGACCTGCACTCCGGCATCTACGGCGGTGGCGTGGAGAACCCGATCAACGCGCTCGCGGCTCTGCTCGCGCAGCTGCACGATGAGGATCAGCGGATTACGATCCCCGGCTTCTACGACGACGTGATTCCCCTCACCGAGGAAGAACGCCAGACCTACGCCGCGCTTCCGTTCGACGAAGACCGCTGGAAAGAAGAGATCGGCGTGCCGGCCACGAAATCCGAGGCCGGTTACACGACCGTCGAGTGCATCTCGGCACGGCCGACGCTGGACGTGAACGGCATTTGGGGCGGCTACACGGGCGAGGGCGCCAAAACGGTCCTCCCGGCGAAGGCGCACGCCAAGATTTCGACGCGCCTCGTGCCCGACCAGCGCCCCGACGACATTTACGAGAAGATGGAAGCGCACCTGAACGATCTTTGCCCCGACACCATGACGCTGACGTTTCGGCGGCTGCACGGCGGAAAGCCCGTGCTGGTCGACACCGAATCCGACGCCATGCAAGCCGCCAAAGACGCCATGGAAGCCGTCATCGGCGAAGAACCGTTCTTTGTGCGCAACGGCGGCTCGATCCCCATCGTCGCCGACTTTAAGGACTACCTCGGCCTCGACAGCGTGCTCATGGGCTTCGGCCTCGACAGCGACGCCATCCACTCGCCGAACGAGCACTTTGGCCTCGACCGGTTCCGGCAGGGCATCGAAGCCATCATCCGCTTCCACGAGCGGTATGCGGCATCATCGTGATGCGTGATGGGAATGCGTAAGAGATGGATGCATGGGGACGGGCACGCGGCTCTCCCACGCCGGATGCCGCGTCGCCCAGTCCCGCCGCGCTGGAACCTCGTTTCCTGCTCGCAATTCGAGTTGCGCACCTCGCACACTCCGCTGCCCGAGTGGCGGAATTGGCAGACGCGACGGATTCAAAATCCGTTTCCCTCACGGGAGTGTGGGTTCGAGTCCCACCTCGGGTACATCTTCCAGAAGCAAAAAAACGCCCCGGATCGGCGCTGATCGCCGGTTCCGGGGCGTTTGGTGTTGGAGCCGGGCGGCCCGCTCCTCAGTACGAGTCGAGCTGCGTGGTGGCGTCGGTGCCGTGGTCGATGAGGATGCTGGTCCAGGCGGAGCCGTTCCCGTCCACGCGGTACTGGAGGACCTGCCCGGGCACGTCCTCCGAGAGCCACCACGTCACGGTGCCGCTGGTCCTGCCCCCGCTGTACTCCACGCGCCGCGCAGAAAAGGATCCGGCGGGGGTCTCGACCGACTCCGTGCCGACCGTGGCTCCCTCGATGCTTTCCTCCGTCAGCCGCTGCGGTGGCTGGTACACGGTGGTTTCGGTCACGGGCACCTCGCTGACGTTCCCCTCCGGATCCTTGGCCCGCATGCGCACCACCCGTCCCCGATCCGGATCGACGAGCGCCTCGTAAAACCAGACGTTGCCCTCCTGGAGGCCCCGCACCCGCCACCACTCGTTGCCGTCCTCGGTCCGCTTGAGGAACGCACGCTCCAGCGTGTCGAGGGCAGCCTCGCTCTCACCGGGCGCGCCGAGTCGATACTTCGTCCACTCGCCGGGTGCGTACGTGGCCTGCGCGGGCCAGAAGCCGCCCGCCGAAAAGGCATACGTGAACAGAATCTGCGCCTGACTCACCATGAACTGATTCCATCGCCCCGTTCCAACCGGGGGCAGATTGACGGCCGAGGCCAGTTGCTTCCCGACGGCCTCGCCCACTTCTTCTCCGGCGGCTTCGGTCGCCGAGTCGACACCGCGCTGCACGGCTTGCCCGGGCGAGAAGCACCCGGACAGGCTCCCTCCCACAACGGCAACGAGCACAGCAGCAACGAACGAAAGGAACGAGCGAGAGAGGGACAGGTCGAAGCAACGCATGGGTCAGGGGGGCGTCGGATGAAGAAGGTCGCATGAGAGTGCAGGCCGGGAGCGCAGTGCGATGCCGACACCAGATCTAGCGGACCACGGTCAGGCGGCGGACTTTCGTGTCAGCCCCGGCAGTCAGCCGCACGAAGTAGGGGCCAGGCGGGAGCGACTGGGCCGCCAGGCGCACCGGCACCATGCGGCCCGGGGGTGGCGTTCCGTCATAAAGCGTGGCGACACGCCGCCCGAGCACGTCATAGACCGCCACCGACGCATCGTGCGCCTCCCGGACACCGAAGCGCAGCGTGGCCTCAGCCTGCACCGGATTCGGCGCGGGAGGCGTTAGCCGAAGGGCACTCTGCATCCGCACGCGAATCTGCACCGCGTCCGACACGTGCGCGGTCCCGTCGGTGTCCACCTGCCGGAGTCGGAAGCGATGGGTCCCCGGATCCAGATCGGCAACCCGGAAGCGATAGGTCTGCGGTCGATTTGTGGTGCCCGCGCCCTCGACAAACCCAATGTCCGCCCAGGTGGCGCGCTGCGGGGCGCGATGCTCAACGTGAAAGCCGGCGTTGTTCGTTTCGCTGGCCGTGCCCCACTCGAGAATGGCGCTCGCGCCCTCGGTCGTGGCCGTCAGGCCGGAGAGTTCGACCGGCAGACTGTTGAACGTCGTGTTCGAGCCGACGGCAAACTGCGAAAAGCTGGATACAGAAGCGCACAATTGATTGCCGTCGAGCGCGGAGTCGAGGGGCGACCAGGACTCATTGGCCGACCCTCGCGCGAGGAGCACCAGCTTCGAGGCCTCGCTGATTCCCGAGATCGGCCCGGTATCGACGCATACGTCGGCGGCAAAGCCCTCGAGATCGCGCGCCTGGATGCTGAAGTAGCGGCCCTCCCAGAGCACGTTCGGCGTGACCGACGTCCCGTCGTCGGACGCGGCCGATCCACTGAACTCGTTGCGGAAGGGCGGCGTGTCGAAACGGGAAATGTCAACGGCTCCGCCCGACGTACTGGGCTGCTGGAACTGGATCTCGGCTCCGGGCCCCGACAACGTCGGCGTTTCTCCTTGCGCGACCGGAAACGACTCGCCCGCGTCCGCAATCACGATGTACGAAGCACCCGCAATTTGTCCCGTGTCATCGTTTCGCACGACCGAGGCAGCCAGTCGCTGATCCTTCGTAATATATTGGAGCGTCGTCGTGCGCGAAATCTGCTCGCCGAAGCCGGTGCTTGTCGTGTCCGTGGCCTCGGTGCGGATGCGGAGCGCCGGGGCCGACCCCGCCGGGGTGACCAGCGTTCCGGCGGCGTCGACTTCGCTCTCGCGGCCCGACCGCGTCGCCGTCGGGAGGGAAACCGGAAAGAAGGTCTGCTCCGTGTTCTGCGACCAGGTGTCCCCAAAGCTCAACGGCAACGGGAACGTCAGACGCGGCGGCGTCCACTCGGCGCCCAGCGTATCGGGCGCCTCCCCATCGCCGTCAATATCTTGATCAAACACCGCCGAGAACCCGAAGAACTCCTGGCTGCTCGACGTCACGCCCTGGAACGACCAGAACGTTGAGTCGGTCGCCGACGGGGTGGCGGCAGTGAGCTGGGTGGCCGTGACGACATTCGCCCCCCGGTTCTCGAACCGATCCAAGAACGGCACCCCCGCCGGCGCCTCGCTTGCCTCCCACTGCTCCTGGACGCCCGTGAACGTCGTCTCGTAGGCGTACGGGGTAAAGTCGAACGTCAGCCCCGTCCCGGAGCGGTCGAAGACGGCCTGGAAGTTGGACGGATTCTGTGCCGCAACCTGCTGGATCGCGATGCGCTCGCCGACGGTTGATTGCACGTCGGACTCGGTGATGGTGATCTGCGCGTGGGCCTCGCCCGTAAGCAGGCCCGCTACAGCGAAAACGACTGCTAAGATCTGGACAGGGCGGAAGGACATGGTGCGAGCGTCAGGGTCAGTGACGAAGAGAACGGGGCCGCAGACGCAGAACGGGCCGGTCGGTCGCGTCCACGTTGGGGGCGAACCCCATGCGCCGGAATGCACCCCGCATCGTCGCAGCGCGTGGGGTCGCAGCGCGTGGGCACGCCCTCGCACGCAGCCCGCCGACCTCGCCTGCGGATGTGCAGACTTTGAGAAGAAGGGTTCCCAACTTTCTTAATGGATGTGTGAATGTCAACCTTGAACATCGCTGGGTCCGCGGCCAGCGGGTAACGGAACCGCTCCGTGATCCGTAGGGAAGGCCCAATGTTTCCGTTCACCATTCGCACGCCTGCCATGAGCGCCTCCATCAGCACCGGCGATTTGATCCGCGTCATTCTCTCCGTCATCATTCCCCCACTGGGAGTGTTCCTCCAAGAAGGTCTCGGCAAACACTTCTGGATCAACCTGATTCTGACACTGCTCGGCTACGTGCCGGGCCTCGTCCACGCCGTCTGGATTCTTGCACGGCGGTAGCCGGAATGGGGCCTCCCGCACAACTTCACGTGACGATGGTCCGGACGCGGCGTATGTTCGAGGGACACTGTCCTGCACCGGTTGCCTCCCTCGCCCATGAACAACGCCCTCAAGCGGCTGCTCACCCTGGCCGCCCTTCTGCTCCTGGTTGCCACGGTCGAGTACCTGGCTGGCGTTGAGATCCTCGGGATCGTGCCCGCACACCGGGCGCCCGACACAACTGCCCCCGCCTCGTCCTCCGCACCGACCGAAGCAGACGTTGACGGCCTGCATCTACGGCTGATGTCCTGGAATATCCGGGATCTCGGTCGGTCGAAAAACGATTCCGAAATTGCCGCCATGGCCGAAACGCTCCGCGAGGCCGACCTGGTGGCGATCCAAGAGGTGGTGACGAGTCCGCCCGGTGCCCAGGCTGTGGCTCGTCTCGACGCCGCGCTCGACCGGACCGGATTCCAGTGGGACTACCGGATCAGCGACCCGACCACGGGCGACGGCACCGAGCGCTACGCGTTTTTGTGGAAGCCGTCCCGGGTGCGGCTCATCGGACGGCCCTGGCTGGAAGCGTCGCTGGCCTCTTCGATCGACCGCGAACCGTTCTGCGGACGCTTCGAGCATCGCCGCACCGGTCGGCGTCTGCTGGTGGCCAGCCTGCATGCTGTTCCGCGATCGAAAGACCCCGCGCACGAAATCGTGCAGCTTCCTCGCCTGCACCAGCGCTATGAGGCCGACCACCTGGTCGTCGTCGGCGACTTCAATCTGGACGAGGACGACGCGGCCTTCGACGCGCTCCGCACAGCCGGATTTGCCCAGGTGCTGGACGACCAGCCCACCAGCTTGCGACGGAAACGACGCGACGGACCGCAGGGCCACCTGGCCAACGAATACGACAACATCTTTTACGAAGCCGCATCGCTTCGCGTCGCCCGCTCCGGGATTTCAGACTTCACCCACGCCTTTCCGACGCTGCGACAAGCCCGCGCCATCTCCGACCACGTCCCGCTCTTCGCGGACATCGGGTGGCAGGCGGCCCCAGCCCGTCCGTGACAACGGGTGCAGGACAGCCCTGCGGGACAGTCCGCGGCGCCCCTCCCCACAGATGTCGGTGGGCTTTCCCCGACCGGAAAGATCGTGTCTTTCTTACATCGGGGCCGTCCGGCAATGCGTAGCATGGAAAGTCCCGAACGCCCGGGCCCGTCGCCGCTCCGGCGCGCTCGTCCGGTTGTCCTCTCCGCAAGCCCCACGCGCGACTGTACTCCGCGGAGATCGCGAGCGCTGGAAACAGACGAGTCCGTTTCAAGTTTGCAACGCACGTAACGCTGGAAGCGCTTCCAACACCATTCCACCGCGTCGCGTCCCACACCCCGCTCCACAATCGCCTAGCCCCGACCATGCAGACGACGCCTCCGTTGTACGCCCGCGACCTTACACCATCCTCCGCCCGTCGCCTTACGAGCGTGCCGTACGTGGATCGATCCTCCGATCTATCGTGGGCTTCCCGTACGCCCCCCGACCGGATGACGCAAACGCTCAACGCGCTCTACGCACAGGTTCAGCAGCTCTCGCGCCAGTGTGAGAAGGCACGGCGAGACGCCCAGACAGACGGATGCCCGGAACGCCATCGAGACGCCCTGCACCTGCAGGCGCGGCTCCAAGCGCTGCACCAGTGCGTGCAGGACGTAGAAAGGGTGCTGGACCGCCTCAACGATCGACCCTGAGCGGATTCCGGTCAGGCGTTCTCCCCCTCGCCTTCTAAAATCTCTTCGGGGCGGACATCCCACAGAAGCATCGTATCGATGTCGACGTAGTCCTCTTCCCCCCGCTCGTCGACGAACTTATAGTCGCCGTACGTGCTACGCTGGAACGGCGGGACGCGATGCCACTCCATCCCCTCTCCATCCACAAAGTGATCGGGATACGGATTCTCGATCGTGTACCCTGGGTGGTACGATTTGTACGTCTTCTGCGCCTCGTACAACGCCGCACGACGGGCTCCCGCCTTCGAGGCGCTCTCGCCTTCCACCCGAAACGGAGAAATCGTGATCGTCGCCTTCACGAAGCCGTCGTCTTTTTCGTGATAATTGGGCCGCATGACGGCAAAATCGCTCGGCTGAGGATAGGCGCTACTTTCGGTGGCCATGGTCGATAATCAAATCGTGAGTACGGACATTGCAGGCGCCTAGCGCAGACGGCTGGCACAAGAACGTAGGTCGTACGGCGCCGTCCTGCTTTGGATTCCCGGCGTTGCTGAGGGCGAGCCCCGATGTCCGGAATTTGCATCGGACTCATGTGCAGGCGCCGCGTCCCGCCTCGCCCGAGCACCGAATCACGCGGGCGTTGCATTGCCGAGCTGCGTGCCACGTAACGCCCGCCTGTCGTCCACCGACAGATGCACCGCATTCTTACTGTTACATCTGTTTGTGACTCGGATGGACCCCTGCATGCATTGCGGCTGTACGTATGCATGCTTCCCGCGCATGCATGCCGGCGATCTGTCGCCCTTTCTTCACAGGGCGGCCGATGCGAATAGGCCCTGCTGCACGTTATGCAAGTACCCTGGATCCTGCCCGTTTCGCGCCCTCGCTCTTGTTCTTCCGGTTCTATGCCTCGATCCTTGCGGTCTTTCCTTCTCGCCGTTGTCCTTCTCCTGGTCGCCGCACCGGCGTCGGCCCAGTACTTCGGGCAAAACAAGGTGCAGTACGACGACTTCGACTTCCAGGTGCTGGAGACCGAGCACTTCGAGATCTACTACTACCCCGAAGCGGAGCAGGCAGCCCACGATGCCGCCCGCATGGCCGAGCGCTGGTACGAGCGCCACACCCAGACCTTCCTGCATCGGTTTGACGAGAAAAAGCCGATCATCCTGTACGCCAACGACGCGGACTTCCAGCAGACCAACGTCACGGAAGGATCGATCGGGCCGGCCACCGGCGGCTTCACCGAACCCATCCGCGAGCGCGTCGTCATGCCCCTGACGGGCAGCTACGGTGCCACCGACCACGTGCTGGGCCACGAACTGGTGCACTCCTTCCAGTTCGATCTCGCGCTGAACGAGCAGCAGGGGCTTGATCTGCGCCAGATCCCGCTGTGGCTCGTGGAAGGCATGGCCGAGTACCTGACGATCGGCCGGCACGACCCGCACACGGCCATGTGGATGCGCGACGCCGTCATCAACGACGACATCCCGACGATCGAGGAGCTTCGCAATCCCAACGAGTACTTCCCCTACCGGTACGGCCAGGCGCTTCTCGCCTACATTGCAGGCAAATACGGCGATCAGGCGGTCACGAATCTGTTTAAGATGAGCGGACGTGTCGGCGTCGACTCGTCCTCCGTCTATCTCTACGGCATCACGCCCGACTCGCTGTCGGCCGAGTGGGCCCAGGCGATGCGCTCCACCTACACGCCTCTCGTTCGCGACCGCACGCCCTCCGACTCGGTCGGGACGCGCGTGCTGGCCAAAAACATCGACGGCGGTCGTATTAACGTGGCGCCGACCCTCAGCCCCGATGGGCGGTACGTCGCATTTCTTTCGGAGCGGGACCTGTTTAACATCACGCTGTTCGTGGCCGACGCCGAGACCGGCGAGGTGCTCGAATCCCTGGGAAGTGTTGCCACCACCCCCGATCTCGACGCCATCCGCTTTATCAGCTCGGCCGGAACGTGGGACCCCTCGGGTCGGAAGCTCGCGTTTGTCAGCTTCGCGAAAGGCGACAACGAGATCTCCATCTGGAACGTGGATTCCGGGGAGGTCTCGCAGAGCTTCAAGGTGAAGGGCGTCACCGCCATCAAGAACCCCGCGTGGTCGCCCGACGGCACCAAGATCGCCTTCTCGGGGATGGACGGTGGCATCAGCGACCTGTACGTGCTCGACCTCGAAACCCGGGGCGTGCGCCAGCTCACCAACGACCGCTACGCCGACCTGCAACCCACGTGGTCGCCCGATGGCGAGACCCTGGCGTTCACAACCGACCGGTCTTCGCTGGGCCTAAACACCCTGCGCTCCACACAGCGCATGCAACTGGCCACCATTGACGTGGAGACGCGCTCCGTTCAGGTGCGGGAGCCGTTCCCGGGGGCCCATCACCACAATCCTCAGTTCTCGCCCGATGGCCGTAGCCTGTACTTCATCAGCGACTGGGACGGGTTCAAGGACGTGTACCGGCAGGAACTATCCAGCGGTGACCTGTTCCGCATTACCCGTCTGCAAACCGGCGTGAGCGGCATTACCGCTCTGTCGCCCGCGATGTCGGTCGCCCGGCAGAGTGGCGACATGATGTTCTCTGTCTTCAGCAGCAACGAATACGTGGGCGTCTCGCTCGAACGATCCCAGACGCGTGGCACGCCGGTGAAGGCTGCGGCGGGACCGGCTCAGGCAACCACCGCGCCGTCCGACTCCACCCTGCGCCTTCCTGACGACACGACGGGCGTGGCGTCGTCCAAGCCGCCACAGGCCGGGGTGCTGCCGCCCTACGACGCGGCGGGCGACGGCCTCGTGGACTCCTACCTCGGCGATTCGCGCAGCGGATTGCCCTCGGGGGGCGACTTCACAACCAAAGAGTCCTCTTCCAAGCTGACCCTCGAACGGATCTTCCCCCCGACCGTGGGTGCCTCGGTGGGCGGTCCGTACGGAGGAGGCGTGTCGGGCGGCGTGGGACTGCGGTTCGGCGACATGCTGGGCAATCGCCGGCTGGACGTCATCCTTCAGGCCAACGGTACGTTCCGCGATATGGGCGGGGGCGTGAGCTACCTCGACCGCGGCGATCGGTTCAACTACGGCGCCTCGGCCAGCCACTTCGGCTTCCCGATCGGGCAGGCCTTCGTGCAGAGTGGACCCGCGAGCTTCAGCGTCATCACGCAGCGGCTCTACATCACCCAGGCTTCCCTGAACGGATCGTATCCGCTGAGCACGACGCAGCGGTTCGAAGTCGGCGTGGGCGGCGTGCGCTACGGCTTCGGGACCAATGTGCGCGGGCCCAACGACGACGCCATCGAAGACGCGCTGCCGCCGGGCCCCCCGAACGAGGTGCTCGGCCAGGTCAACCTGGCGTACGTCAAGGACGTGTCCGACTTCGGCTTCACCGCGCCGGTGCGTGGCGGACGCTATCGGGTGCAGGTGTCGCCGAAGGTGGGCACGCAGTCGTTCCTCGGCGTTCTCGCGGACCTGCGACGCTATTTCCGGGCGCAGCCGTTTACCTTCGCCCTGCAGGGCGTGCACATGGGCAACTACGGCGCCGACCCCGACGACTTCTTTGCCGACGAGTACCTGGGCTTCTCGCAAAACCAGGGCTTCATTCGCGGCTACAGCTTCAACTCGTTCGACGACCTGGAAGATTGCCCGGTCGCCCCGGGGGAGAGCAGCGCCTGCCAGAATGAATTCAACCATCTGATCGGCACGCGAATGGCGAAGCTGAGCGCCGAGGTCCGCATCCCGCTCCTTGGCGCCAAGCCGCTGAGTCTGTTCGACTTCCCCTATCTGCCCACGCAGCTCGCCCTCTTCACCGACGCGGGCCTTGCCTGGAGCGATGGCGACTCCATCGAGCTGACCCCGACGGACTTGAACGAAGCGGCCGGGGCCGCCACTCCCGTCATCAGCAGTGGCGTGTCGTTCCGCCTTAACGTGCTCGGCAGCTTCATCCTGGAGCCCTACTGGGCCTACGCCTTCCAGCGCAACAATCCCAGCTTCTTCGGGCTCCGCTTCCAGCCGGGCTGGTAGCGTCTGCACTCGCTTCCCGACTCATACGGGGCGTCGTCTTGCCTCACACGACCCGCTGTCGCGCCCTGGCAGCGGGTCGTTCTGCGTTTACGGATCCTGAACCGCCCTTTTACACGATTGTGACTGCACGTCATGGATTTGTGAGGAAACGACCCGGCCCGTATGTAACTGTTGCCTGCAGTACTCGTCTGACCCATGCTGTGCGACCTGTGCAGCTCCAAAAGACAGCGCGGTGCATCCCGACGTTTCATACGCTACAGGGAGGGGGTCCGCACCGTCCGGCCCTGTTCGATGGTTCTGCCTGATAGCAGCCCAATCCTATGCAACGCTGGCGTCCGGTTGTCGCCCTTCTCGCCGCTCTGCTGATCACGGCCGTCGTGCCGCCCACGACGCAGGGGCAGTACTTCGGCCGCAATAAGGTCCAGTACGATCAGTTCGACTTTCGGACCCTCGAAACCGACCACTTCGTTTTCTACTACTATCCGGCCGAGGAGCGCGCCGTGCGCGATGCAGCTCGGATGGCGGAGCGGTGGTACACCCGCCACACTCAGGTCTTCCTGCATCGCTTCGACGAGAAGAAGCCGATCATCTTCTACGCGAACGACGCCGACTTCCAGCAGACCAACGTTACCGAGCAGACCATTGGCCCCGGGACCGGCGGATTCACGGAGCCGCTGCGCGAGCGCGTCGTGATGCCGTTTGCGACGTCGTACGGCGAGACGAACCACGTGCTGGGCCACGAGTTGGTGCACTCTTTCCAGTACGATCTTGCGCTGAACAGCGACAGCCTGAACATCCGCCTGCAGAATCTGCCCCTGTGGATGATTGAGGGCATGGCCGAGTACCTGTCGCTGGGCCGGCAGGATACGCACACGGCCATGTGGATGCGCGACGCCATCCTCAACGACAACATGCCAACCTTCGAGGAGCTGGCCAATCCGCGGGAGTACTTTCCCTACCGGTACGGGCAGGCCCATCTGGCGTACGTGGCCGGCAAGTACGGCGACCAATCCGTGACCAACCTCTACAAACTCGGCGGACAGGTCGGGCTCGACTCGGCGTACGTCTCGCTGTTCGGTGTTTCCGCCGACTCCCTGACGCAGGAATGGGCCCAGGCCACGCGCGAGGCCTATCGTCCGCTCATGGAAACCCGTACCGCCCCCGACTCGGCCGGCACCAAGGTACTCGCGCCCGACATCGACGGCGGCCGCATCAACATCGCGCCCACGCTCAGCCCGGACGGGCGCTACGTGGCGTTCATCTCCGAACGGGAGCTGTTCAACTTCAACCTGTTTGTGGCTGATGCCGAGACCGGAGAGGTGATCGCCGACCTCGACCGCGCCGGCACGACGGGGCATTTCAATGCGCTGCGGTTCATCAACTCCGCCGGCACCTGGTCGCCCGATGGCCGGCGGCTGGCCTTCGTCAGCTTTTCCGAGGGCGACAACCAGATCACCATCTGGAATGTCTTGGACGAGGAGATCCAGCGCAGCTTTGCGGTGAAGGGCGTCACCTCCATGAAAAACCCGGCGTGGTCGCCCGACGGCACCAAGCTCGCCTTTACGGGCACCGACGGCGGCATCAGCGACCTGTACGTGCTCAATCTCGAGACAGAGAACGTCCGCCAGCTCACCAACGATCGCTACGCGGATCTGCAACCTACGTGGTCGCCCGACGGGGAGACCATCGCCTTCACGACCGATCGAAGGGAGACCAACCTCAATCTCCTTGCGCCCTCGTCCAGGATGGACATCGGCCTTATCGACGTGGAGAGCGGAGACATTACGATCCGCGACCCATTCGGTGATGCGCTGCACCACAACCCCCAGTTCGCGCCGGACGGCCGCAGTCTCTACTTCATCAGCGACCACGACGGCTTCAAGGACGTGTACCGGATGGTGCTGTCGAGCGGCGACCTGTACCGCGTCACCAACCTGAAGACCGGCGTGAGCGGCATTACCGCCCTGTCGCCCGCCATGTCGGTGGCGTCGGAGCGCGGAAGCATGATGTTCTCGGTGTACGGCGACGGACGGTACACCGGATTCCGGCTTCCGCGCGAGGACGTGCAGGGGACGCCGCTGGACCCCTCGACGGCACGCCAGGGGGCGCCCCGTCGCCCGGCGACCGACACCACCGACGCCCGGCCCGCCGACCCGCCGACGCCCGCGGATACGACGGCTGTCGCTGCCCGGACGAGCGCCTCCGACTCGCCGCCGCCCGCAGCGGTCCTCCCCCCTCAGGGCGCCTCCGGAGGGCTGGTGGCGTCTGGGCTGCAGAATGCCCGCCGCGGCTTGCCCCCGGCTTCCAAGGAGTATGAGAGCGACGACTACGACCCGACCCTCACGCTTGAAGGCATTGCGCCGCCGCGCGTCGGGGCCTCGGTCGGCGGCCCCTTCGGCGGCGGGGTGTCCGGCGGCGTGGCCCTCCAGTTCGGCGACATGCTGGGGCACCAGAAGCTCATCGCCGCCCTTCAGGCGCAGGGAACGTTCCGCGACATCGGCGGGGGCATCAGCTACATGAACCGCCGCAACCAGCTGAACTGGGGCGGGTCCCTCACCCACACCCCGATCATTGCGCAGGCCAACACGCTTCGGCTGGGCCCGACCTCCGCGGCCAGCGTGATCCGGCGTCTCTTCATTACTTCCGCGAGTGCAAACGCGTCCTATCCACTCAGCACAACGCGCCGATTCGAGTTCTCGCTCAGCGGCACCCGCTTCGGGTACGGCGTAAACATCCGAGAGCTCGGCTTCAGCGGCGACTTGTCGCTGGATGAACTGAACCAGATTCTGGAAGAGCAGAACCGCGGGTTCCGGTTTCCGGAGGAGCGCGACACCGAGTACCTCGCAAGCGCCAGTGCCGCGTACGTTCGCGACTTCTCGACCTCTGGCCTCACGGGCCCGATTCGGGGCGGACGCTGGCGTCTGGAGGTGTCGCCCACCACCGGCTCGCAGAACTTCGTCACGGGTCGTGCAGACATCCGGCGCTACTTCCACGCCGCACCGTTCACCTTCGCCCTGCAGGCCCTCCACGTCGGCAACTACGGCGCCGAGTTTCAAAACGACGTCGGCCTCGGTGGCATTGGCAACGAGTACATCGGGTATCCGTACAGCCAGGGTTTTGTGCGGGGGTACAACGTTCGGGAGATCGCCGAAGGGATTCGGGAAACCGGGCGCTGCACCGAAGTCCAGGGCAATGCGTCGAGTTGCGCCGAGTTGGAACGCCTCTTCGGCACGCGGGCCCTCACGACGCGGGCGGAGATCCGGGTGCCCCTGCTCGGACCCGAGCGCCTGAGCCTGATTCCGTTCCAGTATCTGCCTACAACTCTCGCCGTCTTCACCGACGCCGGCGTGACGTGGACGAACGACGAGGGGCCGGACTTCACCACCTTCGATGACAACAGTGCGGCCACGAACATTCCGGTCCTGAGCACCGGCATCGCCGCCCGGTTCAACGTGCTGGGCAGCCTGCTGCTGGAGATGTACTACGCGCGCCCCTTCCAGCGCACGGATACGACCTGGGAGTGGGGCCTTCGCATCTCGCCGGGCTTCTAACCGTGTCCTCCCTCCTGTTGGTCGGACACCGGCGGTTCGGATCCCGCCGAACGCTTGACGTCCGATCGACCCATGCGGTCCGGAAGGTCACGTGTGCGATCTTTGGCTTGTAACGCATCGGTGAAGGGCCCGAGGCTCGAGGCCGCCAGACTGAACGCCGCCAATTGGGTGCGTACATTGATGTTCGTTCTGTCCGAAGAATCTCGCCCCCCGCATGAGCCGTGCCGATTCGCGGTCGTTTGCCCAGCGCGTCCTGATTGCCGCGTCGATCGTCGTCGCGCTGGTGGCCTTGATCTATCTGGTCCTCATCCTCGCGCGCGTTCTGCTGATCGTTTTCGCCGGGGTGCTCATGGCGCTGTTCCTCGGCGGCGGCGCGAAGGAGCTTCGGCGGCACACGCCCCTCTCCCGCCCCAGCGCCTTGACGGCAGTCACCGTTGGCGTTGTCTTGCTGGGCACGGCCATCGCGATGACCGTGGGCCCCGACCTGTCGGGACAGATCAACGACCTTGTCGCCCAGCTTCCGGATGCTGTTTCACGGCTGCGTGCGCAGGTGGTCGAGCAGGAGTGGGCCCAGCGCCTGGCCCAGGATACTGACCTCATCAGCCGTCTCACGCCCGCTCCAAGCGACGTAGTTGGGGGGGTCACGGGTGCATTCTCGGCCACGCTGGGCTACCTCACGAACGGGTTCATCATCCTCTTCATCGGCATCTACGGCGCCGCCACGCCGCAGCCGTACGTCTCAGGCATTCTGCATCTCGTCCCAAAGAAGCGACGCCGGCGCGCGCAGGAGATCCTCGACGCCGTCGCGCACGCTCTTCGCTGGTGGATGGTGGGACGCCTGACGATGATGGCCGTGGTCGGCGTGCTGACGGGCACCGGCCTTTGGATCGCCGGCATTCCCTCGCCGCTCGCCCTCGGGCTCGTTGCCGCGCTGCTGGCTTTTGTGCCTTACGTGGGGCCGCTGCTGTCCATGATTCCGGCCTTGCTGATCGCTCTCCTGGTGAGCGCGACGAAAGTGCTGTACGTGCTGATCGTCTACACCCTCGTGCAGACGTTGGAGAGCTACCTGATCACTCCGCTCGTGCAGCGCCGGGCCGTGTCTCTCCCCCCCGTCATTCTGATCACCGCTCAGATCGCGATGGGCGTGCTCGCCGGCGCCACCGGCGTGTTCTTGGCCACACCGCTCGCCGTCACCGTAATCGTGCTCCTGCAGATGCTTTACGTTGAAGACGTGCTCGGCGATTCGGTGCACGTGCTCGGCCAGTAAGCCTTTTCCGGACCGCGGTACGTCCCCTCCAATGGTCCCCCTTTTGAAGCGCCAAATGCCTTGGAAACCACGGATCTAGCCCGACCGATTTGCGTATGTGACAAGCACCGATGCTTGATGATATTCGCCGATCAATCCGTTCCACTCCTATCTCCCAAGGCCTATGTCTTTGCAAGAACGGATGCCTGCTTCTCCTTCTTCCCCCGTTTCGGATTCTATTTTTTCGGACGCGTCGTGGAAGCGCTTCCACGATCTGGACCATGCGCCTTTCCCGTTTTTGCTTCTCGATGACGAGGGAACCATTCAGCACATGACGGGCCCCGCCCGTCGCCTTCTGGAATACGGCTCCGACCAGTCGATCGATCGGTGCTTCTTTACGCACGTGCATGGGCGCAACCTGCGTCGCGTGATGCAGGATCTGGCCCAGGTGCTGCGCCGGCACAAGCGCAAAGTGTCGTGGCTGCTGCGCCTGCAGACAGGCACCGGGCGGTGGCGCTGGTTCCGAGCCATCGCGCATCCCCATCCGGAGGAGGACAATACGGCCGTCGTCCGGCTGCGGCGGGTGTAACGACCGATGCGGTCCCCGCAGCGTTCTGCGGCGCTATGCCCCG
>Ga0207797_1000745_pt1 | contig 24852 bp, 30 predicted proteins | sample PRCRCaboRojoPR_6_FD_187275 | JGI IMG/M metagenome (GOLD analysis project Ga0207797, IMG submission 187275) | Marine sediment microbial community from Cabo Rojo, Puerto Rico - PR CR 10% Liquid 1 (SPAdes) | ecosystem: Environmental > Aquatic > Marine > Coastal > Sediment | place: Cabo Rojo, Puerto...
AGTAAGAGGTGTAAACCGCATGGCAAAGGACTCCAACAAAAAGAGCAGGCTGTATGCATTGAAGCCAATCGTCGAGCGGTGGCCCGCCATCAAAAAACCGAAGGGTCATGTTCATTTCCGGAAAAAGCTCCTGTGGACGGCCACCTGTCTGGTGATGTATTACATCCTGACGCAGGTGCTGCTCTACGGCGTTGCTCCGGAGCAGCTCGACATTTTCGCCGGCTACCGGGCCATCATCGCCGGGGCCAGCGGCTCAATCATGCATCTGGGGATAGGACCCATCGTAACCGGTTCTATCATCATGCAGCTCTTCGTTGGAGCCAACATCATCAACCTCGATTTGCAGGACCCCAAGGACAAGTCGCTGTACCAGGGCGTCCAGAAAATCGTGGTCATGGTCATGATCCTGGTGGAGGCCATCCCCCAGGTGTTCGGCTACCTGTCACCGAGCGCTTCGCTTGAGGCGTCGCTGGGCAGCACGGGGGCCGGCGCCGTTATCATCGCGCAGCTCTTCATGGGTGGCTTCCTGGTCTTCTGGATGGACGAGGTGATATCCAAATGGGGTATCGGCTCCGGCGTGTCGTTGTTCATCGCCGCCGGCGTTTCGGAGGCCATAATCACCGGGACGTTCAACTGGCTGCCGCAGGACACCGCGGCCGCGTTGAGCGTGAACAATCCACCGGCGGGCGTGCTGCCGAAGACCACCTATCTCGTCTCTGAGATGTCGCTGGGGGACCTCATCGGCGGCGGCTTCGAAACCATTTTTATCTCTCCACCGAATCCTATTATTGCCTTCCTGGGCACCGCCATTATTTTCCTTATCGTTGTCTACGCGGAGTCATCGCGCGTTGAGCTCCCGCTCACGCATGCCAGGGTACGCGGGGCGCGCGGTCGGTATCCGCTGCGGCTGCTGTATTCATCGAACATTCCCGTCATTTTGATGTCGGCCCTGATGGCGAACGTCAACATGTTCGCATTGCTGTTTTATACGAGGCTGAGCAGCATCCCGCTGCTTGGCGGTCAATGGTGGGTGGGGAAATATCTTCCCGGGTCGACGGAACCCGTCGCGGGCGCCGCCTGGTATCTCAACTCGCCGAAGGGGCTGCACACGTGGCTGTTCCCCATGATAGATCAGAAGTATTCCCAGTATCTCGCAGGTCATGACCCCTGGCAGATGATCCTCCGGATTGTTGTGTTCGGCGCGATTTTCGTCGTCGGCGCTATCTTTTTCGGTAAATTCTGGATTGAGACGACCAACATGGGGCCGGAGGCGGTCGCGAGTCAGATTCAGAGCAGCGGCATGCAGATACCCGGCTTCCGGCGTGACCCGCGCATCCTGAAAAAGGTGCTCAAGCGGTATATCCCGGCGTTGACCATTCTCAGCTCGGTTATCGTCGCCTCGCTTGCATTGTTCGCCAACCTGATAGGCACGGTCGGCAATACCAGCGGAACAGGGGTGCTGTTAACCGTAGGTATCGTCATCCGGCTGTATGAGCAGATCGCGCGAGAGCAGGCTATGGAAATGCACCCGGTGCTCCGTAAGTTCCTGGGAGTTGAGTGACGATGCGCCGGCAGGCCAAACAGTTAAAAGCCCCGACAGGTTGCCATCGTAGGAAGTGATAGCATGGCTCAGGGCTCATCCGGTGGAAAGTCGTCATCGTCGTCGCTGCCGTTCTTCGTACTGCTCATGGTGGCGATGTTCGTCATGTTCGACCAGAATCTACGGTCATCGCTGGGCAACGCTGTCGGCACGGTGTTTTCACCGTTGTTCGGCTTCAACCATGCCTTTCCGGTGTTGACCATTTTCATCACAGGCTCGATCGCGCTGTTCGTCTCGGCGGCCATCCGCCATATCAGCATGGACTGGGTTGAGATGGCGAAAAATCAGCAGGTGATGTCCAAGTTCCAGAAGGAATACCGGCAGGCTCGCCTGGACAACAACACCTACAAGACCAAGAAACTCGAGAAGCTGCAGCCGAAGCTGATGAAAAAACAGGGCGAGGTTTCTAGCAGCCAGATGAAAATCATGCCGATAACGCTGCTCATATTCATCCCCATCTGGACGTGGATATGGGATTTTTTGACGGGCACCTCGCACTACTATTTCGATGTTCCCTGGGCGATGCATGTCAGCCTGCTCGACAAGACCGTGATATTTCCCAACTGGATTCTCCTGTACATGTTGCTGTCCATCCCGCTGACCCAGATCATCCAGCATGCCTTCAAACTGATCTCCTGGTCCGAGTGGCGGGCATCGCATGCCGGATAGCATCACCATCGGCGGCCTCCCCGGGAGCGGTACGACCACCACGGCTAGGCGGCTGCACGAACAGCTCGATATACCCTATGTGTATGCGGGCGACCTGTTCCGGGAGATGGCCCGCGAGAGAGATATGTCCCTGGCTGAGTTTGGTGCTTACTGCGAGGAGCACCCCGAGGTTGACCGGTCGCTCGATCAGAAGCAAAAAGTCATCCTGATGGCCGGCAACGTCATTCTCGAGGGACGGCTCGCAGGCTGGATCGCCCACCGGAACCACATTCCCTGTTTCAAGCTCTGGCTGACCTGCAATGCCAGCGAGCGGGCCAGACGCATCGCTGAGCGTGAAGGCGACCCTGTAGACCAGGTACGCCGGGAGATGCAGGAGCGGGAGCAGAGCGAAAAAAAGCGATACCGCGCCTTTTATGACATCGACCTTGACGACCTGTCCATCTACGACCTGGTCATCGACACCGCCGACCTGCCGCCCCGGGATGTGGTCGAGCAGGCGCTCGACGCCATGAACCGGTAATAGATGTCCTGCCCCTATGCCCGCCGTTATGTGAACAAACTATAAATAGAAGGCAACTAATATTTTATTATGAAATCTGGATTGGCGGTCGCGGTTGGCTGTCTGCTCCTTCTTTCCATCTGTGCTGCCGGCGGCGTTTTTTCGCCGGATATCTCCGGGCAGATACGGGAAACGGATGCCGGGACAGAATCCCCGTCCGACGGGCGCACCCGGCAGCTATCGATGGAGCATCGCAGCTATCAGGCACCCTCATCGCATGCGGAACTGCGTGACAGGCAGCGCTCGCTCCACGACGGAGATACGGGCGGGCTGTCGCTGGCGCCCCGGCTGGTCCGGGCATATGTGCATACCACCTATGCCGGCGTGGAGAAAAACATGTCGCTGCTTGACGCCGTTTTGCAGCCGATAAACGCCGATAACAACGACGAAACAGGGGAAAACGGCAACGATTTCAGGGTGCGCTTTTTCCCGTTCCCTGACATTGGACAGCAGGATGTCGGCTGGGTACTCGCGCTGTCGGCGGTGCTCGAGGTCGAGCGGCTGGGCGACATGCCCGGGCAGGAGGCATTCGACATTGAGCTCTATCTGCATCTGTCGCTCGACGCCCTCGGATACGGCGAGCACACCATCCGTCTCGGCTACAGCTCGGCCGATGGCGACACGATTCCGGAGCGCGAGCAGATAATTTTCACTGTCGCTCCCTATGTTTTCTATGACCATGCGCCTGTGTTCGCGGTGACACATGCACCGAGCTTCGACGGCGAACCCGGCGACATCACGCTCCATGCCGGATACGACGCCACGTATCGCGGGGACACGCATCACCATGCCGCACAGATTACCTATGCCCCGGCGGTGGCAGCAACGGCGATGCTCACGCCGCATCTCGACGACGGTCGCCTCGACCTGTCGCTGTCGCGGAGCGCGTCGCGCGACACCGTCATCACGCTCGGCTACCAGGGAGAACTCAACGGCAGGGGAACCGACATCACGCTTACCATAGATGCGCTGCCAGCGGAGATGGCGTTTTCGCTCGGCTATGATTTGTCGGATGCCACCGGCAGCCTCGTATATGAGAGTAGCAGCGAGTTCAACGTGACGTTGACCGTCAGGATGGACCGGCTGGACCTGATGGGCGTCATGCAGGTCCGGTATCTGCCGACGATGTTCCAGGCGAGATGGACGCCCCGGCTCCGGGGTGGCCATGTCAACGTGAGCACAACCGCCTTGCGAACAAAGCTAATCCTGGCTGACGATATCGACGACCCCGCCCTGTATTTCGCGGTGTCGAACATGACCACCGACCTGTCGCTCGGCTGGGATATCGACCGGGATGGCTCCCTGCAGATGGACACGGCGACGGCGGGGCCACACGTCGAGTTTTGGTGGAAAAAGGATGCCGTCAGCCTGGAAACCGATGCATGGCTCCGGGCAACGTCGCTGTCCATGGACTGGCGTATCGAAAACGACGGACACGTAAACGTTGACACCGGCGACGAATGGCTGAGCACCTATATCCTCAATTTTACCATCGATGACGCGGTCGGCCTCCGGCTGATGGCCTCGCTGCTCCGCGCCGACATGTTCAGGGCTGCGTGGACGGTCTGGCCGCCGAGCTTTGACCTGTCGGGCTCCATCGAGCTCACGGGCAACATTACCTTCGCGGTGATGCTCAACGGGGACTGGTACGACGTTGTCTCCGGCGGCTAAGAAACCCGGTAGACGGTGTCGCCCTCTCTGACACGCCCGGTGGTCTTGATGCCGACTTCGTCACCCGTGGACACTTCCTCCACCGGCGTGCGGTCGATTTCCATCGAGTTCACCGGCTGGGAAAAATCGGTCGTTGCACCAACGATGTGGATGGTGTCGCCGACCTGCAGCGTGCCACCGGTTATTTTGATGGCGGCGACGCTAATATCGGTAAAGTAGTGCTCCACCTCGCCGATTTTTTCTTCCATAGCTGTTTATCGTCACCGGCTATTTATAGCCACCGATACCGCTGCCGGTCAGTCACGCCGGCCGTTCAGGATGACGATGCCCCCGGCGATGACATACAGCAAAATCAGAGAGATAAGATTGGCGAACAGCTCCATCACCAGCTTCAGGAACATAAAAAACGCGGCGACCGGTTTCGCCGACGCGGTGTCCTGCGCCGCCTCCAGCAGGGGAATGACGTCGGGGGCGAAGACGTACAGCGCCATAAAGGCCAGGAGCAGCAGCAAAAGCTCCAGGATAACCTTGTCATGCCGCGCCATGGGCATCCTCCGGAACGGTGAGCACCTCACAGCCGTCATCGGTCACCAGCAGGGTATGCTCCGCCTGCGCTACCATGCCGTCGGCTGTCTCTACCAGCATGCTGTAGGGCCGGACGACGCGCCGGCGTTCCAGAAACGCCAGCGACATATCGATGCGCCGCTCGGGCACGATATCCGTCATCCACCGGCTGGCGAACGGCAGGCCGTTGAAACGCTGCCGGATAGCCCGCGCGGTTTTCCCCCTCCCCCGCCCGACCATGTGGTAGATGTTGCCGTTGTCCCCGTTGACCACCCGGCCTGCGCCGTCGGTGGAGAAGGGCTCGATTGCGATGACCTCGCCCTCGCGCAACCGCCGGGTGTTATCGTTTGCGACGCTGGGAATCGACAGCCCGGCATGGAGACTGTACCGCTCGAGCGAATGACCCTGCAGGTTTTCAACCGGCCGGAATCCCCGCTCCGTGACAGCGTCCTCGATGCACCGTCCGAGCTCCGCGATGGTCACGCCGGCCCGCACCATGTCAATTGCTGCCCTGAGCGCCAGTTGTGCCGTCTCGATGAGCTCCCCGTGGCCGTCGCCCACCGACACGGTCACCGCGGCATCGCCGATGTAGCCGTCCACGTGCGCCCCGGCGTCGAGCTTCACCAGGTCACCCGTCTTGAAGCATCGTTCATCACCGGGCTCGGGCGTGTAATGCGCCGCTACCTCGTTGACCGACACGTTGACGGGAAACGCCATTGCCGCCTCCTCGCATATCATGTCCTCCATCCGCTCGGCTACCTCGAGATAGGTCACGTTTTCGTCGACCATGGTTGCGCCGGCCTGCAGCGCGGTGCCGACGACGCGTCCCGCCTTCCGGTATTTTTCAATGGATGATGTCATGCAATCGTTCCTCCGAAACAGCTCCCTCACGTATAACGGTAACGCCCTCCGGGGTGATTGCCGCCACCGTCGACGGCACACCCGGCAGCTCTCCACCGTCGAGGTACAGGTCCACGGCGTCGCCCAGCTGCTCCCGCGCTTTCCCGACCGTCGACGGCGCCATTTGGCCGTGCAGGTTGGCGCTCGTCGCCGATATCGGGCCGGCATGACGGCAGAGCTCCATCGCCACGTGATGATCGGGCACCCTGACGGCGATGGTGTCACCGGCGACCTGTTCTGATATCGTATCCCGTTTGGAGAGCACCAGGGTGAGCGCCCCGGGGAGCAGCGCCCTGGCGAGCGCCCATGCCGTGTCGTTCATGACCGCGACGCTTTCGATGTCGTCGACGCTGCCGACGGCGACGGGCAATGGCATGCCATGGGGGCGCCGCTTTATCCGGTAGACCCGCTCGACTGCCCGTTCGTTGAACACGTCCGCTCCGAGCCCGTAGAGCGTGTCCGTGGGATACACCACGAGGTCGCCCCGCCGGATGACATCCGTCGCTTCTGCCACGTCATTCATCCTGTTTCAGCAGGTCGCCGATGGTGAGCCCGCGCACATCTTTTTTCTGGGTGACACCCTTGGATACCTTTTCGAACAGCGAGATGCCGAGCGCCCGCTCGATGCGCTTCGCCGTCTCGTCGGAGGGACGGAGCTCCTCGTTTTCTATCTTCGCCACGGTCGTGGTTTTTTCCTCTATAAGCGAGCCGAGCTGCTCCCGGCTCATGTCCTGCTGCTGCCGGGCCTGCATGACCTGTTTTCCCCAGTTGTCTATGAGCTCGGTGTCCATGTCGGCGAAGGGGTCCTTGCCCGAGTACGGCTCAACCCGGCGGGTTTTCGCGGTGACCGGCGCCGCCCGCTTTTTTTCCTCCACCGGCGTCCCGTAGCCGGCGCAGGCGTCGCAGACCTGCATCTCGCTTCCCTCGATCATCACCCGCCTCGGCTGCTGGGTTTCCTTTCCGCAGAGTTCACATCGCATACATGCTCCAATACGAGCCAGCCATAAGAATGTATCGGGATTGCATTACTTGATTTTCCTCCGGACGGCTCGGATGACGAGCACCGCTGCAACGACGAGACCGACGGGGACGACGATGAGCAGGGCCGTGCCGTAGGCGTTGACGTTGTACCAGGATGCCACGATGTCGCCGTCGGTGGTCCAGTTGTGAAAGATTGCTCGGGCGACCATGTAGCGCGGCGTTTCCGTGACATTGAAGCCGGAGAGCCCATGGGAGTAGAGGTCCTTCGCCACCCTGAAGGTATACCTCGCCTCATCGATGCTGCCGTTCCAGTGCCGGCCGGTCTCGGCGATGTAGGTACACTCGTAGCGGTACATCACCACCCTGTGCAGGTTTTCGGCTATCCAGAGCGAATACGCGGCGGATATCTCGCTGGTGTGGTTGGCCGGGATGCGGCAGGAGAAGCGCGCCGCCGGCGAAAAAGAATGGTTGAAGGATATACGTGTGTGTTTCACGGAGATGTTATCCTGCCATATGCGCAGGTCGTCCGGCATGCGCTCCCCGAACGGCAGCATGATGCTGAGGTTGAGCTCCATGTCGGTTGGATTCGTCAGGTGGTAGACAGCCGTGACGTTCGCCCGGTGTGCCTCGTCGACAACGTAGGTGACGTTTTCGTACTGCAGGATGACCGGCGTGTCGCCATCCACGGCGGGGGTTCCACCCGTATCGGGGATGGGCTCGGGATTGCCATGCGCCAATGGGATGGACAGGAGGCACAGCAACAGCACAACGAGAGATAGCTTTTTCATGTACAACGGCCCCATGGACTATCGCCGTGCGCTTCAAATATTTTTGTATGGCGGGCTACGGCTCATAGTAGTATTCGCCCATGCGCCGCTGCTTGCGGTCCAGCCGGCTGCCCGGCTTGTTGACCCGGGGTCGGTTGCTTTCCTCGTCCCGCCGGAACGTGATGTCAAGCTCCCGGAGGAAGCGGTTCATGCCCTCCCGGAGGCCAAATGGCCCCTCGCCATGGCCGTGGACCTCCGCCTCGCCGGTGAACACCATCAGGGACTGGCTGACCAGGTCGACGAAATAGACGTCGTGGTCGACCACCATCGCCGCCCTGTCCTCGTCCTCCATTACCCGGTTTATGACCTTGGCAACATGCATCCGCTGGCTTGCATCCAGATATGCCGAGGGCTCGTCGACGAGGTAGATGTCCGCCCGCCGGGAGAGGCAGAGCGCGATGGCCACCGTCTGCAGTTCGCCGCCCGAGAGCTGCTTGACCTTTTTGTCGTACAGCCGGTCGACGCCCAGCGGCTGGATGATTTGCTGCTCGTAGTGGGGGGTGAGCCCCTCGCTTGTCAAAAAAATCTCCTGGACGGTGCCACTGACCGGGCGGACATATTGTGGCTTGTAGCTCACTGTCACCGCCGCGTCGACGCTCCCATTCGTGGGCTCGAGGACGCCGGCCAGCATCCTGACGAACGTGGTCTTGCCGATGGCATTGGGGCCAACGATGCCGACGACCTCGCCCCTGTGTATCTCGCCCTGCTCCGTTTCCAGGGTGAAGCCCTCGTAGCGTTTTTCCAGCGGTTCAAAGGTCACCAGGACGTCGCGTCCCTCCAGCTGCAGCGGTGGATGGACCTCGAACATGATTTCCTCGCCGAAGCGGATGTTTTCCTCCTTGAGGTACCCGGAGAGGTACATGTTGATGCCGTGGCGGACAGACTTCGGCTGCGTCACCACGCCATAGACGCCCTTTTTGCCATAGAGGAGGTGCACCATGTCAGCCAGGAAGTCCAGCACGGCGAGGTCATGCTCGACCACCATGACCATGGCGCCGCCGTCGGCCAGTTCCCGTATCTCACGGGCCATGCTGATACGATGATGGATGTCCAGATAGGAGGAGGGCTCATCAAAAAAATACACGTCGGCGTCCTGCGCGACCGTCTCGGCGATGGCCAGCTTCTGCAGGTCGCCGCCCGACACCTCGTCAAGACGGCGGTCCATCACCCGGTCGAGGTCGAAGCGCTCTGCCGTAGTGGGTTCGACGAAATCGCCGATGGTGCCCTTTTTCGATGTATAGGTGTCCACATACTGCGACTTGAACGCGACGTCGAGCTCGTTATTGTAGAGCCGCTCCATGTAGTCGTGCATCTCTGTTCCGGCGTAGTAGTCCAGCACCGCCTCGGCATCCGCCGATGCATCCCAGACGCCCAGGTTCGGCATGAGCGTGCCGGACAGGATGTTGATTGCCGTGGTCTTCCCGATGCCGTTCTGCCCCAGGATGCCGACCACGTTTCCCTGCTTGGGTGTCGGCAGGCGGAACAGGTGGAAGGCGTTTCTGCCGAACTGGTGGACCATGTCCTCCTCGAGCTCGTCGGCCAGGTTCACGATGGAGATGGCGTCAAACGGGCACTTGTGCACGCAGATGCCACAGCCCACGCAGAGCTCCTCCGATATCACGGGCTTGCCCGTTTCCTCGTCCATCACGATGGTCTCGTCGCCGCTCCGCACCCGGGGACAGAAATGGATGCATTCCTGTGAGCAGCGCTGCGGATAGCATGCCTCGCGGTCAAGCACCGCGATTCTCATCGTCGCCACCCGGCATACCAGACGAGCTTGTCCAGCGCTGCGATGGCCCGGGTCGGCTCCGATATCAGCGGAATGCCAATCCTGCGCATTCGGCGCTGCTGCTCCTGCAGGAAGCGGGAGCCCAGCGCCACCGTCACCACCGGCTTGTGGATGTCGAGCGATGCCAGCCCTTGGTAGAGCTCGTCCAGCGTGTCGAGCAGCGGGGCGTCCTTGAACACGAAAAACGGCATGATGATGTCGACGTCGTCGTCCATGAGCAGCGCCTCAATGCCTTCGAGGTAGTGCTCCGCGGTGGCGCTCCCCGTCAGGTCAACCGGGTTGCCCCTGATGGCATAGGAGGGCAGCCCGTCGAGCCCTGCAGGGTCGACGTCTGCCAGCCGGAGATACCTCGCTTCATGGACGGCGTCGGCGGCCAGGACGCAGGGGCCGGCTCCGTTGGTTATCATGGCAATCCTGCCGCCGGCGGGCAATGGCTGCATGGCGAGCAGGCTGACCAGGTCGTGGAGTTCCTCGAAGCTGTCGGCGACGATGGCGCCGTGCTGGCGCGCTGCACCCTCGAACAGGGCATACCGTGTCGCCATCGCTCCCGTGTGCGACGCCGCCGCGTTTTTTCCCGACGTGGTCCGGCCGGCTTTCAGCATGATGACCGGCTTCGCGGGCAGGTTTTCGAACAGCGCCCGGCCGTCGTCGACACCTTCCAGGTACATGGCGATGATGTCGGTGGCCGTGTCGTCTGCGAGATAGTCGAGCAGGTCGCGCTCGTCGACGTCGGCTGCGTTGCCGTAGGAGACAAAGCGGGAGATGCCGATGTCGCCGGATGTTTCGAGCATCCCGATGCCCATGGTACCCGACTGGGTGACCACGGCCATGGGTCCCGGTCCGGGGAGTTCCATGTCACGCTGGAAGAACGTGTTGAAGCCCGTGGCGCCGTTGTAGATGCCGATGCAGTTGGGGCCAATGATGCGGATGCCGTGCCGTTGTGCCCTTTCGAGCATGTCCCGTTCGAGCCCCTCGTTGCCGACCTCTTTGAACCCGCCGGAGATGACGACCATCGCGGGCACGTTTTTTTCGCCGCAGTCGTCGACGATGTCGGGCACGAGATGGGGCGGCACCGCTACGACGGCGAGGTCCACCTCGCCGGGTATGTCTTTGACGGATGGATAGCACCGCCGCCCGAAAACCTCGCTGCTGGATGGATTGACGGGATATGCATGTGGCGCTGTCGCAAGCACGTTTTTAAAAATCTCGTGGCCGATTTTGCCGGGGCTGGCGGACGCTCCCACCACGGCGACCCCGTCCGGGGAAAAAAATGAGTCCATTTATTCTTCGCCGATGACGATAACGTCCCGCACCGATTTGACCGATGAAAAAGGAAACAGCAGGTAGCCTCGCTCATCCTGATGATACAGGCGGGGATCGATTTTGTCTGATGCCTCCACCAGCAGGTTTTCGAGGTCGCCCGTGTGCGTGTCAACGGTGATGTTCCGCAGCGTCCCGAGGTACATGCCCTCGTCGCTCATGACTCTCTTTCCCCTCAAATCGTTCTCCATGACCTTCATAGTTCCACCCTAATGAATGTCCTGATGCTTTTTTAAGTTTTCTTCTCGACGTGAGCCGTGGTGCAGCGCAGCCAGAAATTTGAAATATGGGTCTTGTTATACATGGTAATGGGGATAACAGAAATCTTTGACGGATACGACACGGACGACATTTCTATAACGACGGTCTGCTCGCATTCCTCTATGCAGATTTTCGACGGCGCCAGGAAGGAGGACATGCGCAGCATCGGCATCGCCATCAGGGAGCCTCCCCGGTTTTATGAGGCGTTTCCACTGGGCAGCCCCGACGAGTTTTACACCGTCGACGACTGGAAAAACGTGAACGCGCACGCCCCGGCACTGCGTGACAAAAACGCGGTGGTGGTGCCGACGGGCTCCTTCGTTGAATACATGGGTGCCGACAACTTCAAGCAGCTCGACGTTCCAACCTATGGCAACCGTGACGTTTTGGAATGGGAGTCAGACCGGCAGAAGGAACGGGAATGGCTGATGAGTGCCGGCCTAGGCATGCCCCGGGTCATCGAGGACCCGCATGACATTGAGAAACCGGTCATCGTCAAATATCATGGCGCCAAGGGCGGCAAGGGCTTTTTCATCGCCAAGGACTACCAGGATTTCGAGAAAAAAATCGACAGGGACAAGCCCTACATCATGCAGGAGTTTTTGGTTGGCACCCGCTACTACATCCATTATTTTTATTCGCCGCTGTCCACCGACGGCTACCGGGTCCGGGATGGCTCGCTCCAGGTGCTCGGCGTCGACCGCCGTGACGAGACCAACATCGACGAGGCACACCGCCTTGGCTCCATCACCGAGCTCGAGGACATGGGCATCAAGCCCACGTTCGTGGTAACCGGCAACATTCCCATCGTGCTCCGCGAGTCATTGCTCAAAAAGGTCTTCGAGATGGGTGAAAAGGTCATCGAAAAGTCATATGAGCTGTTCGGCGGGCTCTACGGACCGTTTTGTCTGGAAACGGTTGTCACCGAGGACCTCGAGTTCAAGGTGTTCGAGATATCCGCCCGCATCGTCGCCGGCACCAACATCTACATCGACGGCTCACCCTACGCTGACCTGGTGCAGCCCGGCCTCTCGACGGGGCAGCGCATCGCCCAGGAAATCAAGATGGCGGTGGAGCAGGACCGCCTCGACGAGATTATCACCTAGCGCCGCGCGTCAGGAACGGATCATCACCAGGAGCATCCTGCATCGCTCCACGGCGGTGAGCGCATGTGGCTCATCGGCCGGCATGACCACCATTTGTTTTTCCCCGACAGTGACAGGTCGACCTGAAATCCGTATGCTGAGGGTGCCCTCCACGACGTAGACCAGTGCGTCATAGGGCGCGGTGTGCTCGCTCAATCCCTGACCCTCGTCAAAGGCGAACGCCGTTACGGTTCCGGTTTCGCGGTCAACCAGCGCACGGCTCACCACCGCGCCGTCCTGCACGGCGACGAGGTCGGGCATGTTTATGACGACTCCTGCTTGTATCCCTGTATCTGTCATCATATCATCTTTACTGCATCGCATGGGCATTATACATGTTTTTCTGACCTCGCCACATATTGCTCGATGACGAGCCCCATGATGACAACGAAAACGACGGTCAGGACAAGCCGGAGCGCCATGAACCGGGCGCCCAGGAACTCTAATTCTACCAGCTCCTGCGGCAGCTTGATGCAGGCCCAAGCGGAGAGAAACACGATGATGTTGGCCACCCGGGCGCCCTTTTTGAGCAGTCCCGCCGCCATGGGAAACGCGACATAGAGCGGCCCCGTCGGCAGCGTTCCAAGGAGCAGGGAGAGCGCCATGCCTTTTACTCCCGCGGCATGGCCCAGATGGCTCACCACGACCTCGTCTGGCACCCATACGGCAAACAGGCCCATGATGACCATGACCGCCGGCAGGATAACCGCCATCTCCATCAAATATTCCCCAGATGTCGAGATAACAGCGGACTGTTTTCCTGGAAAGAGCATGAGCAGCACCACCGCGATGCCGGCGACCGCCGCCAGCACTGCGGTGTCCCGGATCAGGTTTTTTCGCATGCGCTGCCCGTCGTTCACAGTATCAGCCCCATAAGCAGGGCGATGGCGATGGCGACAGCGAAGCTGATGCCGTTGCGGAGCAACGCCAATCGCTTGCCGAGTTCCTGTATCTCCAGGGGAAGCGTAATCGTCCCGATCATGGTCAGGGTGGTGATAAAGGCGGCGACAGCGGTGACCGTTGCCCCACTCTCAAGGAGCGAGGCGGCCAGCGGAAAGGACAGCAGGGCGGGGATGTGCATGAGGGCACCGGCGACGCCGACGAGCAACACGCCGCCGATGCCGGACTGCTCGCCGACGAACCGGGATATCTGGTCCGGCGGGACGAAGCCGAGGAGCAGACCAATAAGGAGAACGATGATGAGCACCATGGGCAGTATCCTGACGAAGGACACAGCGGCGGCTTTCAGCGATCGGATGGCTTTTATCCTGTCCCTGTAGAACGCTGCGATGACGCCCGCGATGGCGATGCCGTTAACCACGAGGGCGGTGACGTTCATCTCTCCGCCTCTTTTTCCTCGGGGAGAAGGCTGATGGTTATCTCCGTGGTTTTCAGTTGCCATACCTTTTCGGGGGCGCCGCCGCCCTCGTCGATATAATCCGCGACCTCGATAATGCCGGCTTTTTTAAGCTCGTTGATATGGTAGTAGAAGCCCGATTTGGAGAGCTCCTCGCCCTGCCCTCTGAGATGTTCGTAGATGTCGGCGCTGCTTTTCGTTTTGGTGCCGATGAACTCGATGATGGTCCACCGGGTGCGGAACCGCAGCGCTTTTCCATATCGCCGGAGGTCAAGCCAGCGCGGATGTGCATCGTCCGGCGGCGTACACGGGGTGTGTGATTTATTCATTGCATATCACTGATATATTCTAGTATTTAACAGTAATATTATAGCAATATATAAAACTAATGGCTGGAGGGGATAAGCCTTTTATAATCACTGTTTGATGAATCAGCAGTGGAGCGAGAAGCACGATTCTGGGAGCCCAAAAACGGCAGGGTGCAGTGCCACCTCTGCCCCCATGAATGCGTCATCGCCGAAGGCAAGCGGGGCATCTGCGGCGTCCGCGAAAACCGCAACGGGCGTCTCATGTCGCTCATCTACGCCGCCTGCTCATCCGTCACCCCCGACCCCATCGAAAAGAAACCGCTCTACCATTTTCATCCAGGCAGCAGCGCGCTCTCCCTGGGCACAGTGGGCTGCAACCTCCGCTGCCGACACTGCCAGAACGTCTCCATCTCGCAGGCGAACCCCGACCAGTACCGCATGATAGAGCTCACGCCCGAGCAGTCGGTGGAGACCGCCCGGCGGCACGGCTGCCAGGGCATCGCCTACACCTACAACGAGCCCTCCATCTGGTGGGAGTACACCCATGACAGCGCGAAGCTGGCGAAGGAGGCAGGCCTATACACCGCCTACGTGACCAACGGGTTCACCAGCATCGAGGCCATCCGGGAGATAGCCCCGTATCTGGACGCGGCGAACGTCGACGTCAAGAGCATGAACGACGACTTCTACCGCGACATCTGCCAGGCGCGGCTGCAGCCCGTCCTCGACGCATGCAAAACCTACCGCGAGGAGGACGTCCACCTGGAGCTCACCTACCTGGTCATCCCCGGCCACAACGACGGCGAAGACGACATCGAAGCCTTTTCATCATGGACGCGCGACGAGCTCGGCGCCGACGTCCCGGTGCACTTCTCCGCTTTCTATCCCGCATACAAGATGACCGACGTGCCGTGTACATCCAAGCAGCAGCTCCTCGAGGCATACGACATCGCCGCCGGTGCAGGCCTGCGCTACGTATACCTCGGCAACGTCCCCCATGGCGACTACGAGAACACCTACTGCCCGGAATGCGGCGAGCTGCTCATCGAGCGCCACGGCTTCACCGCACAGATACACGGGCTTGACGACACGCGCTGCGAAGCCTGCGGCGAAGAAATACCTGTGGTCCGGTAGCTTCCGGTGGCCATCGGCCCGACCGGGGTTGACACAGAGTACACAGGGTTATAAACGAAGCATGACATACTTCGTGGGGATACAATGGCATATTGGGAGGAATGGAAGTCGCTGGTTGGCGGAGGAATCGGCTTCGTTGTCCTGGCTATCTTTATGGTTGCCCTGTCCACGCTGCCCGGCGCAGAAGGAGCGACGGGAGCAGGAGGCCTGGACATGATGCAGATCGGTATCCTGTTTGCCGCCGTCGGGATAGCCATGGTAATACTCGGGGTTTTACTCAGAAAGCCATGAAAAATAAGAGCAGAAGGATTAAGTGAATACGGTGGCCCCTCTGCTCTTTTCACAATCCTCCCGTGCCTTCCCGTATCTACCTTTGCAGCTCGTCCTGCAGCTGACAGGCCCGGCATATGGGCTGCGACGATGGCTCGCCACAGTGCTGGCAGGGCTGCAACTCCGCAGGTGGATATCTGTCTGCCAGGCAGCTCTCGATGTCCTGGTAGCTGCTGAGGATGCTGTGACGGGTGCCCGGCCGCCGTGCTTCCATGTCCATGATGATGTCGCGGAAAAGGCCGCGATGCGCCTCGACCGCATACGGGCATTCGTCCTCCAAAACGTCGAGGCCGCGAAGCAACGCGTACAGGGTGCATTCCTTCTCGGTTATCGAGCGCAACGGCACCATCCGGGGCACCAGTCCGGGCTGCACCGTCTCGTGGGGCGCAAAGCGTGCCATGCGGCGCATGTCGCCGTTGACGAAGTTCATCAGGATGCTCTGCGACACGTCGTCCAGGTTGTGGCCCATCACCAGCGCCGCTGCATCGATGTTTTTGGCCTGCAGGTTGAGACACTGCCGGCGGAACACCCCGCAGTAGGCGCATGCTCCGAGCTCGCCGCTCCGCTCGGCGATGTCGTCCATCGTCATGCCTATGACGTCTTTAAACGAGATGACGTGATGCGGCACGCCGAGCTTTTTGCAGTGCGCTGCCGCAACCTCGAGCGACGCGGGGCGATACCCGGCGATGCCCTCGTCGACCGTGATGGCGTGGAGCTCCCGGCTGCGGTGCGGTGCTACGATGTCGTGCAGGATGTGCATCGCGGTGAGGCTGTCCTTGCCGCCGGACAGGGCGACGGCGATAACGCCCTCGGGCAACCCCTGCTTCCGGATGTCGCGCATCATCCGCTGCTCGACGTAATCCATGAGATGCTCGCGGCAGAGATGGGTGCCGTTGTACCGGATGTAGGTGATTGCTTCCTCGGAGCACTTGCTGCATCTCATGATTTACGTCCAAAAATCCGCTCGCTCCAGGACTGCGCCGTTTCGACGTCCATCTCGTCTGCCAGTTCCTGGATGAGCTCTTTCTGCCGTGCCGTGAGACTGGTGGGTACGTCCACCGCTATCCGGACGACGAGGTCGCCGTGGCCGCTGCCGCGCAGATGAGGCATCCCCTTCTTTTTGACGGTGAACGTGTCATGGTTTTGCGTTCCAGCCGGGACATCGAGCGTGGTGCTCCCGTTCATCGTCGGCACCTCGACCTGGCCACCCAGCGCCGCCATGGGAAATGAGACGTGTTTGGTGGTGAGCAGGGTGTCGCCCCGCCGCTGGAAGGTGTCATGTGGCCGGATGTGGACCTCGACGTACATGTCGCCAGATGGCGCGTTTTTTTCGCCTGCCTCGCCCTCGCCGGCCAGCCGGAGGCGCATGCCGTCCTGTACCCCCGGGGGTATCTTGACGGTGATGCTCCGCTGCTGCCGGACGGTGCCGTCGCCGTCGCATCGCTTGCATGGCTCCTCGATGATGGTGCCCTGGCCGTTGCATCGCGGGCAGACGGTTATCTGGGTGAAATGGCCGAAGGCGGTGCGGCTGCTCTGCTGCACCTGGCCGGAGCCGTTGCATTTCGAGCATGTTGTAACATCGCTGCCGGGCGCCGCGCCGCTGCCGTCGCATTCGGGGCACTGCTCGCGGCGGTTCAGGGTGATCTCTTGCTCGTTGCCACGGTAGGCGTCCTCCAGCGATATCTCGAGCTTGTAGAGAATGTCCCTGCCTCGCCGCCGCCGTTTTTGTCCGCCGAAGCCGCCGAAAAACCGCTGGAACAGGTCGCCAAAGCCCAGGTCCCCGAAGATGTCGGAGAAGTCGGCGCCCCGGAAGATGTCCTCGTAGCTATATTCCTGGTCGATGCCCGCATGGCCGTAGCGGTCGTAGCGCTGCCGTTTTTCCTCGTCGGATAGCACCGCGTATGCTTCGGATATCTCTTTGAATTTTTCTTCCGCGTCGGGGTCGTCGGACTTGTCTGGATGGTATTTGAGCGCGAGCTTGCGGTAGGCTTTTTTTATCTCCTGCTGTGACGCGTTTTTGTCGACGCCGAGCACGTCATAGTAGTCTTTCTCCATGCTTTAGTCCACTTCGTAGTCGGCGTCGACGGATTCATCGGTGCCGCCCTGCTGCTGTTCCGCGCCTGCTGCGCCGGCTGCTCCCTGTTGACCTGCCTGCTGTTGCTGCGCCATGTCCTGGTAGACCGTGGTGGATATCTCCTGGATGGCCTTCGATAGCTGCTCGGTTTTTGCCTTGATCTGGTCGAGCTCGTCTGCTTCGAGGGCGTCGCGGAGCTCCTGGATGGCTTCCTTTACCTTGGTGCGCTGTTGCTCGTCGACCTTGTCACCGAACTCCTCGAGCGTCTGCTCGCTCTGATAGATGAGCTGGTCGGCCTCGTTCCGCGCGTCGATTTTTTCTTTTTTCTTCCGGTCTTCCTCTGCGTGCTCCTCGGCCTCTTTTTTCATCCGCTCGATTTCGTCGTCGCTGAGCTTGGTGGAGCCCGTTATCGATATTGACTGCTCCTTGCCGGTGCCCTTGTCCTTGGCGCTCACATGGAGAATGCCGTTGCTGTCGATGTCGAACGTGACCTCTATCTGGGGGACGCCCCGCGGCGCGGGCGGGATGCCGGTCAGCGAGAAGCGGCCGAGGCTCTTGTTGTCCTGGGCCATGGGTCGCTCGCCCTGGAGCACGTTGATGTCGACGCTGGTCTGGTTGTCTGCGGCGGTGGTGAACGTCCGGGTTTTCTTGGTCGGGACGGTGGTGTTCCGCTCGATGATGGGCGTCGCACGGTTCCCCAGGGTTTCAATGCTCAATGTGAGCGGCGTGACGTCGAGCAGGACGATGTCTTTTTCCATGTCGCCGCTCATGATGCCTGCCTGTATTGCGGCGCCGAATGCAACGCATTCCATGGGGTCGATGCCCCGCTCCGGCTTCTTGCCGAAGATGTCTTTGACCTTGTCCCTGACCATGGGGATGCGCGTGGTGCCGCCCACCAGGACGACGTGGTCGATGTCGTCGGCGCTGAGCTTGGCGTCTTCGAGCGCCTGCTGGCAGGGCTGTATCGTGCGGTCGACGATGGACTCGATGAGCTGCTCGAACTTCGCCCGGGTGATTTTTTCCTGGATGTGTTTGGGTTCGTCGTCGATGACCGTGACGTACGGCAAATCGATGGTCGTCTGCTTCTGTGACGAGAGCTCTATCTTGGCGCGTTCGGCGGCCTCGGTGAGCCGCTGCAGGGCCTTGCGGTCCTCCCGCAGGTCGACGCCGTGGGCTTCCTGGAAGCGGTCGGCGAGGTAGTCCATGAGTGCTTCGTCCATGTCGGCGCCGCCGAGCTGCGTGTCTCCGTTGGTGGACAGCACCTCGAAGACGCCGTCGCCGACCTCGAGCAGGGTGATGTCGAAGGTGCCGCCGCCGAGGTCGTAGACCGCGATTTTTCGTTCGCCTTCTTTTTCGAGGCCGTAGGCCATCGCGGCTGCTGTGGGCTCGTTGAGGATGCGTTTGACGTCGAGCCCGGCGATGGTGCCGGCGTCCTTGGTGGCCTGCCGCTGGTCGTCGTCGAAGTAGGCGGGGACGGTGATGACCGCCTCGGTTATCTCGTCGCCCATGTACTCTTCGGCATCCTGCTTGATTTTTTGGAGGATGAATGCGGATATCTGCTCGGGGGCGTATTCTTTGCCGCGCGCCGTGACCTTTTCGTCGCTTCCCATTTTTCGTTTGATGCGGTGGACCGTTCCATCGGGGTTGGTGATGGCCTGTCGTTTGGCTGCTTCGCCGACGAGCCGTTCGCCGTCTTCGGTGAAGGCGACGACGGATGGAAAGTAGCTGTCGCCCTCGGCGCTTTTTATCAGCGTCGGTTCGCCGCCTTCTATGACGGCTGCTTCGGAGTTCACGGTTCCCAGGTCAATTCCTATCATTTTTCCCATTTGTATCACCTTTTGAGACTATGACGTATGCCGGTTTGAGGATGCTGTCGCCCAGCCGGTATCCTTTTCTGACTTGGTCGATGATGACGCCTTCTGCATGCTCGTTGCTGCATTCGGTGGCGACGGCGTGGTGACAGGTGTAATCGAATGAGGTGCCGACGGTGTCGATTTCTTCGATGCCCTCGTCCTCCAGCATCCGCCTGCATTTTTCCGTGACCATCGTGAGCCCGTCGTCGTTGATGTCGTCGCTGGCCGCCGTGAGATTCTCGTATATCTCGATGAACCTGGTGAGCAGTCGTTTTCGCTCCGCCGTGACGGCTTCCTCAGTTCGCTGCCGCATTCGTTTTTTGTAGTTGTCGAAGTCGGCGAGGAGGCGGAGGTAGCGTTCCCGGGCGTCGTCGAACTCGGCGCTGCATGCGGCCTGTTCCGCGTCGCTGCTTGATGAGACTTCGGATGCTGCGTCAGCGTTCGCGCTCTCTTCTGATGACTCCATATCGGAGAATTGTATAAAAATTGTTCTATATAAATGTTGTGCAGCCGTCGTTCTGTTGGAAAGGCTGATGGAGCAGGGAGGTGAGGAGGAAAAAAGCGGTCCCTGCTCCAGCAGAACTGGTGGTATAACGCCAGCCAGTATTTAAATTGTTTTGTCAGGACAATTTTGTGCTGACAGCACAACATATAAATGTGCCGGGAGCATTACAATGCGATGGCAGACAAGGATGAGGGATGGACAGAAAGAGGCACCTATTCAGGCTACACCATCATGGGCAAGGGCGACAAGCGCCGGCTCGTCGACGAAGAAACCGGCAACGTCGTCACCGAATACACCATATAACGCCCGGGCACCCCGGGACCGGCATCACCGGCGCCACACCACACCGTACCGGCACCACACGCTGCTCAGAAACGCCTACCCGTCCCGCTCCACGGCACCGCCCTCCATGTTTTCCACCAGATACCGGATATGACAGATACTCTCCACCACGGTCACCCATTTATATGCCTCCTCCAGCGTTTCACCGCGCGCAAAGGTGCCATGCCCCCGCAAAAGAGCCGCGCTGCATCGCCGCAAAACAGGTGGCAGCCGGCGTTCAACCTCCGCCGAGCCGATCGAATCAGCCACGTCAAGCACCGGCACCCGCTCGAGATAATAACGCCCCTCGTCATCCACGGGTACAATCTCGTCGTGCAGCAGGGAAAGCGCAATGGCATACGGCGTATGTGCATGCACGACGGCGAGCGCCTCTGTTCCCTGATAGATGGCGCGGTGGACGCCCACCTCGGTCGAGGCATCACCGTCGCTGCCTTCAAATGCGTTGACGCCGGTCTCCACGACATCCCGCTCGCCGAGATATCCCATCATGGCGCCCCGCCGCTTGATAAACATCCGGTCGCCCCGGCGGACGCTCATGTTGCCGCTGTGCGACGACAGGTTCAGCCCCCGCCGCTCGAGCATCGCGCCGTAGCGCTGCATCTCCTCAACGATACCGGGGTCCATCATGATGCAAAGCCGCCGGCGCATATAAACATTTGTCGCTACGCGCGCTCGAGATCCTCGCCGCCCATGAACACCTTTTGCACCGCCGCGTAGACATCCTCCATGCCCTCCAGCGTCTCGTTGGACACGGGGATGAGGTCGGTGTGCGCCTCCATTTCTTTTATCACGGCCATCATGCCCTCGCTGAGCTGATAATAGAGCGAGGGCGCGTCGACCATCACGGCGTCGTAAAGCTTCTCGGGTCGCTCGCCCCATTCCAGTATCATGTCCAGCGCCTCCTGCTCGACGATGTCCCGCTTGCTCAGCACGTTGATGAGCGGCACCGGGATGCGAAACTGGGTGATGGCCGAGAGCATGAGCTGCGACACGAAGCTCGTCGGCGTCGTCGCCAGCGAGGGGTCGATGACGAACGACAGCATCGTCTGCTCCCGGCTCAACTGGTCGACGATGACCCGTCCAGTGCGACGGAACACGAACAGCTCCAGCTGCCCCGGCGTGTCAAGCAACACGTAGTCGCTCCGGAACTCGCTGATGCGCCGCTCAACCTCGCCCGCATTGAGCGCGACCTCGTCGGCGCAGACCACCTGTGCGCCGTTGGGCCCGAGCCCGTATTCCTGCATCACGTCCTGCAGCGAAATCCATTCCCGCACGTCCACGTGCGGGGTGTAGGGCAGCTCGTCCACGCCCGGATCAAGGTTCACGGTAATCGCGTCGAACTCCTGGCGGAGACACCAGTCATGGAACGCAGCCGTCATGCTGCTCTTCCCGGAGCCGGCGGTGCCGACCATGTATATAAAGATCATGTTACCGCCTGAGCCGATGCATGTGCTCCACCCGCTTGTTCACCAGCGCCGCCGTCCCGATGTCATGGCGGATGAACAGATGGTCGCCCTGCACGTGGCCGAGGCAGCGCTCGCAGATTTCCTCCGCCGTGGATATCCCATTGGCGACGCCGAGCACGGCGAGGGAGCGTGACGTCGTGGTGTACACCTGGCCGTTGTGCTCGTCCACCGACGCGTAAAACAGCATGCCGCCCTCCTTCGTGATTTTTTCCTCGTTGACGGCGACGCGGTGTCCGTCGTTGGGCTCGCGGCCGTAGCCCTCGGGCACCACGTATTTGCAGACCGTGCTGGCCTGCCGCATATCGAGCTGCGTGCCGCCGAGCGTTCCCTCCACCATCGCCATGTTGAGTTCCACGAAGTCGCTCTCGATGAGCGGGATGATGTTCATCGCCTCCGGGTCACCCCACCGGGCATTGATCTCGATGACCTTGGGGCCGTCGCTGGTCAGCATGAACTGCCCGTAGATGACCCCCTGGTAGGGCCGTCCCTCTCGGCGCAATGCATCGACGATGTGCTGCAGGATGCCGACCGCTTCCTCGTAGTCGCTGCCGTTCATGAAGGGAAGCATGCCGCTCGCATGGCTGTAGGAGCCCATGCCGCCCGTGTTTGGCCCCTCGTCGTTGGGCAGCAGCCGCTTGTGGTCCTGCACCGCCGGCGTCGGCAAAATGGTCGTGCCGTCGCAGAACGCCTGGACGGTGAACTCCTCGCCGACCGCCCGCTCCTCGATGAGCACCCGGGGGGCGCCGCCGATTTTTTTGTCGATAACCCTGGATGCATAGTCCACGGCGTCGTCGACGCTGTGCAGATGGTCCCCGGCGACCCTGACGCCCTTGCCGCCGGTCAGGCCAACGGGTTTGACGGCGACGGCGCCGCCGTGTCGCTCGATGAACTCCCTCGCTTCCTCGGCGTCGGAGAACGCCCGTGCCTCCAGCGAGCCGGGAATGTCATACCGGTCCATCAGGTCTCGCATGTACTCCTTGTCCGTTTCTATCGCCGCTGCCTCTTTCGTCGGTGATGCCACGGCGATGCCGGCATCCTTCAGCGCGTTGGTGACGCCTGCCTCCTCGGGGGCCTCCGGGCCGACGACGGCCAGGTCGATGGCGTGCGCCGCCGCATATTCGACGACCGGTTCCACGTCGGTTTCGTCGTGCAGGTAAAAGTCGTCTGCCAGCCGCTTGATGCCCGGGTTGGCGTTTTTCATCACCGCAAAAAGAGGATGCTCGGAGCGGACGACGCCTCTGGAGATGGCGTGCTCGCGGGCGCCGCCGCCGATGACAAGCACGTTCATACGCCAATATGTCCGATACGTACTTAAATGTTGACGCTTCCGGGGGCAGTCGCGCCGTTATTTTTTGCCGAGCACGCCGGTTGACAGCAGGTGGCAGAGGAGCCGTTTGCCCGACCCGTGGAGCAGCCCATGGCGTTTCCAGTGGCATTTCCGGGTGAACAAACGCCTGGTGTAGTCCTCGCACAGCAGGCACGTCTTCATGTCCACGGATTCCCGGTGTTTCGGGCACCAGACCTCATGCAGCGTGCTTCCCATCCCAGTCATGAACATATACCGTCAATCACCCGCCATGTTTATAAAGAACCACCGGGGCGCCCCATCGCCTATATAATATTTGTGTTTTTCACCCGCCGGGGCGAGAAAGGTTTTATATCGATGGCGGTTTGCAAGCATATTATGCCAGCGGTCATCGAGACCAGGGAGCTCACCAAACGATACGGCGACCTCACCGCCGTCGATGATGTGACCCTGTCAATCGGCAAAGGCGAGCTCTACGGCCTGCTCGGCCCCAACGGGTCCGGCAAAACCACCACCATCAAGATGCTCACCGGCCAGCTGCAGCCCAGTTCGGGGAGCGCATCCGTCGCAGGCATCAACCCCGCCCGATATCCCCTCAAGGTCAGACGGGCGGTCGGCATCATTCCCGAGCAGGAAACCCCGCCCAGCTTTCTCACCGCCAAGGAATACCTGCAGTTCGCAGCCGCCATCCGCCATCTCGACAGCCCTGAAAAAAACATAGACACCTGGTTCACCCGGCTCGACTTCGCGGGGCAGCGCGACATGCTCTGCAAGGATTTATCCCGAGGGACGCGCCAGAAGCTCATGTTCGCCCAGGCGTTCCTCCACGAGCCATCCATCGCCTTCGTCGACGAGCCGCTCATCAACCTCGACCCCGTCATCCAGCGGACCGTCAAGGACTACATGCTTCGGCACGTGGAGCGTGGCGGCACCATCTTCCTCTGCACCCATGTCCTCGACATCGCGGAGGAAATCTGCAGCAGGGTCGGCATCATCCACCACGGCGCCATCCTCCGCGACCTGCCCATGCAGGAGGCAACCGCCAATGGACAGCGACTCGAAACCGTGTTTCTCAAAGCGGTCGGCAGGGCATAGCATGGACATCTTTACCGGGATGATGAAAGAGGAATGGCGCATGCACGCCACCATGTACGGCGGCCGATTGTTCGCGCTGTTCCCGCTCATGCTCGTTGCTCTCGCTGCCGTGGGCACCGCCTTCGCCTCGGTCCTCGTCCAGGTCATCGGCCCCGACACCGTCGCGTTCATCGCGCATTACTCGCTCCTGCTGTTCGGCGTCAGCGTTGGCGCGTTCGGTCTACTCGGCCGCGAGATAATGAACCGGCGATTTGGGCAGGCCAGCCTCATCGCGTACAGCGCCCGGAGCCTTCCCGTGTCGGAGCGGCATATCATGGCCGCCTTCTATTTCAAGGACGTGCTCTATTACCTGTTCCTCTGGGTTTTCCCGATGCTGGCAGGCGTCGCAATCATCGCGCCGCTGCTGTCATATGGCAGCGTGGTGCCCCGGCTGCTCCTGTCGCTGCCGCTGGCCTTCCTGGTCGGCCTGATCGCCGGGCTGGTGAGCTTCGTGCCCTATCTCGGCTTCATCCTGGGGGTGGTGCTGGCCGGGGTGGCCATGTTCATGCAGACCGGGGCGGTGCTGGATCTGCTGCCGGTGGTGGGCGTGTTCGCCGCGGGGCAGGTGCTGGAGAGCATGCTGTTCACGCCGCTGCTGGTGGGGGACCGCATCGGGTTGCATCCCGTGGCGGTGATCTTCGCGGTCCTCGCCGGCGGCAAACTGTTCGGCTTCCTGGGCGTGCTGTTGGGGCTGCCCGCTGCGGCGGTGATCGCGGTGTTCATCCGGCATGCCCATCAGCGCTACCTGGAAAGCGAG
>Ga0207797_1000746_pt1 | contig 24839 bp, 17 predicted proteins | sample PRCRCaboRojoPR_6_FD_187275 | JGI IMG/M metagenome (GOLD analysis project Ga0207797, IMG submission 187275) | Marine sediment microbial community from Cabo Rojo, Puerto Rico - PR CR 10% Liquid 1 (SPAdes) | ecosystem: Environmental > Aquatic > Marine > Coastal > Sediment | place: Cabo Rojo, Puerto...
GGAGGCGCGAGCCTCTCGGAATTGACTATCTCGGGGCTCGACCTCTCGGGGAACGAGCACGGACTCGGACTGTTCGCATCAGGTAACCCGGACGAGCCCGCCATCGAGAACGTGACTGTCGAGGACTCGACCATCCAAGACAGCTCGACGCGCAGCGTCGAGGTGTCAATCGTGGGCCGGACCCCGACGGTCAGTAACGTGAGCCTGCGGAACCTGGACGTCGATGGATCGAGTGACGCCGAGGGGATTCGCCTCTCGTCCCGAACGGGGAGACTCGAGGATCTCGCCGTGCGGAACTCGTCAATCACCTCGAACGCGGTGGGAGTCGTCATTCGAAACCGCGATGCAGTCGTGAGGAATGTGGACGTGTTCCGGAATCGTATCACCGACAACGAGCAGGGCGTCCGTATCCGGGAGGCGGGCCCTGGACCGAACACCAGTAACCTCGGCGTCCGGCAGAACCTGATCGCGAACTCCGACGACGTGGGCGTACTCGTCACGGAGGGAACCACTCCGAGCCGATCATCTGAGGATGTGGTTGGCGTGCGAGTGACCCGGAACGTCATCCGCGGCAACGACATCGGTATCGAGAACGAGGGCGAGAACGAACTGACCGCCTGGCTCAACTACTGGGGAGCCGACTCCGGGCCGAGCGGCGGGGCGGAGGACCCCCGAACGGGGAGTGAGGCCGACGGCGACGGCGACGAGGTGTCCGAGGACGTCCGCTTCGATCCGTGGCTCGGGCAGGACGCCTGCTCGGCGGATGGGCTCCGGAACATCACCGAAGGTCCGCTTGACCTGTACGGTGCGCCGGTCGGGATCGCGGAGATCCAGTCGTTCTGCGCTTGGGACCTCGTGCCGGTCTCGCTACGCCCGGCTCCCGAGGACGCGGCCGTGAACGTCTCGAATCTGAACCTCTCGTACGATCTCGAAGGGGTCGGACGGGTGTCGGCCGACCGGCCGACGGTGGCGATCTACGAGGAAGGCAAGGAGTTCGACCTGGAGTTCGGTGCCGGGCCGGCGAACACGAGCCGGTTCGCCGGCAACACCACACAACTGATCGTCCTCCGAGACCGCTCAACGACGAACGCGTCGTTCGACGTGAGCTTCGACGACCGGGACGGCGAGACGGTCCTCCGGAGCGACGCCGACTCGGCGACGGTGCGCGAGGACTGGGGGAAGATCGGGGCGGACGGACGACTGGTCGAGTCATTCGAGCCGTCGCTGGCCGGTTCGTACACGTTCGTCCTCGTCACTAGTGACTTCGGTCCTGGCGTCGAGAGCGTCTCGGGCGTGCCCGAGGTCCGCCTCGACGGCGGCGCCACCGTCGTCGGCTTCGAGACCGTCGTCGTCCGGGAGACGGGGGGCTCGGCGGCCCCGACGAACGCCAGCGACAGCTACCCGGCCGGGAGTGACATCACCTTCGACCTGGCCTCGAACCTCGACGACGGCTCGACCGATCACGCAGTGTTCCTCTACGAGGAGTCGCGGTTCCGGAACGCCACGGCGACCGTCACGGTTGAGGCGACGGGCGCGGACGTGATCGCCGGCGAAATCGATCCGACGAGCGACGTGACCGTCGAGTCGTCGATCGATTCGGTGAACGGCTTCGTCCGGGCGTCGGCCGGGGTTGCCGCGCTCGGCGCCGACGTATCCGAGAGGAACCAATCGGGAGGGGACCTCGACCCCTCGCCGTTCCTGGGCCTGGGAACGCGGCTGTACGACACGACAGCGACGGGCCCGGCGGTGGCCGACCCGTCGGCACCGCTGAACGGGTCGGTCGTCGTAGCCGAATCCGACGGCCCGACCGCTACGGTCGACGTCGGGACGTTCCGGAACTTCTCGACCGGCACCTACCGCTACGTCTACATCGCCGAGCAGAGTCCGCCCGGCGAGACGAGCTCCGACACGGGAACGGTCGAGCTCGCGACGCCAGCTGCCACCCAAACGCCGGAGCCCGACGACGACGACGGCGGCGGTGGTGGAGGCGGAGGCGGCGGCGTCGGCATCGAGGCCGACGTGCAGGTCGCCGACCGAACGGTGCTGAACGACACCGCCGCGGTCGGCGAGGAGGTCCTCGTGGAGGTGGCGCTGTCGAACTTCGACGCCGTCCGGGGGACCGTCACCCTGAACCTGACGGCGAACGGGACGTTCCTGACCGCCCGCGAGGTGGCGGTCGCCGCCTCGACCGACCGGACCGTCCTCCTCCGGGTCGAGTTCCGGACGCCCGGGACCTACCGGCTCGCGGTCGACGGCGTCGACGCCGGCACCGTGACCGTGTTCGGCCCCGCGACCGTGACCCCGACGCCCACGCGGCCACCGACGCCGTCCCCGGCGGTCGTCGAGACCCCGACGCCCGCGGCGACGCCCACGGCCGACGGGGGAGGACCGGCCGCGACGCCGACGGCGAACGCGACGCTGGCATCGGGGCCGAGCCCCCCGACCGGTGCCGACATGATCGTCGGCCTCGGGATGTCGCTGCTGCTGCTGTACGGGGTCGGCGTCGCGGTGTACGTCCTCCGCGAGTAGCCGCCGGTGGGGCCGGCGCGAGCGGGTTTCCTTCGGGCGACGCGAGCCTTTTATAATCGGTCGCCGAAACCCACGGTACGCAACGCACATGTCCGACCGGTCGCCCTCCACACGGTCCTCCACCGCGCCCTCCACGTCGGGGAGCGAGCCCGACCCGGCGGTGGTCTGCGAGTCGGTGAGCCGCGAGTACCGGCGCGGCCGCGACGGGGGGACCCGCGTGGTCGCGCTCGACGGCGTCTCGCTCTCGGTCGACCCGGGGACGTTCCTCGCGGTCACCGGCCCGAGCGGCAGCGGCAAGTCGACGCTGCTGCACCTGCTCGCGGCGCTCGACACCCCCTCCTCGGGGCGGGTCCTGCTCGCCGGCACCGACACCGCGGCGGTGTCCGAGCGCCGGCGGACCCGGCTCCGCCTCGACCACGTCGGCGTCGTCTTCCAGCGGTTCCACCTGCTGCCCTCGCTGTCGGCGCGGTCGAACGTGGCGCTCCCGCTCGTCGAGCGAGGGGTCCCGAAGCGCGAGCGCCACGCCCGGGCCGAGGACCTGCTCTCGCGGGTGGGACTGGGCGACCGCGTCGATCACCGGCCGGGCGAGCTCTCCGGCGGCGAACAGCAGCGGGTCGCCGTCGCCCGCGCGCTCGTCAACGACCCGGATCTCTTGGTGGCCGACGAGCCGACGGGCGAACTCGACTCCGAGACGGGACGGGTCGTCCTCGACCTGCTCGGGGAGGTGGCCGAGGACCGCGCGGTCGTCGTCGCCTCGCACGACCCCGCCGTCGGCGAGCGGGCCGACCGCCACCTCTCGCTGCTCGACGGGCGACGGGTCGACGACGATGAGTGAGCCCGGGGCGGAGCCGGGGCCGGACCACCCGGGGTCGGCCCCGGACGGCGAGTCGGCACGGGACGATCGGGCGAGGCGGGACGGCGGGTCGGCCCCGACGGCGGGCGGCAGCCGACGGGCCCGGTGGCTGGGCGTGGCCGGGCTGGCGGTCAGGCGGTCGCTCTCGCCGGCCGGCCGCGGGGGCTCCAGACAGACCGCGCTCACCGTACTCGGCGTGGCGGTGGCCGTCGCCACGACGCTCGTCGTCGCCAGCGTCGCGCTCGCGCTCGTCTCCGGGCCGGCCGTCGCCGGCACCGACGCTGCCTACTGGATCGTCCCCGGCGGCTCCGCGTCGAGCGCCGTCACCGCCGTCGAGGGCCAGCGGCTCGGCCGGGTCCACGCGACGAGCGAGCGCATCGAGGGGTTCGACGGCGTCGAACGCGCCACGCCGGTCCTGTTCGCGCTGACCCGCGTCGAGGCCGACGAGAGCGCCCCGTACGTCCTCGTCGTCGGCGTCGTCGCCCACCCCGGCGGGACAGTCGCCGGGCTCCCGACCGACGCGCTCGCGCCCGGAGATCCGTTCTACGCGAACGGGAGCTACGCGGGCACCTGGACGGGCGAGGCGGTCCTCTCGACCAGCGCCGCGCGGGTGCTGGACGTCTCCGAGGGCGACCCCGTCGCGCTCGGCGGCGCCCGCGGGGCCGCCGCTGGCGGGGTCAGGGTGACACGGGTCGCCGAGCCCGCCGCCTCGGGCGTCGGCCAGTTCCCGGTCGCGCTCGTCCACCTCGCAGAACTCCAGTCGGTGACCGGCGCTGCCGGGACCGACAGCGCCGACCAGATACTCGTCCGTGCGAGCCCCGGCGCGGACGTGCGCGAGCGACTCGCGGGAATCTACCCGAACTCCGAGGTGCTCACGCAGGGCGGGCTGCTCCGCCAGCGCGCGGTCGACTCCCGGCTCCCGGTCGCCGTCTCGGTCGCCGGGCTCATCGTGGGCGTCGTCGTCGGGGCGCTCGTCGTCGCCACCGCGCTCGGGTTCGAGCTGCTCGCCGACGCCCCCCAGCGGGCCGTGATGGCCGCCGTCGGGCTCTCGGGGCGGAGCCGGCTGTGGCTCGTCGCCGTCCAGGGGCTGACGGTCACCCTCGCCGGCGGCCTCGTCGGTATCGGCCTCTGGCTCGGGGCCGTGGGCCTCGCCAACCTCGTCTCGACGCGGCTGCTCGACGGCGGGCTCGTCGCCCGGCTCCACCCCGCCATCGGCGCCTACGGGGTCGGCGTGGCGCTGCTGGTGGCGCTGCTGGCGGTGCCGTACCTGCTCGTGCTCGGCGGCCGGACGAACGCGCTCGACCGGCTGGAGGGGAGCTGATGCTCGACAGACTGACCGGCGCGGTCGGGGTCGGGCTCTCCGGACTGCGCTACCGGCGCGGCCGGGCCGCACTCGCCGTCGTCGGCATCGCCCTCGCGGTGCTGCTCGTCGTCCTGCTCTCCGGGCTGGGCTACGGTCTGACGACGACCGGCGGACAGGCCATCGACTGGCTCGATCGAGACCTCTGGGCGACGACCGGGCCGGTGGCGTTCGCCCCCGGCGCGGTCGGCGGCGTCGAGAACCCCGTCGAGGACGCCCACCTCGTCGCCGACCGGATGGCCCGCGTCGAGGGCGTCGCGGAGGCACAGGCGCTGGCGTTCCAGGCCGTCTACGTCAGCCCCGACCCCGACACCGAGGCGTTCGACACCGTCGTCGGCGTCGGGGGGACGGGCAGTGGCGACACTGTCGTCGTCAAGCGGGGCGAGGGCTTCTCGGGCGGGGACGTCCACTACGCGAACGGCACCTACGAGGGGCCGATGACCCGCGAGGTGATCGTCGGGCCGCGCCTGGCAGACCGCTACGGGCTGGAACCGGGCGATTCGATCCACGTCGGCGGGACGCTCGCGGCCGCCCGCGAGAACGAGTTCCGCGTCGTCGGCGTCTCGAACACGTTCTCGCGGTTCCTCGGGACGCCGACGGTGGCGCTGCACCTGAGCGAACTCCAGGAGGTCTCCGGCGGGACCGGGAGCGACCGGGCGGCGATACTCGCCGTGACGCTGGCCGACGGCGCGGACCCGGCGGTCGTCGAGCGCCGCATCGAGCGGGCGTTCCCCCGGTTCGACGTCCGGACGAACGACGAGCAGGTCGGGGCGGTCATCGGCAACCAGGGGCCGGTGCTGGCCGCCGCGACGACGCTCGTCGCGCTCGCGGTGGTCGCCGGGGCCGCGCTCGTGACGAACGTGCTCGCGCTGCTCGTCGCCCAGCAGCGCGAGCGGTTCGCCGCGCTGAAGGCCGCCGGCGTCTCCGGCCGACTGCTCGCGGTCACCGTCCTCGTCCAGGGGCTGGTCGTGGGCCTGCTCGGCGGGGCGCTCGGGCTCGTGCTCGCGCTGCCCGCCGTCTCGCTGCTCAACGGTATCGTCGCCGACCTCGCGGGCTTCTCCGGCCTGCTCGCCACGCCGCCGTGGCTGCTCGCCGGCGCCGTGGTGCTGGCGACGGCCGTCGGGGTCGGCGGGTCGACCGTGGCCGGCTGGCGCGTGAGCCGCCTCTCCCCGCTCGCACACCTCCGCCGATGACCGCCGACCGACCCGGCGGGACGGACACGGCCGCTCCCGCCGGTGCCGGGGGCGGGAGGAGCCCCCGATGAGCTACCGCCGCGCCCTGCTCCTGCGGTGGTCCCGCCGGGACCGGCTGGCCGTCCTCGTCGTCGCGGTCACCGTCGCCTTCCTCACGGGGACGACGCTGCTGCTGCTGGCCGCCGGCGGACAGGTCGCGGTCGCCGCCGCCGACTACGGCTCCGCGGGGACGGCGACGTTCCACGACGACCCGGCCGCGGCCCGCGAGGCGGCCGGCCCCGACGCGGTCGTGCTCCCCGTCGCGAACGCCACGGTCGACGGCGACCCGGCCACGCTGGTCGGGGTCCCCGGGGACGTGGCGCTGGCGACCGAGCGGCCGTTCCGGCCCGGCGACGGGACGACGAGCGGCGAGCTCTCGGCGCCGACCGAGGTCGCGGTCGCGGGCGCCGACGGGACCGTCGCGCTGACGGCCACGCCGCGGGACCCCCGGGGGAGCGTCCTCCCGCCGTCGTGGTACGTGACCGACCCCGGGACCGTCGAGTCGGTCGGCGCGACGGGCGCGTTCGTCGTCCGCCCCGGCGACGCCGTCCCGGGCGTGCCGCTGCTGGGCGCGCTCGCCTTCTTCGTCCGCGGGACGGGCGAGGCGCTCCGGGCGCTCGCGGCCGTCGCCGGCGGGGCCGCGCTGCTCGTCGGCGTCACCGTCTTCAGCGTCTCGCGGATGAGCGTCCGCGACCGGCTCCCCACGATACGGATCGTCCGGGCGACCGGGGCCACGCCACGGACGGTGGTCGGGCTGTTCACCCTCCGGGCGGGGCTCCTGACGGCGACCGGCATCGCGATCGGCTACGCCGTCGGGGTGGTCGTCGCGAGCGGCGCCGTCACCGCCGCCGTCGCCGTCGGCCTCCCGACGACCCTCGCGGTGCGGGTCACCGGCCGCGCGGTCGACGTCTTCGTGCCGCTGTACGGCTCGCTGCTGGCCGTCGGCGCGGTCGCCGGGGTCGCGGCCGTCCGCCCGGCCGTCCGGACCGCGCCCGGGCGGCTCACCGACGACGTCTCCCCCGCCTCGACGGACCGATCGACGGTCGTCGCGCGGCTCCGGCCGGTCGTCGCGCGGCTCCGGACCGCGTTCCCCCCGTCGCCGACGCGCCCGTGGTCCCCGGGCGCGCTCTCGCCCTCGCTGCTCCGCTGGCGGGCGCTCGTCCCGACGACGGCCGCGCTCTCGGCGTTCGTCGCGTTCGTCGTCGTCGTGGCGGGGCTCGCGGGGACCGCCGCCCCGGTCGTGAGCGCGAGCGGCGTGACCGTCACCGAGCCCGGGGCGGCCCACCCCGTCGCCAGCGACGTCCCCGAGGGGTACGCCGAGGCGCTCCGGGCCCGGGGGATCGACGCCAGCGCGGAGATACTGCTGTTCGGGGTCGTCGACGGTCGGCCGCTGCCGGCCCGCGGCGCGGCGTTCGGCCCGTTCGCGAACGTCACCGACGCCGAACTCCTCCGGGGTCGGCCACACGAGACCCCGGCCGAGGCCACCGTCGGCGAGGACCTCGCCCGCGCGCTCGGGCTCGACGTCGGCGACCGGCTCACGCTCGGCGGGAGCACGCGCTCGGCGCTCACCCGCGTCCGGGTCGTCGGCGTCTTCGACGCCCCCGGCCCCTACGACGACCAGCTGCTCGTGTCGCTCCCGGCGGCCCGTCACCTCGCCGAGCAGGACGCCGGATCGGTCCAGTTCGTCCGCGCCGACCGGCTCCCAGAGGCCGGCGGGTCGGGCGCCGCCAGGCGCACCGAGGTGACGCGGGTCTCCGCCCCGCCGACCGTCGTCGCCAACGGCACGTTCCGGGTCCGCGTCGACGTCCGCAACCCGGGGTTCGACGACGAGGTCCGGGAGCTCACGGTCCGCTACCGGGGACAGACGCGCAGGTCGGGGTTCACGGTCCCGCGGTCGCGGACCCGGACGCTCGTCTTCCAGTTCGGCACCGGCAACCCCGGGCGGGGGACGGTCCGTGTCGGGAACCGGACGACGACCGTCGAGGTGCTCCGCGAGGACGCGCTCGTCCTGTCGGGGCTCCCCTCTCGGGCCCCGCCGGGGAGCGAGCCGCTGCTCCGGGTGACGAACGCGACCGGCGCCCCCGTCGCCGGCGCCGTCGTCGCCGTCGGGAACGACACGGGGGGCGACACCCGGCGGACCGACGAGGCCGGCTTCGCCCGCGTCCCGCTGTCCGGGACCGGCACCCGGACGGTCCGGGCGGCCGCCGGCGGCCGGACCGCCGAGACGCGGGTGACCGTCGCAGAGGGGGTGCCCCGTGCCCCGACGGTCTCGCTGTCGGTCGACCCGTCGTCGCCGAGCGTGCTCGCGGTGCCCGAGGTTCGGTTCGCCCTGTCGAACCCGTGGAACCGGACGCTCGTCCGGACCGTCGGGCTCGAGGGGCCGGGGACCGACCGCCGGCAGTCGGTCCGTCTCGCCCCCGGCGAGCGGGTGACGGTCCGAGCCGATCTGTCCCCCAGGCCGCCGGGGACCTACACCGTCCGGGCGTCGCTGAACGGCTCGGTCGTCGCCGAGCGGCGGTATCGCGTCACCGGCGACGAGCGGGTGCTCTCGGCGCTGGCCAGCGGTGGGCGGACCGGCACGACGGGCGTCGGCCAGGCGATCGAGGTGGCGTTCGGCAACCTCCGGGTGGTGGTCGGGGCGCTGCTCGGCCTCGCGGCGCTGATGACCGTCGGCGGGACGACCGCGACGTTCGCGGGCGCGGTCCACGCCCGCCGGCGCACGATCGGGATCCACCGGGCCACCGGCGCGCGCCCGCGGGACGTGCTCGCGCTGGTCGGTCGCGACGCCGCGCTGGTCGGCGCCGTCGCGAGCGTCCTCGCGGTCGTCCTCGCACAGGCCGGTCTGCTCGTCCTCGCCCGGCTCGGCTTCCTCGCCGCGTTCGGCGTGCGGCTCCCGCCGACGCTCGGCCCGCTCGCGCTCGCCGGGACGGTCCTCGGCGGGGTCGCGCTGACCGTCCTCGGCGCGGGGCTGGCGACGGTCGGCCTCCTCCTGGCCTCGCCGGCCGACCTCCTCGACGACCGCGACGGCGGCCCGACGGGGGTGACCGGGGCCGATGACTGACGCCGACCGCGCCCGCGACGCGCTGCTCGCGCTCTCGGTGTTCGCCGCGGCGGTCGCGGCCCGCGCGGCCCCCCTCTACTGGAGCCCCCTCCCGGCGACGCTCGACGGGTTCAACTACGCCGGCCTCGCTCGCGCGACGCTCGCGACCGGGTCGTTCCCGTGGGACGCGGGCGTGCTCGTCGCCGACGAGATCGGGTTCACCGCCGCCCTCGCGACGGCGAGTGCGGTGACCGGCGTCGAGCCGCTCGCCCTCGCCCAGCCGCTGATCGCGTTCGTCGGCGCGGCCGCCCCCCTCGCCGGCCTCGCGCTGGCCCGCGACCTCGCCCCCGGGTCGTGGTCGCGCCGGCGGGTCCGCCTCGCCGCCGGGCTCGTCGGGTTCGGCCTCGCGCTCGACGGCCTGTTCCTCCGGCGGACCGGCGTCCCCGACGAGGAGGCGGTCGGCCTGGTGCTGGTCCCCCTGCTCGCACTCGCGGTCCACCGGTGGCTCGACGGCGGGCGGCGGGCGTGGGGCGGCCTGGCGCTCCTCCTGCTCGCCGTCCTCCCGCCGCTGCACAACCTGAGCTCGCTGCTCGGGCTGCTCACCGTCACCGGCCTCGTCGCGCTCCACGCCGTCCGCGGCTCCGGGACGGGGGTCGGGGCCGCCCTGCTCGCCGGCATCGCGTGGGTCCACGTGTTCGGCTACTTCGCCGTCGGCGAGCGGATCGGGCTCGCCACCTCCTACGGCGAACTGTTCGAGCCGTACCTCGGGCTGTTCCTCGCGTGGGTCGTCCTCATGGTGGTCGGCGTCGTCTGGACCCGGAGCGCGACGCCCCGCGCACGGCGGACGGCGTTCCTGGCCCCCGTCTGCCTCGGCTTCCTCGTCGTCGCGCTCAACGCCGTCGTCCCGCTGTTCCCCGGGACCATCGCCACCCCGTCGGCGGTCGGACTCGGCGTCGCGGCGCTGCTCGTTCCGGTGGGGTTCGCGGCCGTCGGCCTGTCGGCGATCCGGCGCGGCGTCGGCCCCGCGGTCCTGGCGCTGTTCGCCGCGCCCGCCGCCCTCTCGTACTACGCCCTGACGGCGTCGCTCACCCCCGAGTTCTTCGACGTCGTCGTCCGGGTGCAGTCGTTCGCGCACGTCCCGGTGTTCGTCCTCGCGGGGGTCGGCACGGCGGGGCTCGCGGCCCGCCTCGACGACCGCGCTCCCCGCGTCGGGGACGCCGGCCTCCGACGGCGGCTCGGAACCGTCCTCGTCGCGGCCTTCCTCCTCTCGGTCCTCGTGACGGTGCCGCTCGGCTACGTCAACCTCGACACCGGCACCTACCCGAGCACGACACTGGAATCCGAGTTCGGGGCCGCGTCGTTCGCCACCGCCCGCGTCGACGGCCGCTACGCGACCGACCACACCCTCGCGCGGGTCGACACCCACTACCTGAGCGGGCCGGTGCCCGGCGAGGGGCCGACCCCGCGGGGTGACGCCCGGCTCGTCCCCACGCGCTCGTGGCTCGCGGGCGGGCGCCCCCCGGGCTGTCCGACCCTCTCCCAGCGCTCGTGGACGACGACCGGCGCACACCTCTACCCCGCCCCGCCGGGGACGGTCCCGCCGGACGCCTACCGGTCGTGGCTGACCTCACAGCACGTCGTCTATCGGGCGTCCGGGCTGGACCCGCTCACCCTGTCGGTGCCGCGGTCGGCGGGTGGAGGGTGTTGATCCGGCCCGGCCCTCGGTGTTCGTTCGCTGCGGCGCCGTCCGGAGTGGGAGCGCCGCCCGAGACACCGGACACTACCGACCGTCGACCCGACAGCCTTAGGGCCCGACGGCGGGAAGCCGACGCCGAACGGATGGACCGTACGGCCGACACCCGGGAGGTCGACGCGACCGCCCCGCGGACGACGGATCCGGAGCCGGTGCTTCGGGCCGAATCCGTCGGCGTCGAGCGCGGCGGCCGGCGGGTCCTCGACGGGGTGACGCTCTCGGTCCCGGGGGACGCCCGGCTCCTGATCCGCGGGCCGAGCGGTGCCGGGAAGACGACGCTGTTCCGCGTCCTCGGGCTGCTCGAACCGCCCACGACCGGCGAGGTGTACGTCGAGGGCGAGCCGACGAGCTCGCTCCGCGAGGGCGACCGGGCGGCCGTCCGCCGGGAGACCGTCGGCATCGTCTTCCAGGATTTCCAGTTAGTACCGGACCTCACCGCGCGCGAGAACGCCGCGCTGCCCCAGGAGCACGTCCGTGGGGACCGCGACCCGGCCTGGCTGGACGAGCTGTTCGACCGGCTGGACATCGCCGGGCTCGCCGGGCAGTACCCGGCGACGCTCTCCGGGGGCGAGCGCCAGCGGGTCGCCATCGCCCGCGCGCTCGCCAACCGTCCGGCGGTGGTGCTGGCCGACGAGCCGACCGGCCAGCTCGACCCCGACACCGCCGCGCGCACCCTCGACCTGCTGTTCGAGGCCCGCGAGGCCACCGGGACCGCGCTGGTCGTCGTCAGCCACGACCGCTCGCTCGTCGACCGGTTCGAGGACCGGGTCAGGCTCGTCGACGGCCGGCTGGATCGATCGACCGACGGCGGCCGTCCCGGTTAGTCGGCCGGCTTCTCGCTCTCGACGCCGCCCCGACCGACCGCCCGCCGTAGCCAGCCGTACAGCGTCCGCACGCCCGGTGCGCCCTGGAGCAGCCAGAGGAGGAACACCCCGGCGGCCAGGAGCGCACCCTCCGAGTAGATCACCGCCGCGTCGAGCCGCGCGAGGTGGGCCAGCAGCCCCTCGAGCTCGTACTCGACGCCCGGGATGGGCAACAGCGGCCAGACGAGGAAGGCGAGGTGCTCCCAGTTCCCCGCCAGCGCGAAGCCGTAGGAGTCGCCCACGAGGTGGGACAGGTAGCCGATGGCGAACGCCGTCGCCAGCCGGCCGTGTCCGCGGTACCGGAGGTACAGCACGATCGTGAGGAGTATCAGCCCGCCCGTCAGCACCGAGTGGGCCAGCGAGCGGCCGTACTCGAGGACGTGGACGTACCACGCCAGCGGCTTGTCGATCAGGTCGGGCGCCTGGGTCCCGAGCAGCAGGGCGAGGACGCCCCGACCGGGGGGGCGCTCGCGGATCCGGACCCGGACGTAGAGGGCGTACAGCAGGTACCCGAGCGCCGCGTGTCCCCACGGCCACATTACCGCCCGGTAACCGCGGCCGACGCATATGTCCGTTGGTACGTCCCTCGAACGACGGCCGCCGCCCCCGTTCCCGCCCCCGGGCCCGGGACCGGCGGGTCCGTCAGAGCCATGTGTACCCGTACCGACGGGGCCGACGTGACGGGTCGACGGCGCCTCCGGTTCGTCCGCGCGCAGGTAGCGTGGATGCTCGGGGCCGCCCTCCTGCTCTCGGTGACCGGGATGCTCGCCTACGACCTGTTCTTCCTCGCGTCGCTCGTCGGGCTGCTCGTGCTCGCGACCGCGACGGAGCCGGTGACCGTCACCCCGCGGTGGCGGCGGCGGCTCCGGTGGGTCGCCTACGCCGGGCTGGCGGCCTTCCTCGTCGTCCTCGCCCGCCGGCTCGTCAGGAACTTCCCGCGGGGGGTGCTGTGACGCCCGACCGCCGCCCCCCCGATCCGCCCGCAGTGGACGGGTTCGACCTCGACTACCCGCGGCTCCTCCTCGCCGGGCTGGCGGTCGGGGTCCTGGTCGGGGTCCTCGTCGCGGGCACCACCTCGACGGCGGCGTTCGGGGCCTACAACCCCGGCTGGGAGGGGGTCTCGGAGCTCCGCGACGTCGCCGAGGCGGCCGGCGCGGAGCCCGAGGTGATCGCGAACGCCAGCCGGTACGCGACGGTCGACCCCGGGACGACGGTCGCGGTGGTGCTCTCGCCCGACCGGGCGTACACGGACCGCGGGGCGGCCCGCGTCCGCGAGTTCGTCCGCGCGGGTGGGACGCTCGTCGTCGCGGAGGACTTCGGCGCGAACGCCGACCCGCTCCTGGCGGCCGTCGGCGCGGGGACCCGCTTCGACGGTGCGCTCCTGCGCGACGAGCGCTCGGAGTGGCGCTCGCCCGCGATGCCGGTCGCGTCCGCCGTGACCGACCGGAACACGACGCCCTACACCGAGGGGGTGGGGGCGCTCACGCTCAACTACGGCACGACGCTCGAACCGGGGCCGAACGCGACGGTCCTCGTCCGGAGCTCGCCGTTCGCCTACCGCGACGTGAACGGCAACGGGGCCATCGACGCGAACGAGTCGCTCGCGTCGTACCCCGTCGTCGCCGTCGAACCCGTCGGTTCGGGACGGGTGGTCGCCGTCTCCGACCCGAGCGTCTTCCTCAACTCGATGCTCGCACGGGACGGGAACCGCCGGTTCGCCCGCAACCTCCTCGGCGGCGGCGAGCGGGTCCTCGTCGACGCCTCGGCCTCGACGGTGCCGCCGCTGTCGGCCGCGCTCCTCACCGTTCGCTCTTCGCCGGTCCTGGGGTTCGCCGTCGCGGCCGCCGTCCTCTCGCTCGTCGCCGCGTGGGGGGTCGGGCACGGGTGGCCGGGTCGCCTCCGCTCGCTCCGCCCCGCAGGCCCCCCGCGGACGGGCCGTCGCGGGACCGACCGGTCGGCGCCGGTCGGCGCCGACGCCGACGCGCTGGCGGCGTACGTCAGGCGCCGGCACCCCGACTGGGACGAGGACCGGGTGCGTCGCGTGGCGCAAGGTGTTTTACCCGGTCCCGACGAACGCCGAGAGGATGAGTGACCCGGAGGCGGTCGCCCGTGCCGTTCGCGAGGAGACCGCGAAGGTCCTGATCGGGAACGAGGAGGTCGTCGACGGGCTGACGGTCGCGCTGCTCACGCGCAGCCACGTCCTCCTCGAAGGCGTCCCCGGGGTCGCCAAGACGACGACCGCGAACCTGTTCGCGCGGGCGACCGGCCTCGACTACAACCGCGTCCAGATGACGCCGGACGTGCTCCCCGCCGACGTGACGGGGACCCACGTCTACCGCGAGGCGACCGGCGAGTTCGACCTCCAGAAGGGGCCGGTGTTCGCGAACGTCGTCGTGGCCGACGAGATCAACCGCGCGACGCCGAAGACGCAGTCCGCACTCCTCGAAGCGATGCAGGAGCGACGGGTGACCATCGAGGGCGACACCCACGACCTGCCGGACCCGTTCGCCGTCATCGCCACGCAGAACCCCATCGAGATGGAGGGGACGTTCGACCTCCCGGAGGCCCAGCGCGACCGCTTCCAGCTCCGGTTCGTCGTCGGCCTCCCCGACCGCGACACCGAGTCCGAACTGCTCGACCGGTTCGACGCCGACCCCGACCTCGGCCCCGAGGCCGTCGAGCAGGTCGTCACGCCCGAGGAGATCGTCGACGCACGCGAGGCCGTCCGCGACGTGTTCGTCAGCGACGCGGTCAAGGGGTACATCCTCGATCTGGTCGCGGGCACCCGCGAGTCGCCGGACACCGAACACGGCGCGTCCCCGCGTGCGGCCATCGCCTTCCTGAACGCCGCGAAGGCCCGCGCCGCGATCGACGACCGGGAGTACGTCATCCCGGACGACGTGAAGGCGCTCGCCGGGCCCGTGCTGGCCCACCGGCTCGTCCTCTCGACCGACGCCGAACTCGGCGACGTCTCCCCCTCGGAGGTGGTCAGTGAGGTCGTCGCGTCGATCGCGCCGCCGGGGGGCGAGGGGCCCGGGACGGCGACCGACGCGGGATCAGACGGTGACGCCGACGGGACGGGAACCGAGGCCGTCGGCGACGGCGGCGACCCGGTCGGTGACGGGGCGTAGTCGGCGTCGGTGCCGCCGTCCTCACGCCTCGACGGGTTCGATCACGACGACCGCGTCGTGCCGGTCGTCGCCCGGGACGACGCTCGCCGAGACCGGTTCGCCGAGCGCACGGGCCGCCACGGTGGCCGCGAAGGAGGCGACGGGGTGGTCGAAGCCGTCGACGGGGCCGAGCGCGCTCCCCGCGACGCCCACCCTGAGCGTCCGTCCGTCGAGCTCCGGGGTGGCCCGGTCGACGAGCTCGAGCCCGTCGACGAGCCCGCCCGCGAGCTGGTCGGCGACCGTCCGGAGGTCCCCGCCGAGCGGGCCGTCGAGCGCCCGCTCGAACCCGCCGAACAGCGCCTCGCCGGTCGCGTCGACGACCAGCCCCCGTTCGGCGGGGTCCTCGCCGACGACGAACCCCGGGGTCGGGTCGGCCGGGACGGAGAACGACGATCGCTGCGGGACGAACAGCCGGACGCGGCCGTCGGCCCCCGCGAGGTAGACGCGCTCGTCGCTCAGCCCGACGTCGGCGGCGACGGCCGCGAGCCCGTCGGCGTGGGCCCGGGCGGCCGCCTCGCCGACGGCCGCGGCGACGAACCGCTCCGGGGTCAGATAGTAGGTGAGGACGGCCCCGAACAGCCCGGTCGCGGCGAGGACGAACAGCGCCTCCCGGCTCCCGGGGAACAGCGAGGCGGTGGCGGCGGCGAGCAGGCCGACGGCCGCCAGCCCGAGCGCGGTCCGTCGGTGGTGGGATCGCCGTGCCCTGGCGTGATCGGCACGGAGTCGGCGGTTCTCCTCGCGGAGCAGTTCGACCTGTGCCGCCAGCTCCTCGCGGTCCGCGGCCGACCTCTCGTCAACGGGGGTCGATCCGTCCTCGTCGGCCCGTCCGGCGGGGCGGCTCACGCCGGCTCACCCCCGAGTACGGACCGGTCGTACCGGTGGACGGCGTAGAGCAGGCCGCCCGCGACGACGGGCAGGCCGACGGCGACGACCCACGGCGCCGTCGCCAGCGGCCCCCGCGCGACGCCGGCGGCGACGAGCGCCGCGAGGACGCCCGCGCCGGCTGGCAGCGCCCGTCCGAGCCCGACCGTCGCGGCGTCGCCGGCGAACAGCAGGCCGACGGCGAGGGCCTCGACGCCGGCCAGCGCCGGGAGCGACGGGTCCTCGAGCACGAGCAGCGCGAGGAGGTGGACGGCGACGAAGCCGGCGACGCCGGCGCCGATCGTCCGGCCGCGGCGGGTCGATCCCTCCCCGTCCACCGCTCGACCGCTCGTCCCGTCGTCGCTCGCGGTCCCGTCGGCGGCGGCCCCGATCGGCGGGTCGTCGGGGATCGCGGCGCTCACCGCGACACCTCCGCTCTCGTCCCGGCGCCACGCCGTCGCCGGTCGGTCAGCAGCGCACCGATGCGGTCGCCCGGCGCCACCTCGAACGCCCGGACGCGGTCGAGCGCGGCGAGCCCGCGGCGGAACGTCTCGAACTCCAGGTAGCGCCCGTACGCCCCCTCCAGGTCCCCGAGACCGCCCGGCTCGAACAGGACGGTCGGCGTCAGGAAGACGAGACAGCGGCCGCTCCCGCGGCGGGCGAGCTTCACCGTCTCGCGGGTCTCCGTGGGCCGGGAGTCGTCGGTCAGCAGGACGGTCCAGGTCGTCCCGCGCAGCCGTGTCAGCCGCGCCCGTGCCGTCGCGAACACGGGGTCCTCGTCGACGCGGTCGACGTACGGGTCGCTCGCCGCGAACAGCGGCCCGAGCCGGCGGCCGAACGCCGAATCGTCGCCCTCGAGCGCCGCCGCGGCCCGCCGTGCCTCGGCCGGCGACCGACCTCCGCGGCCGACACGGGCGCCGCCCTCGTCCCTTCCCACCGCCAGCCCCGTGTCGGTCGGTTCGAGCCCCTCGAGCGTCGCGCGGACGGCGCTGTACGTGCCGACGGTCGTCCCCGGTGGGTGGACGGCCGTCGCCCCGCCGTCACCGACGGCGTAGCAACCGAGCGGGTCGTCGAGCGCGCGCGCGCTGGCGAGGAACGCGAGCGCCACCTCGCGGACGAAGTCGAGCTTCCGCTCGCCCGCCCGCCCGGTCGCCATCGCGGCGCGATGGTCCACGAGGAGCGCGGTCGTCCGGTCGGTCTCGGCCTCGAACTCCCGGACGTACGGCGTCGAGAGCCGGGCGGTCGCCTTCCAGTCGATGCGGTCGGCGGCGTCGCCGGGGTGGTACTCGCGGAGCTCTGCGGGGTCGAGCCCGGAGCCGAGGCGGCCGGCCTCGTGCTCGCCGAACGCCGTCGCCACCTCCTCGCCCCCGGTCCCGACGTGGACGTTCCGCGGCGTCCGGGGGTTCACGGTCAGCGCCGCCTCCGCGCCCGTGTCGAGCCGGTGGCTCGTCACGAACAGCCCCCGTCGACCGGCGATCTCGACGGTCGGCTCGCCGAACTCGTGTCGCCCGGCGACGCCGACGCGGACGGTGAACGTCGCCGTCGCGTCCGTCCCGCCGCCCCGGAGCGCGACCGTCCGGTCCCCCGACGACCGGGCGGCCACGGGCGGGTCGGCACGCACCCGCAGGTCGAGCGACGACGGCTCTGCGAGCGAGGCGCGGAGCGTGACCGTCACCGGTTCGTCCGTGACGGCCGTCCCGGGGTCGAGCCGCTGGTCGACGGAGAGCGCCCGGTCGAGCCCTCGCGTCGCCAGGAGGACCCCCGCGCTCCCGACGAGGAGCCAGCCGAGGAGGCCGGCCGCCGCGTAGAGCAGGAGGGGCCGGGCGAGGAGGACCGCGAGCGCGGCCAGCGCGACCGCCGCGAGGCCCACCGTCCCGGCCCTGCGCGTGGGGTACATCTACCCGGCGAACGGGCGCCCGGGGGTTCAAACCTTCCGTTCACCCGGAGTGGCGCTCGGACGGGAACGACGACGGCGTCCGGTCGCCCCGCGGCCGATCGGACCCCCGATCGTTCGACCGGCGAGTCTACGGGAGCACCGCAGGACGAGGCCCGGGGACCGAACCGACCCGTGGCCGTCGAGCGGACGACCGCGTCTGCGTCGAGCGGACGACCGCGTCGGTTTCGCGCCGGTCGGTGCCGACACCGACCGCTCCGCCGAACGCCGCGGACGCCGGAGGGACAGGCTTTAGCCCGACGCGGGGCTCTCTCGACCGAACCGTGTCCGTCCGCCGGCCGCTCGCCGCCCTCGTCTGCTGGACCCTCCTCGTCGGGCTGGTGGCCCCGCCGGCCGTCGCCGGGGTGACGGCCCCGGGAGCGGCCGATCCCGCGACCGCCCCCCTCGGGACGGTCGCGTCCCCCGCGGCCGTCGGAACGGTCGGGATCGCGGCGGCCAACAACACGACGGTCCGACACCGGAACCCCGACCGCCGGGACGGGGACGGCGACCTCGCGGCCGTCCGGGACCACCTGGCGGGGGAGATGCGCGAGATCGTCGTCGACTGTTCGCGGTCGGTCGGCGTGGGGGAGTTCGAGCCCTGCGAGGGGCTGAACGGGAGCTACGGCGACGCGCTCTCGAAGTACGTCGAGGTGTCACGCGAGACGGCGGGCGACGGGGACGACCGGACCGCCCGGTCGTTCCGCCGGACGCGCCGGGAGGGCCGGGAGTACGCCCGGACGGTCCGGGAGTTCCGCGAGACCTACGAGTCCTACCGCGAGGCCCGCGAGGGCGGGAACACCTCCCGGGCACGCCGGACGGCCCGCGAGCTCCGCGCGCTCGCCGCGGACGCCGAGCGGACCGGCGGGAACCTCACCCGATCGCTCGGGAACCTGACCCGGAGCGGGACCGACGTCGGCCCCGCCAGCCGGGCGGTCAACGACACCACCGCGAACGTCAGCCGGACGGTCGCCGGCATCGAGGGCGACCTGTTCGTCGCGACCGAGACGACCGCACGGGCGAACGCCTCGGCGGTCTCCTTCCGCGACCCGCTGGTGGTGACCGGCCGGGTGACGACGGCGAACGGGACGGCGGTCGCCGGCGCGACCGTCGGCCTCTCGCGGCTCCTGAACGGGACCGTCGGGGAGCGGGTCCGGGCCCGGGCGCGCACGAACGCGACGGGTCACTACCGGCTCAGCTACCGGCCGGTGACGGTCCCCGCGGGCTCGGTCCCGGTCGCGGTCCGGCTCCTCCCGGCCGCGGAGTCGCCGCACCTCCCGTCGAACGCGACGTTCGCGGCGCGGATCGAGCAGGTCCGGGCGGAGCTCACCGTGCTGTCGGCGCCGGCGACCGCGGCCTACGGCGACCGGCTCCGCGTCCGCGTGCGGGTGACCACCGGGGACACCGCCGCCGGGACCCCCGTCGACGGGCTCCCGGTGGCGGCCCACGTCGGCGAGCACCGGCTCGGATCCGCCAGGACCGACGGCGACGGGGAGGCACCCCCCGGAGGGCGGCTCCCGGCCGCCGTTCCGGCGGGCGAACGGACGCTCGTCGTCGGGTTCGAGACGGTCGACCGGGCGATCGCTCCCGTTACCGAGTCGATCGGGCTCGACGTCCGCGAGACGGGGACGACGCTCTCGGCGACCGCCCGGACGGAGAACGGGAGCCTCGCCGTCCACGGGCGGCTCCGGACCGTCGACGGCCGACGACTCACCGACCGGCCGGTCCGGGTCGTCGTCGACGGGCGGTCGCTCGGATCGCTCCGGACGAACGCGACGGGAGCGTTCGAGCGGCGGCTCGGGGTGCCGGACGCGGTCCGTCCCGACGAGGGAGCCGCCGAGCGGACCGTCCGCTTCGTCTTCGACGAAGCGGGGGGGAACCTCGGCCGTGCGGAGACGACCGCGACGGTCACGCTCGGGGCGGCCGCTCCGTCCGACGCGGTGCTCGGCGACGCCGCAACCGCGCTCGCGCTCGGCGCGCTCCTCCTGGCGGCCGCGGGCGCCGCCCTCGCCGTCCGGCGCCGGTCGTCGGGCGAGGGCCCGGCCGACCCCCCGGTGACGGATCGGGGGGGCGGTCCGGACGGCGCCGCCGTCGACCCCGCGACGGCGCTCGACGCGGTACGGGCGGCGATGGACGCCGGCGACTACGACCTCGTGACCACCGCGGGCTACCGGGCGGTCCGGCGGGCGCTCGCCGACCGGGTCGCCGCCGGCCCGGACGCGACCCACTGGGAGTTCTACGGCGCGTGTGCGGCCGACGGGATCGACCCGGAACGGCTCGAGGCGATCCGGGGGCTGACCGAGCGGTTCGAGCGGGTGGCGTTCGCCCCCGACGGGGCGTCGCGGTCGGTCGCGGCCGCGTCGCTGGCCGACGCCGAGACGGTCCTCGGGGACGCCGCCGACGGGGGCGGGTCGACCGGGGCGACGGCCGGCCCGACGGGGACCGACGCGCCGCCGGCGGCCGACGGGTCGTGAGCGGGACCGTCCGGCCGGCCGTCGACGGCCCGGAGCACCGCCGACGATCGCCCCGATCCGTCCGTGGGTACCGACCGCTTTTTGTCCGCCACTCCCCTGCGGGTTCCTGATGGCCGCATCGCGGACCCCCGACCCCGGCAGGGCGGGCGCGGGCGCCGACGCCGACCTCGTGGCTGCCGCCACGCTGACGGTGGCGGCGGTCGTCGCGTCGCTCGTCCCGTTCCTCGCGGAGACGCCGCTCCGGGCCGTCGTCGGGTTCGGCTTCGTCCTGTTCGTCCCCGGGTACGCGCTCGTGGCGGCGCTGTTTCCCGGTAGCGCGGCCGCAGGCCGCGAAGACGACAGCGCGTCCACGGGCCGCGAGGCCGACAGCGAGGTCGGAGGCCGCGACGTCCCAGGCGGCGCCACACGAGCCGCCCTCGGGGTGCTCTCGAGCGTGGTCCTCGCGGCGTTCGTGGGTGGGGCGCTCGCGCTCACGGTCGGTCTCTCCCCCGCGAGCGCCGTCGTGACCCTGGCCGCCGTGTCGCTGGCCGGCGTCGGCGTCGCCTTCCGTCGCCGTCGAGAGCTCCCGGCCGAGGAGCGGTTCGCCGTCCCGTTCCGGTCGTGGCGCGTCGCGGGCCGCGCGGCGCTGACCGATCCGGAGACGCGGGGGGACGCGGCGATGAACGTGCTCCTCGCCGTCGTCGTGGTCGTCGCCCTCGGCGGGGTCACGTACGCCACCGCCGTCCCCGGGAGCGGGGAGCAGTTCACGGAGTTCTACCTCCTCACCGAGGAGGCCGACGGCGACCTCGTGGCCACGAACTACCCGACGACGTTCACCGCGGGCGAACCCCGCTCGCAGTACGTCGGGCTGACGAACCGCGAGGGGGAGACGGTCCCCTACACGGTCCTCGTCCAGCTACAGCGCGTGCGGGTGACCAACGACAGCGTGCGGGTCCGGGAGCGCGAGGCGCTCCGCCGGTTCACCCCGGAGGTGGCCGACGGGGAGTCCTGGCGGCGCAACCACACCGTCGCGCCGACGATGACCGGCGAGCGCCTCCGGCTCACCTACCTCCTCTACCGCGGGGCCCCGCCCGCCGAGCCGACGGTCGAGAACGCCTACCAGCACACGTACACCTGGGTGAACGTCTCGGCGGCGAACGGTTCGACGGCGAACGGTTCGACGGCGAACGCCTCCGTCGCGAGCGGCCGCGTTCCCGCGACGGGCGGGCACGTGGCCCGGTGACCCGGCCGACCGCTGGCGACCGGCCGCTCCGGCCGGTGGTCCGGGTCGCGGGTGTCGACGTCAGCCGGTCCGTTCGAGCGCGTACCCCGCGTTCAGGACGGTCGCGTCGTCGAAGTGGCTCCCGGTGAGCATCAGCCCGACCGGGAGGCCGTCGACGGGCTCGACCGGGACGCTGAGCGAGGGGTGGCCGGTCATGTTGAACGCACAGGTGTTCGCGAGGCTACCCCACGCGTCGTCGATGAACCCGAACCGGTCCTGGTCGGGCACCCACTCGTGGGCCAGCTGTGGGGTCGTCGGCATGGCCACGAGGTCGTGCTCCGCGAGGAGCTCGTCGTAGCGCGCGGTCAGCTCCCGGCGGAGGTTCATCGCCTCGGCGTAGTACTTCGAGTGATACTGCTCGCTCGTGTACGCTCCGGCGAGCAGGGTCAGCTTGACGCTCGGCGGGAACTCCCCGCCCTGTGCGCGGCGGTACTTCCCGAAGGCCTCGACCCAGGTCGTGTCGTACCAGCCCTTCCGGTTGTGACCGAGCCCCTCGCCGGAGACGGCGGCGAGGAACCCCTCCGAGAACGCGACGGTGGAGACGTCGGCGGCGTCGGCGTGCATCGGGAGCGAGACCCGCTCGACGGTCGCGCCGAGGGACTCGAGCTCCCCGAGCCCGTCGCGGACCCTGGCGTTGACCCGCTCGTCGCTCTCCGGCCGGTCGAACCCCTCCTCGACCACGGCCACGGAGAGCTCCGAGACGTCGCCGTCGAGCGCCGCCCCGTACTCCTCCGTGGGGACCGGGGCCGGCTGGCGGGGGTCCCTCCCGTCACCCCCGGCGAGGACCGAGAGCGCCCGGGCGGCCGTCTCCACGTCGGGGGCCAGCGGTCCCACGTGGTCGATGGTGTGCTCGACGCCGACACAGCCGGTGTACGGCACGAGCCCGTGGGTGGGTTTGTGGCCGACACAGCCGGTCCAGGCGGCCGGGATGCGGATGCTCCCGCCCTGGTCGCCGCCGAGCGCGAGGTCGACCTCGCCGGTGACGACCGCCGCGGCGCTCCCGCCCGAGGAGCCGCCCGTGAGCCGCGTCTCGTCGTGGGGGTTGCGCGTCGGCCCGAAGGCGCTCGAGTGGCCGTTGCCCGTGAACGCCATGTCGTCCATGTTCGTCTTCCCGACGACGCGGGCGCCGGCCGCCAGCAGCCGGTCGACGACGGTCGCGTTCCGCTCCGGGACGTACCCCTCCATCACCTGCGAACCGCAGGTCATCTCTACGCCCGCGACCGCCACGTTGTCCTTGACGGCCACGTCCCAGCCCGCGAGCGGCCCGTCCTCGGCGCCCGCGACCGTACAGCGGGTGATCCACGCGTTGAGCGGGTCGCCCTCGCGGACCCGCCGCCCCGGCTCGACGAGCCGGCCGGCGGGCCCGGTCGGCTCGTCGGCCGGGTGGCCGTAGCCGCGGACGGTCTCGTAGGCGTCGAGCGTGTCGGTCACGAGGTCGCGGTAGTCCGCTACCTCCTCGTCGGTCAGATCGAGGTGGAGATCCTCGCCGAGCGCACGGATCTCCGCCTCCGTCGGTGGTCTGAGCGTCACGGTTCGAGGGACCGGACCGGCCCACTTCCGATTTATGTACGCGGGGAGTGACGTCGCGGTCGGACGGGGCGTTGACGCCGTCGACGCCCCGGTCGCGGCCGGCCGCCGGGCTACTCGCTCGCCAGCTCCAGCGTCGCGTTCGCGTAGGTCTCCGCCCCGGCCACGCAGTCGTCCCACTCGGTGAACTCCGACTCGGCGTGGGTGATGCCGCCGGCGCTCGGGACGAACACCATCCCGGAGTCGGTCACCTGCGCCATGTAGCTGGCGTCGTGGCCGGCGCCGCTGACGATCCGCCGGAAGGGGACGCCGGCGGCCTCGGCGCCAGCCACGACGGCCTCGCGGACGACCGGCGAGAACTCCAGCGGATCGATCGACCAGAGGCGGTCGAACTCGTAGTCGACGCCCTCGCGCTCGGCGACGGTCGCCACCTCGAACTCGACGGCGTCGGGGGCGGCCGCGACCACGTCGCCGTCGTACGAGCGGGCGTCCACGGTGAAGCTGACCTCGTCCGGGATGACGTTGATCGAGTTCGGCGAGACGTCCATCCGGCCGACCGTGACGACGGCGTCCTCCGAGAGCCGGTTCGGCAGGTCGTGGATCTCGCTGGCGGCGTCCGTCGCGGCGACGAGGGCGTCCTGGCGGTCGTGCATCGCGGTCGGCCCGGCGTGGTTGGCCTGCCCGTGCAGCGTGGCCTCCATCCAGGCCAGCCCGAACACGCCGTCGACGACGCCGACGCTCGCGCCGCTCCGCTCCAGTTCCGGCCCCTGCTCGACGTGGAGCTCCAGATAGGCGTGGGCGTCCGTGACCGCGGCGGGGTGGTCGCCGTCGTAGCCGATCCGCCGGAGCTCCCCCTCGACGGTCCGGCCCTTGGCGTCGGCGAGCGAGCGGGCGTGGTCGACGTCGACCGCCCCCGCGGCCACGCCGGACCCGAGCATCGCCTGCTCGAACCGCGACCCCTCCTCGTTGGTCCAGTTGACCAGTTCGACGGGGCGGTCGGTCTCGACGCCCTCGTCCTCGAAGGTGCGGAGCGTCTCGAGGGCGGTGAGCACCCCCAGCTGTCCGTCGTAGCGCCCGCCGTAGGGCTGGGAGTCGAGGTGCGAGCCGATCAGGACGGGGTCGGCGTCCGGGTCGCGGCCGGGTCGGCGACCGTAGACGTTTCCGAGTTCGTCGACACGAACGACGAGGTCGAGGTCCGCCATGTGATCGACGAGCAGGTCGCGGGCCTCCTGATCGGCGTTCGAGAGTGCGAGCCGGTGGAGGCCGCCGTTCTCCGTCGCGCCGATCTCGGAGTAGGTCTCGAACGTCTCGCGGAACCGGTCGGCGTCGATGTCGAGCGACTGTGGCATACGACTACCCGCTCGCCCGGTCGGAAATAGCTATGTCCGCGCCGCCCGGGGTTCCGGGTGGCGTCGCGATCCCGCGGCCGCGCCGGGGTTCGTCCCGGGAACGGCCACCGGACACGGGACGTCAGTCGTCCGCCGGTTCGGGTACGCCGTCGGACGCCGCGGGGTCCGACCCCGACGCTGACGGCTCGCGGACGACCTCCTCGTCGGCGTAGCCCTCGCGGGTACCCTTCACCGTGTAGGCGAACTCGTAGTCGCCCTCCCCGTCGAGGTCCGCGACGACCAGCCGCTCGGTCGAGCGCTCGACGACCTTCAGCCCCGCCGTCCCGCCGTAGGGCGTCGTCTGGACCACCAGCGGCTCCTCGTCGTCGGTCACCCATCCGAAGTGGTCGGGCAGACCGATCTCTGCACGTCCGTCCTCGAGTTCGGCCACGCCCGACGCCTCGGTGTGTGGCGTTCCGGCCTCGGTGGCGGTGTAGACGACCTCCCGCTCGCCGTCGTCGGTGTCGACCGTCTGGGTGAAGTTCTTGTTGCCGACGACGTCGAGGTCGCCCTGGATGGAGACGTCGCCCTCGGCCAGGACGGCGAAGGGGTCGTCGGATCCGGGGACGACCCGCAACCGGTTGCCGGCGGGCGA
>Ga0207797_1000747_pt1 | contig 24833 bp, 23 predicted proteins | sample PRCRCaboRojoPR_6_FD_187275 | JGI IMG/M metagenome (GOLD analysis project Ga0207797, IMG submission 187275) | Marine sediment microbial community from Cabo Rojo, Puerto Rico - PR CR 10% Liquid 1 (SPAdes) | ecosystem: Environmental > Aquatic > Marine > Coastal > Sediment | place: Cabo Rojo, Puerto...
CGTTGGGTCCGGGGAGCGTCCAGGGAGTGCCGGTGATCGCGTCCCGTCCCGTCGCGTCCCGTCGCGTCGCGTCCCGTCGCGTCCCGTCTCTCGGTGATCGCGTTCCGTCCCGTCCGGCCTCGGCGACCGTCTCCCCCGCCGACCCTCGACGACTGCCCGTCGTTCCAGTCGACCTTCGCCGGAGCCCCCGAACGACGGACGCGGGCGGTATTCTCCGACAGGGCTAAACCGCCGCACTCTGACCACCGGGGTATGGAGTACCACGAGGCACTGAACTTCCTCTTCGGCCTCCGCCGTTTCTCTATGAGCCCCGGCGTCGAGGCCACGCGCGACCTCCTCGACCACCTCGGGACGCCACAGGACTCGTTCGACGCGATCCAGGTCGCCGGATCGAACGGCAAGGGGAGCACCGCGCGGATGGTGGACGCGGTCTGCCAGGCGTCCGGGGAGCGAGTCGGCCTCTACACCTCGCCACACCTGGAGGACGTCCGGGAGCGCGTCCGCGTCGACGGCCGGCCGATCACGGAGGGGGCGATCGTCGAGTTCGTCGAGCGCGTCAAGCCGTACCTCGTCGAGCGGGCGGCCGCGGGGGAGCCCCTCACCTTCTTCGAGACCGTGACGGCGCTGTCGCTCTGGTACTTCGCGCGCGAGGACGTCGACGTCGCCGTCCTGGAAGTCGGCCTCGGCGGGGAGTACGACGCCACCAGCGCCGTCGATCCGGTTGCCGCCGCCGTCACGACTGTATCGCTGGAGCACACGAGCGTCCTCGGAGACACGATCGAGGCGGTCGCCCGCACCAAAGCGAAGGTCGCACCGGCCGACGCACCGCTGGTGACGGCCGCCACGGGCGAGGCGCTCGAGGTCGTCCGGTCGGTCGCCGGCGACGTCGTGACCGTCGGCGAGACGGAGGCGGCGTCCGGCGAGGACCTCGACGACGCCACGGCGCCAACAAACGGAGCCGAACCGGACGTCCGGGTCGCGTACCGCGGGCGGGAGTCACACGCGGAGTCGCTCGTCTCGGTCGCGGGCGACGGCTGGTCGCTGGACGCCCGTATCCCGCTGCTGGGCGCCTACCAGGCACGGAACGCCGGCGTCGCGATCGCGCTGGCGCGGCAGGTCGTCGACGCGGACGAGGCGACCGTCGTCCGCGGGCTCAGGAGCGCGCACTGGCCCGGCCGGTTCGAGGTCGTCGACCGCGAGCCGCTGGAGATCGTCGACGGCGCACACAACCCCGGTGCCTGCGAGGTGTCGGCGACGACGCTCCGGGAGTTCGAGTTCGACGAGCTCCACCTCGCGTTCGGCGCGATGCACGACAAGGACCACCGGGGGATGGCGGCGGCGTTCCGGGACGCGGCGTCCGTGACGACCTGCCGACCGGCGGTCGATCGCGCGGAGGATCCGGAGGTGCTGGCCAGTGTGTTCCGGGAGGCGGGCGTCACGGACGTCGAGGTCGGCGACAGCGTCGCAGCCGCCGTCGAGCGAGCCCGCGACCGGGCCGGTCCTGACGACTGCGTGCTCGCGATCGGATCGCTCTACGTCGCGGCCGAGGCGCGCGCGCCGGCGACCCGCCTCCACCGCCCGCTGGACGTCCCGGACGTCGACGCCGCCCGTGCGGCCCTCCGACGCGCCCACGTCGGCGACGAAGCCGTCGAGGACGTGAGCGGCGAGGCGACACACCGGACCGTCCACACTCGCGTCCTGCCGCGCCAGGCGCGACGGCTGGAGCGGGAGTTCTGCTCGCTCGGGGGCGACTGTGCGGTCTCGCAGGTCGAGGTCGACAGCGACCCGGTCGACGTCGTGTTGACGGGGACGATCGCGCAGTTCGACGGGCTGCTGGACGCGCTCGACGGGGCGGGCGGCGGGCTCGACGCCGTCGGGGACGAGATCCGGCGGACGCTGGGACTCGATCACGAGCGCGCGCGGCACGACTACCCCTGGGAGGACGGACCCTCCGTGATGGGGATCCTGAACGTGACGCCCGACTCGTTCCACGACGGCGGCGAGTTCGTCGCCCGCGAGGACGCGATCGCGCAGGCCGAGGCGATGATCGACGCGGGCGCGGACGTCGTGGACGTCGGCGGCGAGTCGACGCGACCCGGCGCTGACCCGGTCCCCGTCGACGAGGAGATCGACCGCGTCGTCCCCGTGATCGAGGCGATCGCGGATCTGGACGTCACGATCTCCGTCGACACCCGGAAGGCCGAGGTCGCGCGGGCGGCGCTCGACGCCGGCGCGGACGTGCTCAACGACGTGACGGGGCTCGAGGACCCCGAGATGCGGTTCCTCGCCGCCGACCGCGGGGTCCCAGTGGTCGTGATGCACAGCATCGACGCGCCGGTCGTCGCCGGCAAGGACGTCCCGTACGACGACGTCGTCCGGGACGTGATATACGAGCTCCGCGAGACGCTCTTCCTCGCGGAGAAGGCCGGCATCCCGCGGGAGAACGTGATCGTCGATCCCGGGTTCGGCTTCGGGAAGACGCCGAGCGAGAGCTTCGAGCTGCTGGGACGGCTCGGCGAGTTCCGGGCGCTCGACTGTCCGATCCTCGTCGGTCACTCCCACAAGTCGATGTTCGGGCTCGTCGATCAGGGCCCCGACGAGCGGCTCCCGGCGACGGTCGCGGCGACCGCGCTCGCGGTGCAGAACGGCGCGGACCTCGTGCGCGTGCACGACGTGGCCGAGAACGTCGCCGCCGTGAAGACCGCGACGGCGTCGATCGATCCGGGCCGGTTCGACGACGACTGATCGGGTCCGGTTCGACGGTGGGGGACCGGGCTCCTTCGACGTTCCCCCGCTCGAACCCGACCCGGACGACGCCGAGGAGCTACGCCGCTGCAGACGCGTCCGTTCCCGGCGAGTGTTCCCCGCGGGTCGCCGACGGCGTCGCAGTCAGGCGGCGCTCGGGTCGGCCTCCACGTCCCGGTCGTCCCCCGCGCCCGCGTCGGCGTCGGCCGCCGCACCCGGCGTCACCTCGTACGGCTCGACGAGCCGACCGTCTTCGCCGACGTACCGGCCCGTCTGGAGGTGTCGCTCCAGCCCGTCGAGGACGCCCGCGAGGACCGACCGGAAGCGACGCTTCAGCACGAGCTGTGCCATCAGCCACCCGACGGGGCCGTACTTCGGTGTGAACCGCGAGCGCATCGTGACGGCCGTGCGATCGCCGTCGTCGAGCGGTTGGACGGCGATCTCGGCGACGTTCCGGGTCATCGGGAACGGCCCGGTGTCGACGAACTCGACTCGCATCGACCGCCCGGGCTCGTAGCCGATCACCTCCTCGCGGATCGTACCCCCGCCGTAGAAGTCGCACTGGCGGCCGGCACCGAGCCCGCTGGTCGCCTCGGTCGTGGCGAACGACCGTTCGACCCCTGGGTGGAACCGGTAGACGCCCCCGAAGTCGTCGAACGCCGCCCAGACCCGGTCGACGGGTGCGTCGACCTCCCTCGTGACAGTTACCTCGTGCATGGTTGGTGGGCCGCGCCGACACCCTGGGAGTCGGCACGGTTACCGGTGGGACGCGACCGCGGCGAATGACACCGTCGGGGTGGTGCGTCGCGGACGCCAGGGACCCCGGGTAGACGGGGGCGGTCGCCCCGATCTCGCGAGCGTGCGTGTCGCGCGCACGGGGCCCGGGGAGCAGCCGGCAGCGCGAGGCGCAAGCCCCAAGCGGCGTCCCCGTCACGTGAGGGGCATGTACGAGTCGGTCCGGGTCTACCCCGACGGGGACGCGACGGCCGCGCGCTCGGCTCGGACGGCCGCCCGCTACGGCTACGACGGGGTGGTCGTCCGGGAGCGCCGGGTCGCCCCCGACTACGACGCCGTCAGAGCCGGCTCCGCCGTGGACGTCGTCGACGCCGTCGAGATCGTGGCGGACGGTCCGCCCAGCGCCAGCGGCGCGGTCGGCAACTACCGGCCGAAGCGGACGCTCGTCCTGGTCAGGGGCGGGACGGAGGCGCTGAACCGGTTCGCGGTCGAGCAGGACCGGGTGGACGTCCTCGCGACCCCGTTCCGCGGCGACGGCGACGTCAACCACGTCCTCGCGAAGGCCGCCCGCGAGCACGGCGTCCGGATCGAGTTCGACCTCGGGCCGGTCGTCCGCGAGAGCGGCGGCCGGCGCGTCCAGCAGCTCCGGAAACTCCGGAAGCTCGCCGAGCTGGTCGACCACTACGACGCCCCGTTCGTCGTCAGCGGGACGCCCGCGAGCCACCTCCAGCTCCGTGCCCCCCGGGAGCTGCGGGCGCTCGGGGAGGTCGTCGGACTCGGTGGCGACCGGATCCGCGACGGGCTGCGGGAGTGGGGCCGGATCGCGGCGCGCAACCGCGAGCGGCAGTCCGACGCGTTCGTCGCCCCCGGCGTCCGGACGGGTCGCTACGCTGCGGGCGAGGAGGCCGAGCGGTCGGGAGCACGGGCGGAAGGCGCCGACGAGCACCGGTCCGACGAGTGATCGGGTCGGTTGTAACTGTGTACCGGTGATTCGACGACCGTTCCGTCGAACACCGGACACGAATTACAACCGACCCTCTGACGCCGCGTCCGGTCCCCTGACGGCGACCGTCTCCGGGGGTGAGCCGGAGACCCGTCGACGATCCACCGACCGCGGACGCGGCTGCTTTTGTCCTTCGGCCTCGAACCGCCGCGCATGAAGAAGTCGATCGATGAGCACGCCGCCCGGTTCTCGGAGCTCGCGGCCGACTACGACGACGACCACGGCCAGGAGTACGAGGCCTGCGCGGCGCTGGTCGTCGACCACGCCGACCCGGGTCCCGACGACGTCGTACTCGACCTCGGGACCGGGACGGGCGCGATCGCGCTGGCGCTGGCCGGCCGGGCCGGGCGCGTCGTCGGCCGGGACATCAGCGAGGGGATGCTGGACGAGGCACGCCGGAAGGCCGCCGACCGGGGGATCGGAAACGTCGAGTTCGGCTACGGGGAGTTCCGCAGCCCCGACTACGACGGGCCCGTCGACGTCGTGACGTCGAACTTCGCGCTCCACCACCTCTCGGACGACGAGAAACGGGAGGCGGTCCGGACCGTCGCCGAGCTGGGCGCCCGGCGGTTCGTTCTCGGCGACGTGATGTTCTTCGGGGCGCCCGACCCCGACGAGCCGTTCTACGACCCCGAGGTCGACGACCCCGCGACCGTCGGCACGCTCGTCGACGCGCTGACCGACCACGGCTTCGTCCTCACGGCCGTCGAGCGGGTCCACGACCAGGTCGGCGTGCTGGTCGCCGAACGCGCGGGCGACTGGCGACGGGATGCTGCCGTCGGCGCCGACGACGAGCGCGAACCGGCGACCGACGACCAGTGAGACACCTCCCGAAACACATCCAGCCGCGGTGGCGGTACCTCGGCGTCGAGATCGAGACGTGGCCGGACGCGTCGCTCTCGCGGGGGCCGTTCCAGCGCGAGCTCTGGTACGCCGCCCAGAATCTCTACGGCGACGCCGGCAGCGCCGCGGTCGACCTCACGGTGCTGGGGTTCACCCACGAGGGCGCGGAGGGGGAGACGGTCGTCCGTGCCCGGCGTGGCGAGGTCGACCGGGCCCGGGCGGCCCTGGCGTGCGTCACGTCCGTCGACGGCCACGAGGTCGGGCTCCGCGTCCGGGGCGTTTCGGGGACCGTGCGGGCCTGTGAGGAAAGGTATTTACGACGCGCGGCCCGACCTCTCGAGGAGAGACACGTCGTGTTCGACGGAGCCGACCGGACGGCGTTCGTGCGCGATTCGACCGTCGACGTCGTCACGCCGGACGGCTTCGCGGGCGCGACGGCACTGGACCTCCCCGACTCGAGCCCGGGTGCGGACGCGGCCTCCGACCCCGATCCGACGCCGGATCGGGAGCCGGACACGGTCTCGGATCGGGAGTCGGACGCAGGTTCGAACTGAACTACCGATACACCATGCAGGGACAAGCCCAACAGCAGGCATACGACCGCGGCATCACCATCTTCTCGCCCGACGGCCGCCTCTACCAGGTCGAGTACGCCCGCGAGGCGGTCAAACGCGGGACGGCCAGCGTCGGCGTCCGGACGGCGGGCGGCGTCGTCCTGGCGGCGGACAAGCGCTCGCGCTCCCCGCTGATGGAGCCGACGAGCGTCGAGAAGATTCACAAGGCCGACGACCACGTCGGCATCGCCAGCGCCGGTCACGTGGCCGACGCCCGCCAGCTCATCGACTTCGCGCGCCGACAGGCGCAGGTCAACCGCCTCCGCTACGGCGAGGCGATCGGCATCGAGACGCTGACCAAGGAGGTCACCGACCACATCCAGCAGTACACCCAGATCGGCGGCGCGCGGCCGTTCGGCGTCGCGCTGCTGATCGGCGGGATCGAGGGCGGCGAGCCCCGCCTCTACGAGACCGACCCGTCGGGTACCCCCTACGAGTGGAAGGCCGTCTCGATCGGTGCCGACCGGAGCGACCTCCAGAAGTACCTGGAGGAGCACTACCGCGACGACGTCGACCTCGCGGGCGGGATCGACCTGGCGCTCCAGGCGATCGCCACCGCCAACGAGGACGGCCTGGCGGCCGACGGCGTCGACGTCGCGACCGTCGACGCGGAGTCCGAGGAGTTCCGCGAACTCGGGAACGACGAGATCGCGAGCCACCTAGAGGAGCTCGAACTCGAGCCTCCCGAGGACGACGAGTAACGCCGCCCCGCGTCTCCCCTCTCCCCTTCCCGTTCGCGGCCGACCGACGAGCGGCAGCGCCGTCCCCGTCGCCGGGGGCGACCGTGCCCAGGGCCTCACCTGAAGCCGATGGCCCAGGGCGGGGGAGCGGCCCCGGCCGGCCTACCGCCGCCAGTACTCCGGGGTGAGCAGCACCAGGACCGGGAGGATCTCCAGGCGGCCGGTCCACATCAACAGGATCATGAACAGTTTGCTCGGCGTCGAGAACCCGAGGTAGTTCCCCATCGGACCGACGACGCCGAAGCCCGGCCCGACGTTCCCGAGCGTCGCGGCGACGGCGGACATCGCCTCGAGGACGGACAGTGACAGGGACGACGCCCGGAGCCCCTCGACGAACAGGAGGAGGGTCGCGACGAAGAACATCACGAGGTACAGCAGCGTGAACGCGTAGATCCCGCGGACGGCGCGCTCGTCTAGCGCGCGGCCGCCGAGCCGGACCGGGCGGATCGCGTCGGGGTGGGCCGTCGTGAACAGCTCGCGACGGATCGACTTGAGGATGACCAGCCAGCGGACGATCTTGACCGCGCCGCCGGTCGACCCCGCCGATCCCCCGACGAACATCCCGAACAGCAGCAGGTACTGTGCGGCGGGCGACCAGGCGTTGAAGTCGATGCTCGCGTAGCCCGTCGTCGTCACGATCGAGACCGTCTGGAACGCCGCGTGCCTGACGGCCGGCTCCGCCTGCCCGACGACGGTGCCGACGTACGTCTCCAGCAGCGCCGCGTCGTACGTCTCGTTGGGCGGGGCCTCGACGACGAACCCCGCCCCCGAGAAGAGCAGTCCGGCACCGACGGCCGTGATCACCGCCAGGATCCCGACGTACGAGCGGAACTCGGCGTCCCGCCAGAGCCGCTCCGGCGACCCCGCCAGCACCCGCCAGAAGAGCGCGAAGTTCGTCCCCGCCGCGATCATGAACGGGATGATGACCCACTGGGCGGCCGCCGAGAACGCCTCGATACTCCGCGCCTCCGGGGAGAAGCCGCCGGTGGGCATCGTCGTCAGGGCGTGCGAGACGGCGTTGTAGGGGGTCATGGCGTCGGCCATGCCCGCGAGGTGGAGCCCGTAGAGCAGGAGCGCCTCCAGCACCGTGAACCCGAGGTAGGCGCCCCAGAGCGCGCGTGCCGTCTCGGCGATGCGGGGCGTGAGCTTCTCGATCCCCGGGCCGGGCGCCTCGGCGTCCATCAGCTGGGCCCCGCCGACGGACAGCTCGGGGAGGATCGCAACCGCGAGCACGACGATCCCCATTCCGCCGAGCCACTGGGTGAGCTGTCGCCAGAGCATGAGGCTGAACCCGTGTTTCTCCGGACTGATCTCGCCCAGGACCGTCGCGCCGGTCGTGGTGAAGCCCGACATCGACTCGAAGAGGGCGTTCGCCGGGTTCCCCAGCGTCGACGTGGGCGCGGTCGGGTCGGCCAGCGGCCCGAGCCCGTGGGCCGAGACGAGGTAGGGGATCGCGCCGACGACCGCGACCGCGAGCCACGTCAGCCCGACCATCAGGAACCCCTCGCGGGCGCCGATGTCCGGCTCGGGCCGGCGACGCTCCAGGGCGACGCCGACGACGAACGTCACGACCATCGTGACGACGAACGGGGCGACCGACTCGCCCGTCGCCACCGCCACGGCCAGCGGGAGGGCCAGCGGGACAGCCAGGTACTTCAGCACGCTCCCGAGGAGGCTGAGGCTGGCGTCGACGTCGACCCGGAGCTTCAGGAACCGGCCACCGGAGGACACAACCCCGCGGTCGGCCGGGGGCGGTTTGAAACTACTGACTCGGATCGGATCGGACACGGACACCTCGAACCGGATCGGACACCGCCGATCCCGGCGCAGGGTGCCGTCAGCACGGAGCGGCGCCGCCTTCCCGGTGAACGACGTCGAGCAGCACGGAGCGGCGTCGTTCAGCTGGACGAGTCGGCCTGTGACCCCTCGTCGGCCCGGGTGCGGTCCGGCGAGAGCGCCTCGACCGCCCGGTCGCCCGCGAGGTAGAGCCCCTCGGGGCCGTTCGCGTACGACGAGGCGCCCGAGCGCCAGACCGCCTCCCCGGTCGCCGGCGAGAGGAGGTCGGCGCCGCCGTCGGGACCCACCGCCAGGAGCACCTCGCCGACGCGTTCGACGACCGTCGTCGGCCGGTCGGGGCCGATCGACCACCGGACCCGTCCCCGGTCGCGCTCGACCGCGTGTGCACGCCCGTCGTCGGTCCGGAGGCAGAGCAGGTCGTCGAACGGCGCGAGCCGTGCGGTCGCCGCCCCGGCGTCGAACGTCCAGCGGCTCGCCCCGTCGACGCCGCCGAGCGCGCGGACGGTCCCGTCCCAGCCGGCCGCGTAGACTGCGCCGTCGACCGCCAGGAGCCGGCGGACGTCGCCGTCCGGGAGCGACCAGCGGACCGCGCCGGTCTCGAGCGCCAGGGCGACGAGCCGGTCGCGCCCGCGGTCGCCGACGGCCACGACCCCCACGACCGGGTCGACGACCGGCGGCGTCAGGTCCCGTCCGCGGACGAACCACCGAACCTCGCCGCTGCCGCCGTCGAGTGCCACGAGGCCGTCCCGGAGGTCCGCCAGCACGACGGACGAGCCGTCGTCGGAGGCGTTTCCGGCGTCGGTCGTCTCCGGTCGGGCGGCAGCCGCGATCGGGACGGTAGAGGCCCAGGTGACCGGCGCGTCCACGCGTCGGACCCAGCGCGTCGCCCCGTCGGCGGGGTCGAGACACGCGACCGCGTCGTCGCTGTCGCCACCGACGGTCGTCACGAGCACGCCCGCGTGGCCGGGCGACGCCGTCGCGGTGCCCGAGCGACGGGTCCGCCAGCGACGGGCGCCGGTCGACGCGTCGAGCCCGACCAGCGTCGTCCCGTCGAACGAGGGGTCGGGCGGCCCGGCCGCGAGGAGCACCCGGTCGACCGCGACGCGCTCGTGGAAGAACCGCGCCGGGGCGTCGTACCGCCACCGTTCGACGCCCGTCGCGGCGTCGACGGCGACGAGGGTGCGGCCGGCGACGAGGTGGACCAGCCCGTCGACGACCGCCGCGACCCGGTCGGCGTCGACTGTCCACGAGGGGCTCCCGTCGGTCGCGTCGAGCGCCCGGACCCGACCGTCGCCCTCCGCGAGCACGCCGCCCGGGATCGCCTCGACGCCCGCGATCGGGTCCGCCAGCGTCCGGGTCCACCGGACCGACGGCGGCCCGGTCACCACGGTCGTCCCCCGTCCGGAGGTCCGCCGGCGGACGCCGGGGGCGGGCGGACGCTGGTGCCCGCGTCGGCGGCCAGGGGTTCGTCGACGTGGCGGTCTGCCGCCGCGAGACACCGGGGTTCGTTCGCCGCGTTCCTCCGCTTCGATCCCACGGAGGAGGATGCCCGCGACGGCACTTCAGTGTTCTCGGCGGTCGCTCGGCCGTCGCGGGGGGCGGAGTCGGGCGGCGGAACGGGGAGCGCCGTGACGGTCACGAGCTCCCTCGGCGCGAGGGATCGTGACGCCGTCGGCTCGCCGATCGACTGCGCCGTCGCTCGGCCGGTCACAGGAGCGGTGCGACCTCGTCCGCGACGTCGGCACCGACGAAGACGACGACGTGGTCGCCCGGCTGGACGATCGTGTCCCCGCGCGGGGTGACGAACTCGTCGTCGCGCGTGATCGCGCCGATCACGACGCCGGGCGGGAACTCCGAGACGGAGTCCTGGATCGGCCGGCCGGCGAGCGCGGAGTCGCCGTCGACCTCGATCTCCAGCACCTCGGCCTTGTCGGACTCGATCAGCGCGACGTTCTCGGCGCCGCCCTCGCGGGTGAACCGGGTGATCTCCTCGGCGACCACCTCCCGGGGGGAGACTCCGACGTCGACGCCGACGGCCTCGAACAGTTCGACGTACGCCGTCGTGTCGATCACCGCGACGGTACGCTCGACGCCGAGCCGGCGGGCGAGCAGCGAGACGAGGAGGTTCTTCTCGTCGGAGTCGAGTGCCGCGACGAGCACGTCGGCGTCGCCGACGTGTTCCCGCTCTAAGAAGGCGATGTCGGTCGCGTCGGACTCCATGACCACCGTCTCGGGGAGCTCCTCGGCGAGTTCCCTGGCGCGCTCGTGGTCCCGTTCGACGAGGCGCGGGGCGAACCCCCGCTCTTCCAGCAGCCGCGCGACGTGGTAGCCGATCTCCGAGCCGCCGACGACGACCACCTCCTCGGCGGTGCCGACGGACTCCTGGGGCGCGACGGAGGCGGCGAACTGCTGGACCGACCGGGGCGAGCCGATGACGACGACCCGGTCGCCCGCGCGGATCACCGTCTCCCCGCGGGGGATCGTCACCGACCCGTTCTTGAGGATCGCGGCGAACGTCAGCGAGTCGAACCGGTCGGCGTCGGCGACCGTCTCGTCGGCGACCGGGCTCCCCTCGCGAACCTCGAACTCGGCCATCTGGACCCGGCCACCCGCGAACGGGTCGACGTCCCGCGCCGCCGGCAGGCCGATGACCCGGACGATGGACTCGGCGGCCAGCAGGTTCGTACAGACCATGAAGTCGATGCCGAACGCCTTGTTCGACCGCTGCCAGGTCCGGAGGTACTCGGTGTTCTTCACGCGGGCGATGGTGAACGCGTCGGCGATCGCCGTGGCGGTCGCGCAGGCGACGATGTTCGTCTCGTCGTCGTCGGTCGAGGCGATCACCATGTCGGCCCGCTCGATGCCCGCGTCCTCGAGCGTCGAGACGGCCGTGCCGTCCCCCTGGATGGCGAGCACGTCGAGTTCGTAGGTCAGCTCGTCGACCCGGTCCGGGTCGATCTCGACGATGATCACCTCGTGACTGTCCTCGAGGTCCGCCGCGATCGACTCGCCGACCTGCCCGGCGCCGATGATCAGGACTCGCACGCGACCTCACCGTACATGGCCCGTCCTCCGAGGGGCCAGCCTATCACTGTTCCGACCGGCCTTCGAGCGCCGGGGTCGCGACTCACCCGGGCCTGACGTCCCGTCAGGCAGTCGTTCGGACGACGCTCCGTCGCCGGCGGCCGGGAGCACGAGGAGAACTGTGTGTCGTGTTCGCACGCAACAGGTAGTTAGATGACGTGGCACGTCCTACCTTCCGGGTATGCGCACCAGCCAGCAACTCCCGGACCGGATCGAGCTGTGGGTCCAGCCGCTGCCCGGCGACGAGTTCGGTCCGGTGGTCGAGCGGCTCCGCCGGATCCAGCGCCGGGCGGGCGACGGCAACCCGACGGAGGTGGCCGTGCGCACCTGGGACCGGTACGTCGACCGGTCCGACCCCTCCGCGGACCTCTGTTGCCGACGGCTGGCCGAGATCGAGCGCTGGGTCGACGCGTCCTCGTCGCTCGCGGAGGGCGGCGTCCCGACGACGGTGGGGATCGGCCGGATGGGCGTCGAAACGACCCTCTACCGGGTGCCCCGTGCGGCACTGGTGGAGTACGCGAACGGCCGGCCCGTGTCGATCACCGTCGCGGGCGAGGGTGAGGGGCGACTGCACGACCGTCTGGCGACGATCGAGGCGGCACTGGAGCGGGCCGAGAGCGACGAGGAGGTCGAGCCGGAGCGCCCCGCCGGGCTCGCTCGCTCGCGGCCGGCCGGTCGCTGGCAGCGGGGGCGCTCCCGCGTCACCCGGCGCGGTGACCCCCGGCGGGTGCAGCACGACCGGCTCCGGATCAACTCGGCCTGAGCGAGTCCCGCACCGTCCCGTCCTCCGTTCCCTCGGCTACCGCTCTCGCGGACGCTCGGACGCGTCCCCTTCCTCGCCCTCGCCATTGCCCTGGTCCCCGCCCCGGCCGCCCCGGCCGCCGTCGATCGGCTCGACGGCGAAGGGGCTCGCCGACTCCCGCCAGCTCCACCCCGGGAGCCGCGTCTGAAAGCCGGCCGCGAGGGCGGCGTCGAGGTCGTCGCTGCCGGCGGTCCCTCCGTCGTCGTGGGTCCGGACGTCGACGAGGTGGAACGTCGCCTCCGCCAGGAGCCCCAGCGGGTCGCCGCCGGCGATGGTCGCCGCGAGCAGCCGGCCGAGCCGCTCGTCGACCACGAAGCCCGGGTAGTCGCCCGACACGTCCAGCTCCCGCAGGAGGGCGACGTAGGCGGCGACGTTGACCGCACGGTCGCCGTCCGCGAAGACGGCGTCGACCTCCCGGGCGACCGTCCCGGCGTCGACGGGATCGACGCCCGTCGCGAACAGCTCGCCGAGGTGCTCGCGGGTCTCGTTCACCAGCCTCGCGACGGCGGGTGCCCGATCCCGGACCCGGTCGCGCTCCGCTCGCACCGCCTCGGGCGTGAGTCGCATGCCCGGTCGTGGGCGTCGACCGACTTCGGTGTTGGGTCGACGGCCGTCCGCGTCGAACGCTCGCCGTTCCACGGTGCCCGTCGAACGCTCGCCGGCCCACGGTGCCCGTCGAACGCTCGCCGGCCCACCGTGCTCGTCGAACGGCCCTCGGTCACAGCGGGCAGTGGACCGTTCCGTATTGGGAAGGCTTTTGTAAGCCACCCCCTTTAGACGTGAGCAAGCGGGTTTTCGCTGCCTCTTCCCGCAGTCGACTCGAGCGACCCTTACGGAGTCAACCACCTATGCTCTCTCCACGGCTGCACGTGTCGCCCGATCGGTCGCCACCGGCGATCGACCAGGCAGCGTCTCCCCCGTCGCTACCCCGTCCGGTCTCGAGCCGGACGGACGGCTCCGAACCATGAGTTCAGTAGACAAGCAACTCGAGGACCTGAAAGGACAGATCGAGGAGGAACTGCCGCGAAGCATCTCCATCTCGGACGTGAAGTACGAGGGCCCGGAACTCGTCGTCTACACGCGCGACCCCAAGGAGTTCGCGCGCAACGGCGACCTGATCCGGCAGCTCGCCTCCAAGCTCCGCAAGCGCATCACCGTCCGCCCGGATCCGGACGTGCTCTCGGACCCCCGCGAGGCCCGCGACCAGATCGCCGGCGTCATCCCCGAGGAGGCCGGCGTGACCGACCTCGACTTCCACGCCGACACCGGCGAGGTCGTGATCGAGGCCGAGAAGCCCGGCATGGTGATCGGCCGTCACGGCTCGACGTTGCGGGAGATCACCAAGCAGGTCGGCTGGACGCCGGAAGTGGTCCGGACGCCGCCGATCGAGTCGTCGACGGTGTCGAACGTCCGCAACTTCCTCAAACAGGAGCGCGAGGAGCGGCGGGAGATCTTGGAACGGATCGGCCGGCAGATCCACCGCCAGGAGTTCTCCAAGGAGGAGTGGGTCCGGATCACGACGCTCGGCTGCTGTCGCGAGGTCGGACGCGCCGCGTTCCTGCTCCAGACCCCGGAGACGCGCGTCCTGATCGACTGCGGCGACAAGCCCGGCGCGGACGACGAGGTCCCGTACCTCCAGGTCCCCGAGGCGCTCGGCGCCGGCGCCAACTCCATCGACGCGGTGGTGCTCACGCACGCCCACCTCGACCACTCCGCGCTCGTCCCCCTGCTGTACAAGTACGGCTACGACGGGCCGATCTACTGCACCGAGCCCACCCGGGACCTGATGGGGCTGCTCACCCTCGACTACCTCGACGTCGCCGCCAAGGAGGGGCGCGCACCCCCGTACGAGTCCGAGATGGTCCGCGAGGCGATCAAACACACCATCCCGCTGGAGTACGGCGACGTCACCGACATCGCCCCGGACGTGAAGCTCACCTTCCACAACGCCGGCCACATCCTCGGCTCGGCGGTGAGCCACTTCCACATCGGGAACGGCCTCTACAACGTCGCGTTCTCGGGGGACATCCACTACAAGGACACCCGGCTGTTCAACGGCGCCGTCAACGACTTCCCGCGCGTCGAGGCGCTCGTCTTGGAGTCGACGTACGGCGGCCGCAACGACTACCAGACCGACCAGGAGGACTCCGAGCGGAAGTTGATCCAGACGATCAACGACATCCACGACCGGGGCGGCAAGGTGCTGATCCCGGCGTTCGCGGTCGGCCGCTCCCAGGAGATCATGCTCGTGCTCGAAGAGGCGATGCGGACCGGCAAGATCCCCTCCATGCCGGTCCACCTCGACGGGATGATCTGGGAGGCGACCGCGATCCACACGACCTACCCCGAGTACCTCCGCGACGACCTGCGCGACCGCATCTTCCACGAGGACGAGAACCCGTTCCTCGCCGAGGAGTTCAACCACATCGACGGCGGCGAGGACGAGCGCCAGGAGGTCACCGACGGCGGCCCGGCGATCATCCTCTCGACGTCCGGGATGATCACCGGCGGGCCGATCATGTCGTGGCTGCGCCACCTGGGGCCCGACCCGGACTCCACCCTGGTCTTCGTCGGCTACCAGGCCCAGGGGACGCTCGGGCGACGCATCCAGAACGGCTGGGACGAGATCCCGATCAACGACCGCGGCGACATGGGCCGGTCGAACACGCTCTCGCTGAAGATGGGCGTCGAGACCGTCGACGGCTTCTCCGGCCACGCCGACCGGCAGGGGCTGGAGAACTTCGTCAAGACGATGAACCCCCGCCCGGAGAAGGTCCTCTGCGTCCACGGCGACGAGCGGTCGGTTCAGGACCTCTCGTCGGCGCTGTACCACGACTACAACATGCGGACGTTCGCCCCGAAGAACCTCGAGACGTTCCGGTTCAAGTGACCGCTCCTCGCTGATCGGAGCCGACCGCGACGCGACCCGATCGTCGTCCGGCGACACCCGGTTTCAAGCCTCCGAGCCGCGGATGGGTCGTAGGGACCTGTCATGACACGCCGCCTCGCACTGATCGCACACGACGAGAAGAAGCCCGAGATCATCGACTTCGCGTCGGAGTTCGCAGACGACCTCGCGAAGCTCGACCTGATCGCCACCGGGACCACCGGCAAACGACTCAACGAGGAGACGGAGCTGGACGTCGAGCGGATGAACTCCGGGCCGCTTGGCGGCGACCTGATGATCGGCGCGGAGGTCGCCCGCGGCGACTGCCACGGGATCGTCTTCCTCCGCGACCCGCTGACCGCACAGCCCCACGAGCCGGACATCTCGGCGCTCCTGCGGATCTGTGACGTCCAGGACGTGCCGCTGGCGACGAACCGCGCCTCCGCGGAGGGCGTGCTCCGGGAGCTGATGTTCGAACTCGAGTCGGAGGGGACGGACGACTGACGCGGTCCGGTCGGTGGCGTCGCCGCCGTCCGACCTCGCCACCACTCCCGCCGTCCAACACCGCCGGCACCGCCGCCGGGGACGCTCGCGGGCAGTTCGTCGGGAGCGTCGTCGCGCACCGACGGGTCGCGCCCCGCTCAGTCGGCGTCGCTCGGATCGACGACGGTGCCGTCGAGTTCGTCGATTCCGACCCGCTCGCAGTAGTCGTACAGCGGGCAGGCCTCCGGACCGTTCAGGCACGCCGGCTTGCGGGCCGAGCAGTACTCGCGGCCGAACTGGATCATCGCCGTGTGGCCGAAGCCGCACTTCTCGGCCGGCACTGCCGCCTCCAGTGCCTCGCGGACGGCCTCGTGGTCGGCGTCGGGCGGCGCCAGCCCCATCCGGCGTGCGATCCGGTGGACGTGGGTGTCGACAGGAAAGACGCCGCCCCGCCCGCCCGAGAAGAGGAGCACGCAGTCCGCGGTCTTCGGGCCGACGCCGTGGAACGAGAGGAGCCGTTCGCGGACCTCGTCGGGGGCGCCCTCGCGGACGTAGTCGTCGAACGCCGCCTCGCTGCCGAACTCCTCGATCACCCGCTCGGCGGCCTCGACGATCACCTCCGACTTCTGGTTGTACAGCCCCGCCGTGGAGATCGTCTCGGCGAGCGTCGACAGCTCGGCGTCGGCCAGCGCGGCAGCGAGGTCGCGCCCGTCGCGCTCGCCGTCACCGCCGGCGTACCGCTCCAGTAGCGCGTCGTGAGCCGGCTGACTGGCCTTGTCGCTGGTGTTCTGCGAGAGGATCGTCCGGACGAGACACTCGAAGGCGTCCTGTCCGCCGTACGCCTTCCGCCAGTACAGTTCCCCCAGCTCGTCGACTACCGCCTCCGCGCGCGTCGGGGCCTCACCCGGCTCGAAGGCGCTCGCCCCGTCGACCGCGGCGCCCCCGCCGTCGGGACCGCCGCTGATGTTCTCGGCCGGCTCGTCTGCCATACCCGGGGTTGGGACGCCCCGATCAAAAGCGGACTGGGCGCCTGCTGCGGACCGAGCCTCCGGTCCCGGCTGGGTCCCGTTCCCTGGGATCCCTCCACCTCGTCGGCCCCGTTCGCGCCTGGCCGTTCCCTGCAACGGCCGGATGGGACGGGCGACCGGTGACCGGGAGATCGCGTCCCCCGACGAGTAGCGGGACCGGGACCGGGACCGAACGGCCGTTTCCACGGCTGCGAGAACGTATCGGCGTTCGAAACGTATCTCGCTTTTATACTATCTGGACAACACCTTCCCGGTATGTCCCAGACCGGATCACAGGCTACCGGCGGTTGCATGGAGGGGGGAACGCCGGCGGCGGACCACCGTCACCTGGCGACGAGCGTCGCGTTCGCGGTCGCAGAGGCGAAGGGCGTCGAACCGCACGACCTCCCGTCGATCGAGGCGGTCGTCGACGGGGACGCCCTCGACGCGCTCTTCCGGGGCCGTAACGTCGCCCGCTCGGGTGCGTCGGTCGAGTTCACCTTCGCCGACTGTACCGTCCACATCCACGCCGACGAGAGCGTCTGCATCCACGCGGACGCCGCGACCGAGCCGCGGGTGGACGACCGCTCCGCCGACTGAGCTCCGGGTCTCCCGCGTCGCATCGGCCCGCGTCGCACCGGCCTTACCGCGAGGACTCGTCCACGACGAGCCGCACGACGAGATCGGCACCGTCGGCGAGCGCGTCCACGAGGGCACGGTCCACGTCGGCCGCCGCCGCGTCGGCGCCGACCATCACCGTCCGGTCGTCGACGTAGTCCGACGTCCTGAAGACGGCGCTGCGCTCGCTCCCGAACGTGAGGTCCGGGTGTCCCCGACCGACGACGGTCGTCTCCCCGACGCCGGGCACCGTCAGTGTCGCGGTCACGCTCGCGCCGGCGTCCCGGCAGGCCTCGACGAACGACTCGTCGAACGCCGCGGGCGCGCGGTCGGCGTCGACGCCGAGGATGCAGTCGCCCGCCGGCGTCAGCCAGTCGTCGGTCGTCACCTCGAACGTGCTCCCGTGCTCCCCGCGGACGTGCTCGTGTCCCCGAGCCCTGATCACCTCGCTCCGGTACCCGACTTCGGTTCCGGGGACTGGCTCGTCCGTCGCGAGCTCGCGACCCGCGTCGTGCCCGGCCGACCCGTCGGTCGTCGCATCGTCCATACCGGGTTCAGCCGCTTCGCAGGCATAATCCCGACGGAAAAGGAGTCGTTAAGCGGGTTTAACCGGACGTGTGGGAAGTTGTCACGAACCAGACCTGCCGGAAACGTGCCCCTCGGGCAGTGTGGTACCGGTTTTCATCCCCTCGGCCATCGAAGTATTTATATGCGGAAACGAAGTAGGTAGGTGTACCAGAGCGCTTCCGGCGTTCCGGCGGAACCGTACGCAGAATGATCGGGAATTCTTATCCACGGTCGGCCGCGGCGCGACGAGCGTCCGCCACGCCGGGAGCAGTGATGGTATCGAGGTTCTAATCATGTCCGTCGCAGAGGAATACGACATCAAAGAACTGGACGAATCGAAGAACGTAGCGCTCGCCGACGACAAACTCGAGAACGGCTCGAAGGGCGAGCTGATCAAGCTCGCCGGGCAGCTCCGGGATCGACGAAACGATCTCAACCAGATGGCCTCCGAGCGCGCCTCCAAGCGCGACGACCTGAACGCCAAGACACGCGAGAAGGTCGACGAGGCCCAGGAGCACCGCGAGAAGCGCGACGAGCTCAACGAGCGCGTCCAGGAGCACAAGCAGAAGCGCAACGAACTCAACGCGAAGGCCAACGAGCTGTTCGACAAGGTCGAGCAGATGAAGGAGGACCTCGAGCTCAACGACGGCAAGGACGTCGACGAGCTCGAGGAGGAGATCGAGAGCCTGGAGTTCCGTCAGCAGACGGAGGTCCTCTCGCCCGAGGACGAGCGCGAGCTGATCGAGAAGATCGAGACGAAGCGCGACCAGCTCAAGTCCCGCAAGGAGAAGCTCGACGACTCCTCGGAGCTCGACGAGCTCGTCGAGGAGGCCGAAGAGGTCCGCTCCGAGGCGTCCAAGCACCACCAGAAGGTGACGGAGCTCGCGGACGAGGCCCAGGAGCACCACAACCAGATGATCCAGGCCTACCGCGAGGCCGACGAGATCCGCGACCGGGCCGACGAGATGCACGAGCTGTTCGTCGAGGCCCAGGAGGCGGCCGACCGCCACCACGAGGACTTCGTGCGCGTCCAGAAGCGGCTCCGCGAGCTCGACAAGAAGGAGGACGAGCAGAAGGAGAAGCAGCGCGAGGAGAAGCGCGAGAAGGCCAAGCAGGAGGCCGAGGAGATCTACCAGAAGTTCAAGGAAGGCGAAACCCTCGATACCGAGGACCTGATGAAGCTCCAGAAGACGGGGCTTCTCTGAACCCGCGGCGCGCCGCGGCCGCGCCGCGGTCCGTTCTCGCCCCCCCGTGACCCGAGACGGGCGGGCTCTTCTTCGACACCGCCTACCCGTGGGTCTGCCGGTCGGATGACCGGCCGGTCGATCCTTGTACCACGCGCCGGATCTGGGGAGCATGCATCGGCTGGATTTCGAGGGCGTGCGACGGGTAGAGAGCGTGCGGAGCGTACGACGGGGTGATCCCCCGTGAGCGATCGGGATCGCTTCGCCGGGCCCGCGAGCGTCGCGCTCGGACTGCTGGGAGCAGTCGTCGCCGGCGGGCTCGCCTGGCTCGTTTTCGTCTGGTATCCGGCGTCGCTGGCCGACCTCCTGGGGGTCGTCCTCGCGATCGTCCTGACGCTGGCGGGCGGGCGACTCGGCGTCGGGCTCGCGCGCTCGCGCTTCCCGGCGTACAACGTCGCGGAGGTACCGATCGAGGGTCCGATCACGCGGGACGGCGGCGGCGGCGGGCTCCCCACCGACGTCCGGGGGACGCCGACCGACGACGTCGTCGAGCAGGTCGAGCGCGCGGACGAGGACCCGAACGCCCGGGCACTGCTGGTGCGGCTGAACACGCCGGGCGGCGAGGTGGTTCCGAGCGACGACCTCAGGCTGGCCGCCGAGTCGTTCGACGGGCCGACGGTCGCGTACGCGACGGACACCTGCGCCAGCGGCGGCTACTGGATCGCGGCCGGCTGTGACGAGATCTGGGCCCGGGAGGGAAGCGTCGTCGGCTCGATCGGCGTCATCGGCTCTCGCCCGAACGTCGCGGCGCTGGCCGATCGGCTGGGGATCTCCTACGAGCGGTTCGCGGCCGGCCGGTACAAGGACGCCGGCCTCCCGCTGAAGGAGATCGACGACGACGAGCGCGCGTACCTCCAGGGGATCGTCGACGACTACTACGAGCAGTTCGTCGAGACGGTCGCCGAGGGACGCGGGATGGAGCCCGAGGCGGTCCGGGCCACGGAGGCGAGGGTGTTCCTGGGACCGGAGGCACGCGAGCGCGGACTCGTCGACGAGGTCGGGACGCGGTCGGACGTCGAGGACCGGCTGGACGAGCTGCTCGGCGAGGAGGCCACGATCCGGCCGTTCACCCCGACTCGGCGTCTCCGAGCTCGCCTCCGGTTCGGTGCCGCGGCGGTGGCCGCCGCGCTCGGGGGCGGGTTCGCGGAGGCACTCGTGGGCGAACTCGCGGACGACGAGGACGCGACCGGCGGCGTCTCCGTCCGGATCCGGCGGTGAGGGGCGCTCGCCGGCAGCGGTGAGGACGACTCGCCGTCAGCGGGGGTCCGAGCAGTCGCCGTCAACCGTTCCCGTCGCCCCTGTCGGTCTCGGGAGCACCCTGTCCGGTCCGGCCGGTCCCGGTCCGATCACTCCGGCCGGTCCCGGTCCGGTCGGCTCCGGGTCGGTCGTCACCCTCGCTCCCGACGTAGGCGTCGACCTCGACCTCGACGAGCATCGCGGGATCGATCAGCGCCGACACCTCGGCCATCGTCGTCCGTCGCCGTCGTCCCGGAGACGTGGACGTGAGGGCCGACCCTGACGGCCCGCGAGTAGCCGACGCGCGACTCCCAGTCCGTTCCCGACCTGACGTGGTGGCGATCCATGCCCGACGGGGAGTCGCCACGGACGTGTACGCCCGGGTCCGTCCTGTACGCTCGGGTCCGTCCTGTACGCCCGGGACTCTCCCGATCCCCCGGTGGGTCCGATCCCAGCGTCCTCCCGTCACGACCGCGGCCCACGTACTGGCCGTCGCGCGCCGTTCGCCACGTCGGCCGTCGACGCGTGTCGCGACCGCGGGGGAGCCGGAAACGACCGCCGGGCCGGTCGACCGGCGCGGCCGAGACCGTCCCACCGCGAGGGTTTATATCGCCGGGATCGGTAGTGGAACGCGTGACGACGCTCGTCCTCTGTCTGGACCGTGCGAACGACATCGGACGAAAGACGGGGCTTCGGACCCCCGTCTCGGGGTGGGAGGCCGTCCGGTCGCTCGTCACGGAGGTCGGGCTCGCCGACCCGGAGGACTCCAGCGTCAATACCCTCCTGGAGGCCCTGCGGGTCGCGCGCGACCTCCGCGACGAGCGCGAGGACGCGGTCGTCGCGGTCGTCTCCGGGGCGGGGGAATCGATCGTCGGGGCGGACCGCTCGGTGGCGAAGCAGCTCGACCGGCTCGTCGAGGAGCATCGCCCCGACGCGGCCATCGTCGTCATCGACAGTGCCGAGGACGAGCGGCTCGTCCCGGTCGTCGAGAGCCGGCTCCCGGTCGACGGCGTCGACCGCGTCGTCGTCCGGCAGGCGCGCGACATCGAGTCGACCTACTACCTCCTCAAGCAGTTCCTCGCCGACGAGGAGCTCCGGACGACCGTCCTCGTCCCGCTTGGCGTCGGACTGCTGCTCCTCCCGCTCCTGCTCACACAGTTCCCGCCGGCGCTGGCGCTGGCGACGCTGGCGTCGATCCTCGGTGCGGTCCTCCTCTACAAGGGGCTCGCGATCGACGACCTGGTGGCCGACGTCCCGGAACAGGTGCGGGAGGCGCTCTACTCCGGGCAGGTCTCGGTCGTCACGTACGTCGCGGCCGGCGGGCTCGCCCTCGTCGGGCTCTTCCTGGGGGCGCTCGAGGTGACGACGGCCGGCGAGGGCGTCCTCGTCCCCGTGATGCAGCTGACGTACCACAGCGTCCCCTGGCTGACGGTGGCGGCACTGACGGCCAGCGCCGGCCGGCTGCTGGACGAACTGATCGGCGCAGAGGGGGTCCGTACGCCGTACCTCAACCTCCCGTTCGGCGTGGTCGCCGTCGGACTCGTCCTCCGTGGCGTCGCCGGCTACTTCCTGGAGCGGAAGGGGGAACTGCCAAACCTCTCCGTCGGGCCGCTGGCGGTCGGGCCCGCCTCGCTGGGCCCGCTCGCCCTCTCGCCGACCCAGCGACTCGCCGCGCTCATCGTCGGCGGGATCGTCATCAGCCTGGCCGGCGTTCGCGTCGCCGCGAGCGTCGCAGACGAGCCGGCGGAGGACGCACGCGACGACGTGATCGAGAACTGAGGAGCGAGCACTGAGGGGGCCCGGGGAGCGCCGAGCCGACCTGGCGGCGGTCGGGTCGGCTCCCCCGGCGTCGTCGTCGTCCGCCGTCAGTGCGTCGCGCGATACTGCCCGTGCGCGACGCCGATACCGAGACAGATCGCCCCGAAGACGAGCGTCGAGGGGAGCACCATCATCGCGATAGTCGACGCGGCCATCGGGATGGGCGCGAGGATCAGCACGCCGTTCCCGACGATCACGAGCGCCAGGAAGGCGACGACCGTCCGTGTCAGGTCGAGTTCCATCGTCGACGACTCTCGGGACTACGACGGGATATCGGTTACGGGACGATGGCTTCGGTCGGCACCTCAGGGAGCGGGCGCCGGCGATCGGGATTCGACCGCCGGGAGTGGTCCTGGCCGTGGTTCCTGTCCCCGCTTCCGGCCCGGAGCGACGGTCGGACGAGTAGCGGGACAGGCTTATATATTGGTATGGTATAACACGCCACTGAGGGTCCCGAACATGGCACGACTCACGGCCGAGAACACGAACGCGGTGGCTCATCGGGTGGCGGGCGACTCCCTGGTGTACGAGTGCCCGAACTGCGAGTACGGCGAGGTACTCGTGACGGCGTTGATCGAGGACGACGACGCGCGCTGTCTCGACTGCGGCTCGGAGTTCCGGCTCCACGTCGAAGCGGCGTGACGGAAGGGAGCGATCGACGGACGCGTGCGTTCCCCCGAACAGAGCGTCGCGTGCTCCCCCAACGCGCCACGACCCGATCGTCCCGGACCAGATCGTGTCGCGTCGAATCGATCCCCGCGTCCCGGCCGATCGAGCGGATCGTCCGAGCTACGTGGGAACAGGTGACAGGAAGGATAGCGGACACTAAGTTCTTTCCATCCGTCTCGATCCGATCGACGGTCCGGGGACGCGCCGGTTCACCGGTCGGCTAACGGGCGAGCGCCACCGGGACTGCCGGTCACCGCCGGCGGGGGCGGCGGGTCGGCCGACCGGTCGCTAGTAGAACTCGCGGACCAGGTCCATCGCGCCCTCGGGGGCGCCGTCGGGGATCTCGCTCATGTTCGCGCCGAGCCCGAACTGCTCGCTGTACGGGACCGAGCGGTCGTCCTGGTAGATGACGCCCTGGTACTCCTTCTCGGAGTCGAGGATCTTCGTCTTCGCCTCGTCCTCGTCGGTCGGGTCGTGCTCCGTCTCGGCTAAGTCGACGAGGTTGTCCCGGAAGTAGTCGTAGGTGTCGACGTCGTTGAACGTGACGCACGGCGAGAAGACGTTGACGAAGCCGAACCCGTCGTGTTCGATGGCCCGCTGGACGATCTCGGCGTGGCGCATCGCGTCCGAGGAGAACGACTGTGCGATGAACGTCCCGCCGGCAGCGAGCGCGAGCGCGAGCGGGTTCACCGGGGGCTGTTTGGGCCCCTCTGGCGTCGTCGCGGTCTCGAAGTCCTCCCGGGAGGTCGGGGACGCCTGTCCCTTCGTCAGACCGTAGATCCGGTTGTCCATGACCACGTAGGTCATGTCGACGTTCCGCCGGACGGCGTGGACGAAGTGGCCGGCACCGATCGAGTAGCCGTCGCCGTCGCCGCCGGCGACCATCACCTCCAGGTCGGGGTTCGCCAACTTGACGCCAGTTCCGACCGGGAGCGCGCGCCCGTGGACGCCGTGGAGGGCGTACGAGTGCATGTACGTCCCGATCTTGCCCGAGCAGCCGATCCCCGCGACGATGAACGTGTCGTCGGGGTGGTTGCCGGTGTTCGCCAGTGCCTTCATCATGCCGTTCATCGTGCCGAAGTCGCCGCACCCGGGACACCAGGTGGGCTGCTTGTCGGACTTGAAGTCGGTGAATCGAACTTCGGAGCTCATGTCAGGCTCTCACCTCCTCGCCCTCCGACGCCACGTCGGCGTCGAGGGCGTTCCGGATATCCGCCGCCAGTTCGTCCGCTTTGAACCGGACCCCATTGTACTTGTTGATCCGCTGTACACGCACGAGCGCGTCGTGCTCCAGGACGTCGGCGAACTGCCCGGTCGCGTTACACTCGACGACGATCACGTCGTCGGCCGCCTCGATCTCCGCCGAGAGGTCGGGTCGCGGGAAGAGGTACGGGACCGAGAGGAACCGCACGTCGATCCCCTCCTCCGAGAGGTACTCCATCGCCTCGACCATCGCCCCCTCGTTGGAGCCCCAAGAGATCACCAGCGTGTCGGAGTCGGGGTCGCCGAACTCCCGCGGGCTCCAGTCTTCCCGTTCCCGGGCGGTCTCGACCTTCCGCTGGCGCTTGTCGACCTGCTCGACGCGGACGTCGACGTCCTCCGTCCGCCGGCCGAGCTCGTCGTGCTCCAGCCCGGTCGTCATGTGCGCGCCGCCGGTCGTGCCCGGGAACGCACGGGGGCTCACCCCGTCGTCGGTGGCGGCGTGGGGCGTGAACTGCCCCTTCTCGTTCTGCCAGTCCTCGACGTCCCCGTCGACGACCTTCCCGCGGTCGACCTCGACGGCGTCCATGTCGAACGCCTCGGGCGGGAACGTCTGCTCCGTCACCGCCAGCGAGAGGTCCGAGACCAGGTAGACCGGCGTCTGGTACTTCTCGGCGAGGTTGAACGCCTCGACGGTCTTCCAGAAGCACTCCGAGACGGTCGTCGGGGCGACGACGAACC
>Ga0207797_1000748_pt1 | contig 24791 bp, 21 predicted proteins | sample PRCRCaboRojoPR_6_FD_187275 | JGI IMG/M metagenome (GOLD analysis project Ga0207797, IMG submission 187275) | Marine sediment microbial community from Cabo Rojo, Puerto Rico - PR CR 10% Liquid 1 (SPAdes) | ecosystem: Environmental > Aquatic > Marine > Coastal > Sediment | place: Cabo Rojo, Puerto...
GAATATTCATTCAGCCCGGATGAGGTCCCACCGATTTCGACGCTAACCTCCCCTACACCTCACACCCTCCAAACCCTTGTCCTACACCTCACACCCTCCAAACCCTTGCCCCCGCTTTCGCCTGCCGCTCGACGCGTCCTCGCGCGTATTAATTAGGGCGGTACTGGGGGGTCCGGTGGGACCGGCAGGACGGGCCCGTCGCATTCCGAGCAGCCGCTCCGAAGACGAAGGCCGATTAGTCCAATCCCTGCTCGAAGGTCGCCAGCACCCGGGGCCACGCGTCGGCCGCTGCCCGGGCGATGCCCTCCGGAGTTCCACCGATCAGACGCCTCCCCGCGGTTGAGAGACCGTAGGTCGGCACGTGTGGGATCGGAATTCGATGGCCGGCGGCCGGGTACTCCAGGTGGGTGAACCGGTCGGCCACTCCCCGCTCACGAAGTCGGTCCCCCGCGATCCGCGTGAGACGAGCGGCAGGCAGGACCCCGTCATCGGCGCCGGTCACGCACAGGATTGGGCCCTCGACGTTCTCCAGTGGGAACGTCGCGGCCCGAATGGTCGGCTCGTCGGCCCGCTCGAGACCGCACTCGTAAAACGCCGCGTCGCGGCGGAGCCCCGAGTCCGTGTACCCCGGCGAGCAGGACTCGAAGGACACGTATGGATGGGGTTCGCCGTCGAGGGCCCACGCCCCACTTTGGGCGGTCCTCCCGTCTGCTCGAAGACCCTGCCAGGCGATCCCGCTCGGGGCGTCGGCGACGACCGCCCCGACCCAGTCCGCATACGCGGCAACGAAGAGTGCTCCCTCGCCGCCCCGGGAGAAGCCATAGACGCCCAGCGGCCCATCGCGGACGGTCGGTTGGGCCCGGAGCCAGTCGGCGGCCCGATCGAAGTAGGAAAGCGGCACGCCCTCCAGATGCGACGGGACCGCCCCACCACCCCCGAAGTACTTCACCGCCAGCGTGGGAAACCCGTGCGACGCGAACATCTCCGCGTGGGCGATAGTGGGCGAGCCGGTCGAGCCGTGGAGGGCCATGATCCCGGGGCGCGGCTCGTCGGTCTGCCGGGTCGCGAAGAGGCCGACCACGTCCTCGGCGGTCACCCACCGCGTGGACACGTCGGGCTCCACCCGCCGGCGGACGAGGGCAGTCTCGGCGACCGCGACGTCGTCCCTGCGCACGACCAGCCGAGCGGTGTACCGGCCCGGCGGCCAGGGCTCGGGCGAGTCGCCCTCGGGGGCCATCGACCACAGGAGGCCAGCCGGATTCACGCCCTCGTAGCTGCCAGACTCGGGCGCCTGCTCCGACACGCGGACCACGCCTTCCCCGTCCGCCCGGAAGGTGGCCCGGGCACGCCAGGACCGGAACCTGCCTGGCGCAGAGGTTTCGAGCCTGACCCGTGCCCCTGCGTCGAGTCCCCGCACGACGATCTGCGGGTCCCCGTCCCGGAGCGATGGCGACGTCGCCTCGACGGTCACGCCCGTCCCGGTGTCGAGCCCCAGTCCGGAACAGCCGGCGAGGCTCGCCAGGCCGCCGCTGCCGGCCGCGAGGTACGCCCGCCGGGAGAGTCGGGTCATCCGGCAGTACTAGGGGGCCAGCGGCCATCAAAGTGGTGACCGGTTACGCTCCAGCCAGCCCACCGCGAAATCGACGAGTTCGCGCTGCCGGGCGAGTCTCGTGCGGCCAGCCCCCACAGTTCCGGTCCGGCTGCCGACCGCCGCTTCGAAGTCAGCGCCGAGCGCCTCGAAATCGTCTGCGACCAGGTCGAGGTCGGTGAAGCTGACGACGGTCCGCTCGCCGCCGCTGAGAACGGGGCCACGGTGCTCTGACCGCGACTGGTCCAGGTCGGCGCGGTACTCGGCCAGGTGGAAGGACGTGTTCGTGTCGTGGCCAGTCCCCAGCTGAAGCACGCTGGCGTCGAGGTCGTAGAGTCTCCCGAGCGGGGAGCCCGGGCCCAGCCCGTCCGACAATGGGTGGGCGTCGACCACGGTTGCCGCTTTTGCCCCCCAGGCCGCAAACGAATACCACGGATGCCGACTTCTCGTGGTCTCGCGATGGGTGCGGAAGCATTCCGCGATCGCCCCCATCTCCCTCGTTGGCGTGACGTCCGGCCTGAATGGAGGTCTCGAGTCGCGGATCATCGGGACCCAGTTGTCGGGGACGGGCGGTGCCTCCCAATCCGCGGGGTCGGTGAGTTGCCCGGTGAAAGTAGGCATCACGAGCGTCCCGTCCGCCGACACGACCTCCTGGAGCGCCGCCACGACGGCCTGCGCTCCGCCGCTGACCCACCCCAGCGCGCTCAACGACGAGTGGACCAGGAGGTCGTCGCCGGCCTCGACGCCGAGTTCCTGGAGGTCCCCCACGAGCCGCGAGACGGTGACGGGGTCCTCGGTCCGCTCTATGGCGTCCGCTTCGCTCATACGCCCCCTGGCAGGGCCGGTGGGTTAGTCACTGCGCCGATTCGGGTGCGATTCCGGTCGGTCCGACAGGCCGGGGCCCGGACGACCCGCGCATTCTAGAAGGTGGCCTCCAACCCACAGTGGATGGGGCCGCGACCTTCCAGCGGTTAGGCCTCCAACCCGCAGCGGATAGAGCCCGACTCTGCAGCCGTATCCGAACGCGGCCGCCCATACAGTGACCTCGCCGCCTCGAATCCAGCACAGCGCTCCAGAACGAGGCCCGACCGCAGCCTACTCCTCGGTCAGCATGCGCCGCAGGACGTAGTGGAGGATGCCGCCGTGTTCCACGTACTTCACACCGGCGGGCGTGCCGACCTGTGCGGTCACGGGGAACTCGACTGTCGACCCGTCCTCGCGTTCGGCGGTGACCTGGAGTTCGTCGTTGACCTCGAGGCCATCCTCGAGGCCGGTGATGGTGTAGTACTCGGTGCCGTCAAGGCCCAGGGACTCCCAGGAGTCGCCGTCCTCGAACTGGAGCGGGAGCACGCCCATCCCAATCAGATTGTCGCGGTAGATGCGTTCGTAGCTTTCCGCAATCGTGGCACGGATGCCCAGCAGGTCCGTGCCCTTGGCCGCCCAGTCCCGGCTCGAGCCGGTCCCGAACTCGATGCCGGAGAGCACCACCAGCGGCGTGTCGTCCTCGCGGTAGCGCTCGCTGGCCTCGAAGACCGTCGTCTCCTCGTCCGTGGGATGATGGATGGTGTATCCGCCCTCCTTGCCGTCAAGCATCTGGTTCTCGATGCGGACGTTCGCGAAGGTCCCCCGCATCATCACCTCGTGGTTGCCACGGCGCGACCCGTAGGTGTTGAACTCGCCGGGTTCGACGCCCTCGTCCATGAGCCACTGACCGGCGGGCAGGTCGGGGCCGAAGGGCCCGGCCGGACTGATGTGGTCCGTCGTGACCGTGTCACCGAGGGTCATGAGACAGCGGGCGTCCTCGACGTTCGAGACGCCGGGCTTCTCCAGCGGGAAGTCCTTGAAAAAGGGCGGCTCGCGGATGTACGTCGAGTCCTCGTCCCACTCGTAGACCTCGCCGGTCGGAGCGTCGAGGGCCTCCCAGTTCTCGTCGCCCTCGAAGACCGAGTCGTACTTCTCCTCGAACATGTCGCTGTGGACGGAGTCGGTCATTATCTCGTGAACCTCCGTCTGGTCCGGCCAGATGTCTTCGAGGTAGACCGGCTCCCCGGTGGGGTCGTGCCCGATCGGGTCAGTATGGAGGTCGATGTCCATCCGGCCGGCGAGCCCGTAGGCGACGACCAGGGGCGGGCTAGCGAGGTAGTTGGCCCGGATCTTCGGGTGGATGCGCGCCTCGAAGTTCCGGTTGCCGGAGAGCACGCTCGTCGCCCAGAGGTCGTGTTCGTCGATTGCCGCCTCGACGGGGTCCGGCAGCGGGCCGGCATTCCCGATACAGGTCGTACACCCGTAGCCGACGACGTGGTAGCCGAGTGCCTCGAGGTCATCGAGCAATCCGGATTCCTCGAGGTACTCCGTCACGACCTTGCTCCCGGGGGCGAGGCTGGTCTTTACGTGGGGTGGGACGTCGATTCCGGCTTCGATCGCGTTACGGGCGAGCAGTCCGGCCGCGATCATCACCGACGGGTTGGAGGTGTTCGTACAGCTGGTGATGGCGCTGACCGCGATGGAGCCGTGCCCGAACCGGGAGGTCCGACCGTTGGGCATCTCGATCTCGTATTTCTCGTCGAGGCCGCCGACGTCTACCTCCTCGCGGCGTACCGAGCTGGCGGGTGACCCACCGTCGGTCGCCGGCTCGTCGTGACCACCCTCCCCGACCCACCTGGCGATTGCGTCCTCGTCCGCGCCGACCTCGTCGGCGAACTCCTCGGCGACCAGTCCGCGGAAGTGAGACTTCATGTCCCCCATCGGGATGCGCTGGTCCGGCTCGCTCGGCCCGGCGAGGCTGGGCTCGATGGTACCCAGGTCGAGTTCGACCTCCTCGGTGTACTCGGGGTTCTGTTCCCCGAAGAGCCCCTGGGCCTCCAGGTACTGCTCGACGACGTCGATGTGTTCGGGGTCGCGTCCCGTCAGTTCGAGGTAATCGAGGGTCGCCTCGTCGACCGGGAACATGCTGATGGTCGAGCCCTGCTCGGGGGCCATGTTGGAGATGGTCGCCCGGTCGGCGACGGTCAGCTCGGCGACGCCTGGCCCGTAGAACTCCACGAAGCGGTCGACCACGCCGACCTCCCGGAGTTTCTCCGTGACGTGCAAGACGAGGTCGGTCGCGGTGGCCCCCTCGGGCATCTCGCCGGTGAGTTTGACCCCAACGACTTCCGGGAGCGTCATGGTTATCGGCTGGCCCAGGAGTGCGGCTTCGGCCTCGATCCCGCCGACACCCCACCCGACGACCCCGATACCCCCGATCATCGGAGTGTGACTGTCCGTGCCGACCAGGGTATCAGGGAACAGCCATTCCTCGCCGTCCTGCTCGCGTTCGTGGACGACCTGGCCCAGGTACTCCAGGTTGACCTGGTGGACGATGCCGGTTCCCGGGGGAACGACGTTGAAGTCGTCGAAGGCCTTCGCGGCCCACTTGATGGCACGGTAGCGCTCCCCGTTGCGCTCGTACTCCATCTCGACGTTCTTCTGGAAGGCCGACTCCGACCCGTAGTAGTCGACCTGGACGCTGTGATCGATGACCAGGTCCGCCGGGATCTCCGGAGCGACCACGGTCGGATCCCGTCCCTTGCGTTCGGCAGCCGAGCGGAGGGCGGCCAGGTCCACCACGGCGGGTACCCCGGTCAGGTCCTGGAGGACGACGCGTGAGGGTGTGAAGGGCACTTCAACGTCGGGCACATCCGGCGCCCAGGAGGCGGCGTTCTCGACGTCCTGGGCAGTGATGTCCTCCCCGTCGACGTGCCGCAGGACGGATTCGAGGAGGATGCGGATGCTCACTGGCAACGAGTCCAAATCGCAGAGGCCCTGCTCCTCGAGGACGGTGAGATCGGCCATCCTGTAGGTATCACCGTCGTGCTCGAGTTCGCGAATCGCACCGAATGGGTCCGTATCTGCCATGCCTGGCGTGTAGGGGTTCACCGGACTTGAATGGTGGCAACGAGGAGTGTGCACAGTCCGAAAAACTGAGCGATACTCGCATTCGAGCGGGGCAAGCAAGCCTCAGGGCGGCCCCGCCGACTGGGAGTCCCCGGTTGTGGCCCGTCCACGCTGACAACCGTAGCACACCGCCCGACTGGGAGTCCCCGGTTGTGGCCCGTCCACGCTGACGACCGTGGCACACCGCCCGACTGGGAATCCTCCGTGTGCCAAGCTCACGCAGGCGACCAGAAGTTGACCGGTCCCCATGCGGCCTCATCTGCCGCGGCAGGAACCCACTTGAGCACCGGTCCGGTATAACAGGCTCATGCCCCCCAGGCGGTGTCGGCCGTGAGCCGGATGGTAGACGGCGAGTGGCGGACAGACGTGGAGATGCTCGTCACCGAATCCGGTCGGTTCAAGCGCGACGAAACCACCTTCCGGGACTGGATCTTCGACGACCCAGACGCCCGCTTCCAGCCCGAACCGGGCCGCTATCACCTCTACATCTCGCGGGCGTGCCCCTGGGCCCATCGCGTGGTCCTTGTCCGGGCCCTGATGGGCCTCGAGGACGTCATCTCGATGGACGTCGTCGACCCCCACCGCATCGACCAGGGCTGGGAGTTCGCGCCCGAGAAGCCGGGCTGCACGGAGGACTCCATCCTCGGGGCGGACTACCTCCGGGAGATCTACGCCGCGGCCGATCCGGAGTATACCGGGCGCGTGACGGTGCCGGTCCTCTGGGACCGCCACCGGGAGACGATCGTCAACAACGAGTCGGCGGAGCTGATGCGGATGCTGACAGAGGCCTTTGCCGAGTACGCCACCCGGGATGTGGCCCTCTATCCCGACCACCTCGCGGACGATGTCGACGACACGGTGCGGGCGATATACGAGCCAATCAATAATGGCGTCTACCGCGCGGGCTTCGCCGACTCCCAGGAGGCCTACGACGAGGCCGTCGCGGAGCTGTTCGCGGCACTGGACGAATGGGACGACCACCTCGCCGACCGGCGGTTCCTCGTCGGCGACCAGCCGACACTCGCCGACGTGGCCATGTTCACCACCCTCTATCGCTTCGATCCGGTGTACTACGTCCACTTCAAGTGCAACGAGCGGTTGATCGAGGACTACCCGAATCTCTCGGGATACCTCCGGGACCTCTACCAGCTACCGGGCGTGGCCCAAACCTGCAATCTCGAGCACGTCACCGAGCATTACTACCGGAGCCACGACCATCTCAACCCCAAGGGGATCGTGCCGACAGGGCCGACTCGCGACCTCACCGCGCCCCACGACCGCGACTCACTGCCCGGCGAGCTCCCGGCGGCGCTCCGACGGGCCACCGACTGAAGCGGGGACACCCCTGGAATCGTGGTCGCGAGCGGCGGCCAACTGTGCAGTCGAAACGAGGCAATTATTACCAGTGCCTTTCGAATGAACGATTATGGAAAACGTCCTGGTGACAGGCGCCCTCGGCCAGATCGGTTCCGAGCTCACACCCGCTCTGAGGGCCCGCGAGGACACGGAGCGAGTAATCGCGACCGACGTCCAGGAGCCCGAGGACGTACAGGGGCCCTTCGAGTCCCTCGACGTCGCCGATTCGGACGCGATCGTAGACCTCATCGAGGCCTACGAGGTCGACACCGTGTTCCACCTCGCGGCGATCCTCTCGGCTAAAGGGGAAGAACACCCCCAGCTCGCTTTCGAGGTGAACATCAACGGCCTGCAGAACGTCCTCGAGGCCGCCCGGGAACACGGTGTCTCGAAGGTGATCGTTCCCAGTTCCATCGCGGTCTTCGGCCCGGAAACGCCGCCAAATCCCGGGGAGGTCACGGTGTTGTGTCCCCGGACCATCTACGGCATCTCGAAGGTGTTCGGCGAGCACCTCGGCAACTATTATACGAATACGTACGGCCTCGACGTCCGCGGCGTGCGGCTGCCGGGGATCATCAGTCACAAGACCCTGCCCGGCGGCGGGACGACCGACTACGCCGTCGAAGCCTTCTACGACGCCATCGAGTCGGGCTCGTACACCTACTTCGTCCGCGAGGACACCGAGTTGCCGATGATGTACATGCCCGATGCCATCCGCGGGCTCATCGGCATCGCGGAGGCCGACCGCGAGGCCCTCGAGTATCCCTGCTCGTATAACATCGCGGCACTCAGTTTCACCGCGGGGGAGCTGACCGACGCCATCCAGGAACGCCTCCCCGAGTTCGAAGCCACGTACGAACCCGACGAGCGACAGGAAATCGCCGACTCGTGGCCGGATACCGTCGACGACTCGGGCGCCCGCGAGCACTGGGGGTGGGACCACGAGTACGACCTCGACGCCATGGTCGAGGACATGCTCGACCACCTCGCCGCGAAGCTGGCCTGAGCCGAGCCCGGAGCTCAGTCCCGGGACGGTTCCAGACCCGTTTCGAGCTGTCAAGCCCCGGCCCGTCTCAGATCAAGTCCAGGTCCCGGCCGACTTCCTCGTACACGCGCAGGGCCTCGTCGATGTCTTCCCTGCGATGCCCCGCGCTCAGCTGGTTCCGGATGCGGGCCTCGCCGCGGGCCACCATCGGGTACACGATGGGAAGCGCGAAGATACCCGCCTCGAAGAGCCGGTTGGCCAACTCCTGGGCTTTCTGACTGTCACCGACCATGGCGGGCACGATCGGCGTCTCGCTTCGGCCGATATCCCAGCCCATCGACTGCATCTCCTGGGCGAAGTAGTCACGATTCTCCCACAGCGTATCGACCCGTTCGGGCTCCGCCTCGATGATCTCCAGGGCGCGCTTGTTCGCTGCGGCGATCGCCGGCGGGTAGCCCGCGCTCAAAAGCCAGGTCCGGGCCGTGTTGTACGCGTACTTGACGACGTGCTCGTCGCCCGCGAGCATCCCGCCGAAGCCGCCGACCGCCTTCGAGAACGTGCCCATCTGGAAGTCGACGTCCTGTTCGACGTCGAACTCCGTTGCGATACCGTGCCCGCCGCCCAGGACGCCTTCGCCGTGGGCGTCGTCGACGTAGGTCATCGCGCCGTACTCGTCGGCGAGGGCCTGTATCTCGTCGAGGGGCGCGACGTCGCCGTCCATCGAGAACACGCCGTCGGTCACGACCAGGATCCGGTTGTACTCGTCTTGTACCTCCCGGAGGGTGTCCTCCAGGTCACCCATGTCACAGTGCTCGTAGATGGCGCTGTCGGCCCGAGAGAGCCGGATGCCGTCGATGATGCTCCCGTGATTCAACTCGTCGGAGACGAAGACGTCGCCCTCCGCTAAGACCTGCGGGAGCACGCCGGCGTTGACCGAAAACCCGGTCTGGAAGGAGACGCCAGCTTCGGTGTTCTTGAACTCCGCGATGGTTCGGTTCAATTCTTCCTGGATCTGCATGTATCCGGCGATGGACCAGTCCGACCCGGCGCCGACGCCGAACTGCTCGACGGCGTCGATCGCGGCCTCCTTGACCCGGGGGTCGTTCGCGAGGTCGAGATAGTTGTTCGCGGCCAGCAGGATGGCGTCTTTTCCCTCGACTGTCACCCGTGGCTTCGAGGGCGTCTGGAGGGCCCGCAGGGTCCATGTTTCGCCCCGTTCTTTCATCTCCTCGTACTTCTCGGCCAGGTACTGTGTCCGGTCCTCGGTCATGTGAAACCCCGATACGTGGGCCTGGGGGCCCCGGCACGAAAAGTGTACCCAGTCCGGGGTGTCGTCCCGTTTCTCCCGGCTGGCCCCGGGGGCCGCGGAGCCCGACGGGAACGAGAATTCTCATTCCAAAGAAACCGGCGTTCCACTGCAGAGCGAGGCTGGAACGCATGTATTGGGGTCATATAGAAGCGCTCAGACCGCATACCACAGTCGGTGAACCGAATATGCAAACTGACGGACGTGTACGGGTAACGTACCTCGACTGGCTCTCGCTGGTGCTCGTGATCGTCGGCGCGGTGAACTGGGGGCTGGTCGGCATCGGGACCTATCTCGGCGCCAACTGGAACGTGGTGAATCTCATCTTCGCCGCGTTCCCCACTATCGAGGCCCTGATCTACGTGCTCGTCGGCCTCGCCGGGGTCTACGAGTTGTACTTCGCGTACCAGCTGTACGGTGCCGGCCGCCTGCAGGAACGCCCCAAATCGACGGCCGACTGATCGCCGGCACTGTCGGGACGGAAAACGGCGGGCAATCACCTCGTTCCCGCGGTTGCGAACGTATACAGCTGGGGTCCGGGGACACCTGGACCCAGTTTCACCTGGCGCCCCGTGTCACATCGCGCCATGGACTCGTGCGGATACCAGGGACAGGTACCGCCGATGTCTGACAGGGGGCTGACGTAGGTTTATAGTACTAACGCTATCTGACAAACCTATGGGCGATATGCGCGTCGAGCTGGAGATTGACTCCCAGCTCGAACGGACCTGGGTGGAGCTATCGAATCAAATAACCAATACGTTGTCCACCGGCCGAAAAAGTGTCCTGTTCGCGATAAGCGTGGCCACCGCCTTCCTCACGTTCGTCGCCGCCACCGTCACTCTGCTCAACCGGCCCGACCTCTGGTGGATGAGTGCGAGTCTCACGACCGTGGGCGTCTTCATCCTCCTGTTCGTCTGGGAACTCTCGAACGGCGACCTCGAAGCACGTCTGCGATAGATCGGCCTCGAAGGACAACTACGATAGATCGGCCTCGAAGGACAACTGCGATAGATCGGCCTCGAAGGACAACTGCGATAGATCGGCCAGTTCCCGCCCGTCCCTGCCTTCGCTTCGCTCGCACCCGTTGGCCGGTCATTGAGACCGGTGTCGCCCTGGACGCCATTTCGTGTTCTCTTCGCCCAGCAGTCGCCAGCGGCTCGACTCCCGGGTCTCGGGGTCCTCAGCGCAGAATGGAGGGCCTGGAGCGTCAGCACTCAGGGGGCCAGCGGCCGGGACCGAGAATCGACGGCGGAACGGCCGAGTTCGAAGGCAGTCACGTTCGCGTCGAGCGCGTCGGCGGGGACCTGTGATTCGATGGCATCGACGAGCGTCGCGGGATCCAGGTCCAGATCCACGAGCGCCGACAGCGCACCCACCATCACGACGTTGGCCGTCATGGGGTGCCCGGCTTCGCGGGCCAGGTCCACGGCCTCGACCCGCAGGACCTGCCCGCGGTCTTCGAGGGCGGCCTGGAGGGCCGATTGGTCGGGATACTCGGCGGCACCCGTGGAAACCGGGAAGGGGTCCTTGGTGTCGAAGCTCACGAGGACGCTCCCCCCCTCCCGGAGGTAGTGGGCGTGGCGCAGGGCCTCCATCGGTTCGAGGGCCAGGAGGACGTCGGCTTTGCCTTCGGGGACCATCGGGCCGTAGACCCGGTCGCCGTAGCGAACGTGGGCGAGCACGCTCCCCCCGCGCTGTGACATGCCGTGGATCTCGCCCACCCGAGTCTCATAGCCGGCTGCCGTGGCCGCCTCGCCGATGGTGTTCGCCGCCAGGATCACGCCCTGGCCGCCGACGCCCGCGATGACGAAATTGTGTTCCATGGTATCAGGCCTCCAGTTTGTCGATCGCCGCGAGCCGCTCGCCGTGTTCTTGCTTGAAGAGGACGCAGGGCGCCCGGGCGACGACCACCGACACGCCCTCGGTCGCCGCGGCCTCGGCCAGGGTCTCCTCGACGGACTCGGTCTCGTATGGGACGACAACGTCCACGAAGTCCGCACCCGCGGCTTCCGCGATGTCCTCGATGGGGATGCGCTCGGCGTCTTCCCCGGTCGCCCGCCACCCGGTGCCCGGGTTCGGCTGGTGGCCGGTCATGGCGGTGACCTGGTTGTCGAGGACCACGATCGTGGTGTCCGCGTCGTTGTAGATGGCGTTCAGCAACCCCGGGATACCGCCGTGGTAGAACGTGGAATCGCCGATGGTAGCGACGACCTGCTGGTCGGTGAAATGCGGGAAGCCGGCGGCGAAGCCCGTCCCGGCGCCCATCGCGAACTGGATGTCTATCTTGTCGTAGTTCACCCCCAACGTGTAGCAGCCGATGTCCCCGGCGTAGATGGTCTCCTCGTCGTCGAAGACCGCGTCCATGGCGGTGAAGACCCGTTCGTGCGGGCACCCGGGGCACAGTTCGGGTGGCCGAGGGATGGTGATCTCCTCGGCTTCGGCCCGGGCGGCGTCGATCTCGTCGAAGTCGACCGGCGGTTCGACGTCGAAGAAATCGGCCAGGTGCTGGGCCACCCGCCCGGTCGCCAGCTCGAAGGACATCGGCATCACGTCGTCGAGTTTTCCCGAGACCCCGACGTCGATGCCGGACTGCTGGACCAGGACCCGCAGGTCGCGCTCGACGATCGGGTCGAGTTCCTCGACCACCAGGACCGAATCCAGATCCGCGAGGAACGCCTCGAGCCGCCTCTCGGGCAACGGATACGGCGTCGAGAGCTTGAGCACGGGGGCCTCGAGGTCCATCCAGTCCAGGGCTTCCCTGACGTAGTTATAGGCGATGCCCGAGGCGACGATGCCGACCGAGCCCTCGGCCTCGTCCGTCCAGGTAAAGGGCGAGCCCTCGAGTTCCTCGCGAGCGGCTTCGAGGCGCTCGAGCAGCGCGGGCTTCATCTGGCGCCCGTGGGCTGGGATGTGGACTGTCCGGGCGAGGTCGGGCTCGAAGCGGCCCGTCGTCGTTCGCTCGGGTACCTCCGAGAAGGTGACCGGGCCCCGCGAATGTGATATCCGGGTCGTGGGCCGGAGGATGACCGGGGCTCCCACGGCCTCGCTCACCTCGTAGGCATAGGGGACCATCTCCTTTGCCTCCGCAGGGGTAGCCGGCACGATCATCGGGACCTTCGCGAACTGGGCGTAGTTCCGCGAGTCCTGCTCGTTCTGCGAACTCCACATGCTCGGATCGTCGGCGACGACCAGGACGAGACCGGTCTGGACCCCCGAATGGGCGAGCGCCATGAACGTATCCGAGGCCACGTTGAGCCCCACGTGTTTCATGACCGCCATCGATCGGACGCCCGACCGCGAGGCGGCGACCGCGGTCTCGAGGGCGGTCTTCTCGTTCACTGCGTACTCCATGTAGAGGTCATACTCCGTCGCGACCTCGCGGAGCGTATCCCCGATCTCCGTGGACGGCGTGCCCGGATACGCGCTCACGGACCCCACGCCCGCCTCCAGCGCACCCCGCGCCAGGGCCTCGTTCCCGAGGAGGAGCCGGGTGTCACCTGGTGAGCCATTTACCATGTATTAACACCTTAAGGTATTTTAGGATACGAGGGGGGGCCAGTTAATTGTTTTCATAAATCCAATACTTTGTGACGGATTCGCACGATAGATCCTCACACATGGGGCCGATCACCGAGAGATTCCAGGCGGGGCGAACACATCACCGACGAATCGACGGGGTGGCCAGCGCCCCGCGAGGCGGTTCGTTGCGGCCTCGAGCGAGGGTGACGTGACAGTGTTATGGGATAACATGACATCCTCCCTATTTAGCCCGTGCACGCGGGAGCGACAGTCGGTGGTGGGCCTCCGATTCGCCTGCCTGACGCCAGCAGTCAGGTTCGCCGGGTAGGGGGCTCCGATTCGCCTGCCTGACGCCACCAAACAGGCCCCGCCGAATCGCTGCACTCCGTCGTGGGGCCGGTGTCGGGACGAACCGTGCGACTGACGTTCCTGGCGGGCACAGACGGGGGCAATGAGCGAACTCCAGCAGTCCTTCTCCTGGATCGGCCCGTCCTCGGACCCGAACGACGAGCAGGTCGGGGACCTGGTGACGCCCGCGTCGCTCGACGAGGCTGCCGACGCCGAGATCGTCCTCGTCGGGGAACCGTACGACGGGGCAGTCGTCAGCCGGCAGGGCGCCCGCGAGGGGCCAGGAGCCATCCGGTCGGCGCTCGCGGACACGATGGCCGCCAGCCTGGATGGCGACGCCGTCCCACCCATCGCGGATCTGGGCGATGTCGTCTTCGAACGGGGACCGGTTGCCGACGTCCACGAGCAGTTCGAGACGGTCGCAGAGCAGGTCCACGACCTCGAGGCCTTCCCGGTCTTCCTCGGCGGCGACAACTCGGTAAGCGTTCCCAACGTCGGGCCGCTGGTCGAGGACGGCCACACGGCCGTGATCAATTTCGACGCGCACCTCGACTGCCGGGCGGTGCACGAGGAGCCCACCAGTGGGACGCCCTATCGTCAGTTGCTCGACCGCGGCCTGGCCGACTACGTGGTGGTCGGCGCCCGAGATTTCGAGACCAGCGACGCCTACGTCTCCTACGTGCGAGAGCAAGGGGGCACCGTCATCCCGGCCGCGGACGTCGCCGAGAAGGGAATCGCGGTGATTGAGGACGTCCTTGCGGCCATCGGTGAGGACTACGACCATCTCTACCTCGACGTGGACGTGGACGTCCTGGACGCGTCCATCGCCACGGGGGTGAGTGCACCGACGCCCGGCGGACTGTCGGCGCGGGAGCTCTATGCCCTGCTCGACGAACTGCCGCGGCGGGTGGAGCTTTCCGCGGCGGGCATCGTGGAGTGTGCGCCCCCGCTCGATCACACGAACCGGACCGCGACCGCCGCGAGCCGGGCCGTCGCCCACCTACTCGCGGGGCATACGGCCGGACGAGCCGATCGAGGCTGACCGCCCCCGTGCCGGAACTGGAGCCGACTCGGGCCTGGAATAAAGACGGAGCAGGCCGTAGCACCTGCCATGGAGCCCTCCCAGCGTAGCGAATCCAGCGGTGGCCTCGAGGTGGGCGAGCCGAGCGAGCAGTGGCGCCAGTTCCAGGGCGCCCCCACCGGGACCGACCTCGAGACGACGGGCTGGCGGCAGGAAGCCGCGTTCCGCCTCCTGAATAACAATCTGGACCCCGAGGTGGCCGAGGACCCCGAACGACTCGTGGTCTACGGTGGAACTGGACGGGCCGCGCGGTCCTGGGACGCCTACGAAACTATCCTCGAGGAGCTGCGCGCGCTCGGGGACGAAGAAACCCTCCTCGTCCAGAGCGGGAAGCCCGTCGGCCGCTTCGAGACCCACGAGATGGCCCCGCGCGTGCTCATCGCGAACTCCAACCTCGTGGGGAAGTGGGACACCTGGGAGCACTTCCACGAACTCGAGGCCGAGGGCAAGATCATGTACGGGCAAATGACCGCGGGCTCGTGGGCCTACATCGGCACCCAAGGGATCATCCAGGGCACCTTCGAGACGCTCGCAGAGGCGGCGAGACAGCACTTCGACGGGACGCTGGCGGGGAAGGTCGTCGCCACAGGCGGGCTCGGAGGTATGGGCGGGGCCCAGCCCCTCGCCGTGACGATGAACGAAGGCGTGTGCATCGCCGCGGAGGTCGACGAGGCCCACATCGACCGCCGGATCGACACCGGCTACCTCCAGGCGAAGACCGACGACCTCGACGTGGCGATCGAGCGCGCTAGTGAGGCGGCCGCGGACGGCGAGCCGTACTCAGTCGGTGTCCACATGAACGCCGCAGACATGCTCGAAGCGATGCGAGAGCGGGATTTCGTCCCCGACGTCCTCACAGACCAGACCGCCGCGCACGACGCCCTCGAAGGGTACTACCCGAGCGGCTACACGGTTACCGAGGCCGACGAACTCCGCGACCGCGATCCGGAGCGGTACGTCGAGGAGAGCCTCGACACGATGGCCCGCCACGTGCGGGCGATGCTCGCCCTGCAGGACCGCGGCGCCATCACCTTCGAGTACGGCAATAACATCCGCGGCCAGGTACAGGACGAGCGCGAAGTCGCCAACGCCTTCGATTTCCCCGGGTTCGTCCCCGCGTACATCCGCCCGCAGTTCTGCGAGGGGCGCGGCCCCTTCCGGTGGCTCGCGCTCTCGGGCGATCCGGCTGACATCCACCGCACCGACGAGGCCATCCTCGACCTCTTCCCGGAGAAAGACGCCCTCCGCCGCTGGATCGAACTCGCGCGGGACCAGGTCCAGTTCCAGGGCTTGCCATCGCGGGTCTGCTGGCTGGGGTACGCGGCCGAAGAGGGGCTGACCGAGCGGGCGACATTCGCGCTCCGGATCAACGACCTCGTCGCTCAGGGCGAGATTTCGGCGCCAATCGTGGTGACACGGGACCACCTCGACGCGGGCAGCGTGGCGAGTCCGAATCGCGAGACGGAGGCGATGAAGGACGGCACCGACGCGGTCGCGGACTGGCCCATCCTCAACGCATTATTGAATACGGCCGCGGGCGCGGACATCGTGAGCGTGCACGACGGGGGTGGCGTCGGGATCGGGAACGCTCTCCACGCCAACAACCACGTCGTCCTGGACGGCTCCGACCTCGCGGCGAAGAAGGCCAGACGTGTCTTCACGACTGATCCGGGGATGGGCGTGATCAGGCACGCGGACGCGGGGTACGAGGCGGCGCTCGAGGAAGCCCGCGAGTCCGACGTGCATATTCCGATGGGGTAGGCCGGATCCGACCGGCCCCACGACGCCGGCAGGCAGTCAGACCGGCAGGAAGTGCCAGTGAGCGAGCTGGAGACCGAAAACCGTCCCGGCGAGGGCCAGCAACGCGAGGTGGAACCGGCCACCGATGGTGAAGTAACGTCGGCGGAACGCAAGCGCGGTGCCAGCGACTGTCGCCAGTCCCCCAACCGCGGCGGCCAGCGCCAGTGGTAAGAGGAACGCTTCGTAGGGGCTGGTCCCGGCGAGCAGCGCCGGAACGTCGGCCACGATCCCGACCAGGCTGGCCAGGAACGCGAGTTGGACGAGACAGGTGCCAGCCACCACGAGCTTGACGAGCCCGGGCCCTTCCGGACGCACCAGAGCCATAGCCTCGTGGTGCCCCATGAGCGTCAACCCGCCGTCAGTCCGGGTCGGCAACCCTCCGGGGCGGTATTCGTCCACCACGAGTCGCCCGCCGATTCGACGGAGGAATCCCAGGATCCAATGCAGGAGCGTGACGATCGCCAGGAACGCGACCGCTCCGAACGCCGCGAACTGGGGCAGTACCCCCTCCCACCACGCGACCCGCTCGAACGCCATGCTGGGCACCGAATCGATGGCGGCCTGGCTGGCGCGACCGTCCTCGACCGTGAAGACGATCCGGTCGCGACCGCCGACCCGCCGGTACTCGTAGGGCCCGATCTCGACCCATCTGTCCGTCGGGAACAGCGGGATGGTGGTCTCGATTTCGCCGGGACCCACCGACCGCACGGACATGGTCAGCCCGAGCCCCGCGATCGAGTGCCAGCTCGTGACCGGGACCCTCGTCGAACGGTACTCGCCCGTCACGACGGCCAGCCGCTCCTCGAAGCCGGCCGGTGGCGGGACGTGGTCGATACGGGTGGCTGCCGGGAGGAACCGGTCGAAGAACGCCTCGAGGAAGTCCTCGCGGGCCTCGGAGCCGCCGGGACTCGAGTACGCCACGAAGACCCCGAGATTGTGCTCCGGAACAAGTACCAGGCGGGCGTGGGCGTAGTTCAGATCGCCACCGTGGGCCACGGCGGGGTGCCCGTTCTCGGTCTGGTGCTTGAACACGAGGCCCATGCCGTTGACCCGCGGGTCGTTAGCGAAAACCCGGGACTGCATGGCCGCGACGGATTGTGGTTGCAGGACGCGAGGGAGTGATTTCGGGGGCTGGTCGAGGGCTGCAGCGGACTCGACTGGGCCCGGGGCGGCGGCCGGTGAGTCGACCGCCACGCCCTCGGCGAGGAACATGCGCATGAATCGCGCCATGTCGCCGGCCGAGGCGCTCATCGCCCCCGCGGGTCGGATCGCGTCGAGGTACTCGACCGGCGCGGGCTGGTAGCGGCCGTCGACGTGACTGTAGGTCCTGGCTTGCGGTCCGAGCGACGACGGGACCGGTTGTTCGAAGGTCGCGTGGGCCATGCCGAGCGGCCCGAAGACCTGCTGCTCGGCGTAGGTCTCGAAGGGCGTGTCACTCACTTCGGCCACGATATGGGCCGCCAGGGCGACGCCCCAGTTGGAGTAGGCTGTCACCTCGCCCGGCGGCATGACCCGAGCCGGTCGACTGGCCGCGAGCGCCTCCCCGAGCGGTCGGAGAGCGGTCGGCTCACCCGCCGCGTAGCCGTCGTATCGATCCTCGAAGCCGGCGGTGTGGGTGAGCAGGTGCCGGAGCGTGATCGGCTCGGAGTACGTGTCAGGAATGGATACAGGCGAATCGGCCAGATAGGTGTCGACGTCGCGATCCAGGGAGAGTCTGCCCGCCTCGACCTGCTGCATCACTGCCGTGGCGACCACCAGTTTCGAGAGCGAGGCCACCCGGAAGGGCGTCGACTCGCCGTAGACCCCCGTTTCGTTCTCCCAGTCGGCATATCCGTACCCCTTGACGAGGAGCGTCTCGTTCGCCCGGACCACGGCCACGGTCGCCCCCGAGACGTGGTGGCGCTCCATCGTAGTCGCCATCGCACCGTCCACGAAGGCCTCCAGCGTCCCCCGGTCGCAGAAGGCCGGTTCCGCCGAGTCCGCGGCAGGTGCCGGCAGGTCCGGGACGGGTGCGGGCGCCGGGGGTGCGAGCGCCGCCGGTGCGGGCGGGGCCCGAGCGGCGGCGTCCGCGGCGGGTCCGGGCGCGGGCCCGACGGGGGCCGCGGGCGCGAGCGCGGACACGCCAGGGACCGGGAAAACCGACAGCAGTACCACCCCTGCGAGCACGACCGCGAGCGCCCGGCGTGATCGCACATTCATGTGTTTACTATATGATTGGTCTCGCGATAGTTCTACCGTGCGAGGTGATGTGTGGGCGCACGCCATCCGCGAGCCGACCCGCCCCGACGAGCCGGCCGCTGACACTCGATGGACGTTCGAGCGGACATCGAGTGTCCATGCAGAGCCACTCCAGCGTACATCCAGTGCCAGACCGGCTCGACCGCGGTCCGCGAGCAGCCAGCGTGTATCGGGGATGCCATCTCGATTCCGACGGGCGCGGCTACCGTATCAAAAATGAGAGAGATATCCGTTGGTGGACCGGAGAGGTAGGGTGGGCCGGGCCACACCCCGAACCTGAACCATCGTCCAGTCAGCCACGTTCTGGCCGGGGATCGTTTCCGTCACCGGCGGGTGCCGGATGCCGTCGGCCCGCTCGGTCACTCCTTCACGTCGACGGGGTTCCGCAGACCTTCCCGTCGACTGTCTCTCACACTTTCTCGTCGACTGTCTCTCGCACCTTCCCGTCGACTGTCTCTCACACCTTCCCGTCGACTGTCTCCGTCACCGTGTCGAGGGCCTCGGCCGCCCGCTCCTCGATCTCGTCGGCGCGTTCCGCTGTCTCGTCGACGAACTCCTCGTCGTCGATCGTCCCGAGGTTGATCGCGACGTTATACAGCGCCGCCTGTAGCGCGGCGTTCGCGAGCAGGGCTCCGGTCCCGCCGTCGGTGACCGCGTTCTCGTTGCCCTTCTGGGTGACCGGCACCGCGTGCTCGACCACCGTCAGGCACGCCTCGGCGGTCTCGAGTGGGACCTCGGTCGCGCGTTTCGATGCCTCCTGGATCGCTTCCGCACGACCCTCGTCCTCGGGAGTCTTGAACGCCGCCATGACCGCCTCGAAGGCAGCCGAATCCTCGTCGGCGAGTTCGAAGAGGGACTCTCGGGTCTCCTGCATGCTCGCCCGCACCTCCTCCAGTTCGTCCTCGACGTCCGCGTACTCCTCACGGCCGATGGAAAGGGTACACACCATCTCCACCAGCGCCGCGCCAGTTGCACCGACGACGGCTGCCGCCGAGCCGCCACCGGGAGTCGGGTCGCCTGCTGCGATCGCGTCCGCGAATTCTGTCAGGGTTCGGTCTCGGTAAGTCATACGAGTTCCTCCACGAGCTGTCGTTCCAGTACCTGTTCGCCGCCGAAGTCCTCGAGGCGGAGGTAGTGGGCCGCCGCGTCGAGGATCGGTTCCATGGGGATGAGCCCGACGAGTTCGCTGCCGACCACCCCGACGCCTTCCCGCGCGGCCTCGTCGCGGATGGTCTCGAACACCCGGAAGAGTGGCGTCGCGCGGTAATCGGTCATGTTCATCGACACCTGGACGATGCCGCGGTCCTCGATCTCGAAGCCCATCGCCTTGACGTGGCGATAGCCACCAGAGGAGTGCCGCACGGCCTCCGCGATGCGGCTTGCCACCTCGCGGTCCTCGGTGTCGAGGTTGACGTTGAAAGCCACGAGGAAGAAGCGCGCGCCGACCGCGGTGGCCCCGCCCGTCTCGTGGATGTGATTCGGGCCAAAGTCGGGCTCGCGGTCGGGGTCAGTGCCGATCGCGTCGCGCAAGCCCTCGTACTCGCCTTTCCGGACAGCCGCGAGGTTCTCGCGGTCGGGCCGGCGGGCTGCCTCCTCGTAGAGATAGGTCGGGACGCCGGTTCGCTCGGCGAAGTCCGCCGCGAACGCCTCGGCCAGCTCGATGCAGGTCTCCATCGAGGTGTCCAGCAGCGGGACGAAGGGAACCACGTCGATGGCCCCCATGCGCGGGTGCTCGCCGCTGTGCTCTCGCATGTCGATTCGCTCGACCGCTTCCACCGCGAGGTCCATCGCCGCCGCCGAGACCGGCTCCGGCTCCCCGACGAGGGTCACGTCCGTCCGGTTGTGATCCGCGTCCGGGGACACGTCGAGGACCGAGACGTCGTGGGCGCGGGCCGCGTCCACGATGGCCTCGACGTCGGCCTCGTTTCGGCCCTCGCTGAAGTTCGGGACGCACTTGACGAGCTCCATCGTCCGGGCAAAGGGCGACCCGGTCCTTATAGCCGGACCATCCGTGTGGCGCCTGGGCCGTCTGTGGCGGCCCGTCCGTGTCGTTCCTGGGCCGTCTGTGGCGGCCCGTCCGTGTGCGAAACCGGAGATTGTCCGAGGGGACCGCTGGCCAGACGCCGACCGGCGGGCGAAACCTCTTGGCCGGCGGCGTGCGTGGGTCCCGGTATGACAGCCGACACGCTCCTCGTCCGCGACGCCGCCCAGGTCGTCACCGTGGGCGACGACGGCCTCGCTGTCAACCAGGACACCGACCTGGCCATCGCCGCGGGCGAGGTACAGGCCATCGGCGACGATGCCGCCGCAGCGCTGCCGGACGGCGAGCCGTCCCGGACAATCGACGCGACCGGGCAGGCGGTCCTGCCGGGCTTCGTCGACCCACATACCCACGCGCTGTTCGCCGGCGACCGATCCGACGAGTTCGCCGCCAAGCTCCGGGGGAAGACCTACCAGGAGATCCTCGCGGCTGGGGGCGGAATCCTCAGGACCGTTCGCGCCGTCCGCGAGGCCACCGACGAACAGCTCCGGGACAATCTCCGGCAGCAGCTGGACGTAATGGTGACCCACGGGACGACGACCGTGGAGGTGAAGACGGGCTACGGGCTGGACACCGAGACCGAACTCCGGATGCTCGAAGCCATCGAGGCCGTCGACGCGTCCCACCCCGTCGACGTCGTCCCGACCTACCTGGGTGCACACGCCGTCCCGCCCGAGATCGACCGCGAGGAGTACGTCACCGAGGTGATCGAGGACCAGCTCCCCGCCGTCGCGGACCAGGGCATCGCGGGCTACGTCGACGTGTTCTGCGACGAGGGGGCCTTTACCCGCGAGGAGGCCCGGCGAATCCTCGAGGCGGGCGCGGACCACGGGCTCGCGGTCAAGATCCATGCCGAAGAGTTCAGCCGACTCGGCGGTGCGACACTGGCCGCCGAACTCGGGGCCACGAGCGCGGATCATCTCCTCCAGGCGACCGATGTCGACGCGGCCGCGCTCGCGGGCTCAGGCGTGGTCCCGGTCCTGCTCCCGGGCACCGCTTTCTCGATCGGCGCGGCGTATGCGGACCCAGGCCTCTTCGCGGACGCAGGTGCGGAGGTTGCCCTCGCTACCGACTTCAATCCGAACTGCCACTCCCAGAGCATGCAGTTCGCGGTGACCCTCGCCTGCGTCGAGATGGGCATGACGCCCGAGGACGCGATCATCGCCGCGACGCGGAACGCGGCTCTCGCGCTGGACCGGGCCGAGGGGCTCGGGACGCTCCAGCCCGGGACCGTGGCCGACGCGCTACTGCTCGATGCCCCCTCGTACGTCGACGTTCCCTACCGGTTCGCGGTCAACACCGTCGACACAGTCATCAAAGGCGGCGAGGTGGTGGTCGAGCCGGGTTCGGGCACGGGCGAGGCCGCGTCGGTCGGTCAGTGAAGCGTGCCCTCGCGCTGGTCCACGTCAGCGGCGAACAGCGCGTAGCCGACATCCGCGGTAGCATAGCCGGTCTTCTCGGCGATCTCTCGGATGGGCCCGATCATGGCGACGTAGTCGGCCGCGTCGAAGGATTCCTTGCGGCCCTCGAGTCGGTCCAAGCGTTCGAGACTCGCCCAGACCCGGGTGTCCACCACGGCGTGCCGCTCGGGGTCGAGGGCGGTCAGAACCGCGGAGGCTGTGGGCGCCTTGAACCCGGCCAGCCCGGTGAGCAGCTGGATCTTGGAGAAATCCCCCTCCACCGCGAGGACGTTCGCGGTCACCTCGCGACAGCGATCGCGCGGATTGCGCTCGACGTGGTAGGCGCTCCGGGTCGAGTTCTCGTAGGCCAGCTCGTAGAGCTGATCGCGGTCGAGGGAGCCCTGCTCGCGGTACGTCGCCCCGATGGACTCCAGGCGCTCCGGGAGCACGCCCTGGGTCTCGCGGTACTGCTCGAGGTACTCGGCCACGTAGTCCTCCATCCTGGGGGCCTGGGTGTGGCGTCCTGAAAAGTGGCCCGGGCTGCTCGTGGCGGTCGGTTGCCCCCCATCCCCCGTTTCCTCGGTCAGTCCGTCGACCGGGGCGGCCGCTGGCGGCTAACCGGTGGTTCCGGGTGGCCCCAGGCGCCCTGCCGGTGATCCAGAGCGGCCTCAGTCCGCCAGCGTGGCCGAAACCGTGATCTCGGGCCCGGCGAGTGCTTTCGAGATCGGGCAGCCCTCTTTTGCCTCCTCGGCCGCGGCCCCGAAGGCGTCGGCGTCGATGCCCGGGACCGTTCCCTCTACCTCGAGGTCGATCGACGTGATCGCGAGGTCGTCCGTATCGAGGTGGACCGCGGCTGTGGCGTGGAGCGTCTCGGGGTCGTGTCCCTCGCCCTCGAGTACCGAGGCGAGGAACATGGCGAAACAGCCGGCGAGTGCGCCGCCGATCATCTCCTCCGGGTTCGAGCCCGCCTCCTCGGCGAACCGCGACCCGTGGGAGTACGCGCCGGTGAACTCGCCGCTCTCGTATTCGATCGTCCCGTCGCCGTCCCGCAGTCGCCCGTTCCAGGTCGCCTCCGCGTGTCTGGTCTTCATACCGCCAGTTCCTTCGTCGCGAGTGACAGTAAAACGATGGGTCGGCCAGGATGCGTGCCGCGTTCGACGCGACCGCCGAACTCGTTCGGCCCGCCGACGGCCGCGCCCCCAATCGTGTTGGCCCGCGAACTTATCCTTCGCGCGGCCGTATTCCTAGTAATGGCAGAAACATCCGCGGACTCGGGCGAGTATCAGCCCGGCGTCTGCAACATCGGCACGGCGGAACGACAGCGCCGCCGACGGACCGGCCATCTCGGGAGCCTCGCTGGCGTCGCCCTCCTCGTCGCGGTCGGCGGTCTCGGGCTGCCGCCCTATTACGGCCTTGCAAGCACGGTGTTCTTCATCGCCGGGGCAGTCGGCTATCTCCAGGACCGGTACCAGTTCTGTGCGTACTACGGGCAGCGCGGGGAGTACAACCTGGGCGGGCTCGACCAGCGCCCCGAGACCGTCACCGACGAGGCCGCACGTCGGCGGGACCGCCAGCGGTCGCGGGAGATCTATGCCTATTCGCTCGTGGCCGGGCTCGGTGTCGGTCTCCTCGGTACGGGCATCCTCTACCTGCTCTGAGCGGAGCGATGCCGTCCGCCGCTCGGCCGCTCCGAGGCGGCCCCGGAAGCACCGTGTCCCGGCGGTCGAATCCGGCGCCCATTTGTATCCGCGGGCCCGATACGTGTCCAATGACCAATACGATAGGCGGTGGTCGGCGATGAACCGTCGTCGAGCCGACCTCGCCGCCGGACTCCTCGTGGGTGCGGTGGTGCTGGTCGGGCTCCTCTTCACGTGGGACGCCTACGCTCGGCGCCGGACGTTCCAGGACGGTACGGGCGGCATGATGGGCGGCTCCGGGATGATGGGCTCGATGATGTACTCGGGTCCCGACCCGGTCTGGTACCTGGCCGGCACACTCATCATCGGAGTGGGGCTCCTCGGCGGCTATGCGCTCCTCCGGTCCACGGTGGATTTCGAGGACGCCGGGTTGGCGGCGACGGCCGGCAGTCAGGCCGAGCCCGCGGGAGCCGGCGAACAGGATGACCTCGGCTCCGTGTCCGGCTCCGGCACGATCACTAGCGACGACGCGGCCGCCGAGACGGGGCAGGCCGCCGATCGATCTGACCAGCACCCCAACGGGGACGAGGCATCCGGGCCCGGAGCTGGCCCCGCTGGCCCCGACATCCTCGCGGTGCTGCCGGACGACGAACGGCGCGTTCTCGAGCCGGTGGTCGAATCACCCGGCCTGACCCAGATCGCGCTTCGGGACCGCTCGGGCTTCTCGAAGAGCAAGGTGAGCCAGACCGTAAGCGAACTCGAAAAGCGAGGGCTCATCTATCGGGAGAAACAGGGCCGGACGTTCCGGGTCTATCCTGCTGACGATCTCGCAGACGAGTAATGGGACGGCCCGACCGCGTCGATTCCAACCCGCCTGGCCCGGGCTCCCGGCGTGGGTCCCGACGTATTGCTATCCGACAATATATAGATACACTTGAGGTAGCCTCGCCCGTACCGGCAGACGATGGTCGAATCGAGTCTCGAAGCTACCAAGCGGCTCCTCAGCGAGTCCCTCGCCGAATGCGACGACGAGGAGTGCAATTTCCGGGTGCGGACCGCACTGCAACTCCTCGACGCCATGGAGGCGGAGCTCGATGAAACCCGGTCGGACCTCGCGGTCTTGGAGCGAGCCCTCGCGGACAATCCCGAGCTCCAGGAGGCGCTGGGCGAAGTGGGAATCGAGGACGTGTAGCCCCGGGAGAAGGGGCGGTCCAGGGCAGGTATCGAGCGCGAGCTCCACCCCGATTCCATCCGGTCACGGCGTCTCGTCGATGGCTGGACTCGTGGCGTTCGAGCGGGCCGATCCCTGGCACCCCGCCCGTCAACGTGGGTTGGTTCGCTGGCGGCCGGGAGCTCTCACGACTCCCGTGGCTGCGGATACGAGACGCCACGGAGGTCGGATCCCCCGTGATTACCGGTCCAGGTCGAACTCCGCAGCGCGGTCGTCGACGAACGCTTGAATCTCCTCGATGACCTCCGCACCGCCCTCCTTGTTGAAGAGGTGGCTGAACCGGCCCTGGACCTCGAGGTACTCCTCGACCGGCTTGCGGTCGCCC
>Ga0207797_1000749_pt1 | contig 24752 bp, 16 predicted proteins | sample PRCRCaboRojoPR_6_FD_187275 | JGI IMG/M metagenome (GOLD analysis project Ga0207797, IMG submission 187275) | Marine sediment microbial community from Cabo Rojo, Puerto Rico - PR CR 10% Liquid 1 (SPAdes) | ecosystem: Environmental > Aquatic > Marine > Coastal > Sediment | place: Cabo Rojo, Puerto...
TTGCTCGAAGGGTACATGATGGCTTACGGGCCAGACAAGTATCTTGAGCTGGTCAACAAATTGAATGAGCTGATTGACAAATACAATGAAACAATAACCTCTCGCCGGGAAAAGGGAGAAGCGGAGACCGAGGAAGAGGATGCTATCTGAAAGGTTTGGTCCCCGGGCCATTTACCATTCAGCAAGGCAAATAGAGAATAAATAGGCGCTTACCATTCAAATTCGTGCATTTTTTGGTAAGAATTTGTTAAGGTAAGGTACTTTTCTTCGCTGCCCTGGTTGGCACCGGCATGGGACCCGATGTAGCTAAGATCATAGAAATGCTCGGCAGAGAGGAATCAATTAGGAGGATAGAGAAGGCGGTGGAAGAATTGGGGTAAATATTAATATCAGATTGCGTAACCCCTTATTGCAGGGACGCACGGCCGTGCGTCCCTGCAAAATAATAAATCATGCTGTGCCCTCCACCAAAAGGGAATCGCAAAGTATATAATTGATACCAATAAAATCAATGGAGTCCTCCCTCACCCTTATAAAAACGATCCATGTCCCAGTTGGCAGGATTATCCTTTATATATTGCCTGATTCTCCAATATTCATCTTTATTTCGGATAATATGATCATAAAATCGGGATTGCCAAACCGGTTCTCCTGGTGATGTTCGATATTTATTAATCCGTTTGGTTGCCGACGATTTAAATCCTGCTACAAATGAAGATATGGATTTTGGTGACCGATAGGCAACCCCTGTTCGTGAATTATTGCCCGTAGGGACCGGTTCAATAATTGTAGGGACGCACGGCCGTGCGTCCCTACAATTATTGAACCTTGCGTGCCTGCGGGAATCATGCCCAATACGTAATATTGCATGAATATGGTTTGGCATGATGGTATAAATAGCGCAATTTAATTCTGTCCGTATGGTAAAGGATTTTTCCCATTCCATTTCCACGATTTCACCTATCTCCGATAATTTCATATTTTTATTATAAATCTCTCCAAACAGGCATTCCTTGTTTGCCGTGCAAATGGTTATGAAATATACGCCTTCCCTGGAATAATCCCATCCTGGCAGTCGTGAAGATTCATTACGATATCTATCCAAAAATTTATCAGACATCTTACCAACTTAAAACATAATATGGATACTATATAAATGGTCGGCAATAAAGATAAAGAATATTATTGAATTTTTTCCCTGGGCATATTCTTTTTTTAATAAATAAGGATACAAATGCAGTAATAACCATTTGCCCTGTAGGTCCAAAAAGTAGGGACGCACGGCCGTGCGTCCCTACAATTATTGGACCGCTCCCTGGGGAAAATTTAAGGCTGTGCCTTCCCGCATTTTATTTATTCTTCTGTTTGTTTTTCTGTTTTTTGGATTGCTGGTTTTGCTGTTTGGCAATCTTGGCCCAGGTATCCTTTAATGTAACGGTACGGTTGAAAATCAGTTTATCATTTGGATCACAGTATCGATCCACACAGAAATAACCTTTGCGTTCAAACTGGAATCTATCCTCTGGCTGTGCATCCTTAATAAAAGGCTCTACCACACAATTTTCCAGAACATGAAGGGAATCCGGGTTGAGGTTTGAACGGAAATCCTTACCTTCCTCATCCACCTTATCCGGATCTTCTACCATAAACAAGCGATCGTACTGGCGCACTTCTACTGGTATGCCATGCCTGGCGGAAACCCAGTGCAACGTTCCTTTCACCTTTCGCCCGTCCGGGGATTGTCCTCCCCTGGATTCAGGATCATAAGTACAGCGGATCTCGGTGATGTTGCCAAATTCATCTTTAACCACCCCTTCACAGGTAATAAAGTAGGCATATCGCAATCTTACTTCCCTGCCAGGAGCCAGACGGAAGAATTTTTTCGGGGGATCTTCCATAAAATCATTGCGCTCGATGTATATCTCCCGGGAAAAGGGAACTTTCCTGGTACCCATGCTTTCATCTTCCGGGTTGTTGATGGCATCAAGCTCTTCTTCCTGATCTTCTGGATAGTTTGTTATTACTACTTTAACAGGATCAAGCACTCCCATGACCCTCTGCGCCGATTTGTTAAGATCTTCTCTTACGCTGTTTTCCAGGAGCGCCATATCAATGATGTTATCCCGTTTGGCAATGCCCACCCGCTCTGAAAAATCCCTTATAGAAGCAGGTGTATACCCCCTTCTGCGCAACCCGGAAATGGTTGGCATCCTGGGATCGTCCCAGGCATCTACCGTACCATCCTCTACCAATTGAAGGAGCTTCCTCTTACTCATCACCGTGTACCCCAGGTTGAGCCGGGCAAATTCAATCTGGCGGGGTCTGTAATCACCCTCGGCAATATGGTCCAGGAGCCAGTCGTATAATGGACGATGCACTTCAAATTCCATTGTACACAGGCTGTGTGTGATGCCCTCTATATAATCGCTCTGGCCATGTGCCATGTCGTACATAGGATAAATACACCATTTGTTACCGGTACGTGGATGGGCAACGTGCCTGATCCTGTAGAGGACAGGATCACGAAGATGCATGTTTGGAGAAGCCATATCGATCTTAGCTCTGAGCTGATAACGCCCTTCAGGAAATTCTCCTTCCTTCATCCTTCGGAATAGATCAAGGTTTTCCTCTACGGGACGATCGCGGTAGGGGCTTTCCTTACCAGGAACGGTCGGAGTGCCACGACTGTTTTTGATTTCCTCGGGGGTCATTTCACATACAAATGCTTTCCCTTTCTTTATCAACTTTTCCGCAAATTCATACAGCTTGTCGAAATAATCGGAGGCATACAATTCAGAGCCCTCCCATTCAAATCCAAGCCAGTGAATATCCTCCTTAATGGAATCAATGTACCGCTGCTCTTCTTTTAAAGGATTGGTATCGTCAAAACGAAGGTTGGTTTTGCCATTATATTTCCAGGCCATTCCAAAATTAAGGCAAATGGATTTTGCATGACCTATGTGCAAAAAGCCATTCGGTTCGGGAGGAAAACGGGTGTGGATCCTACCCCCGTTTTTGTTATTCCTGATGTCCTCTTCAATGATCTGCTCTATAAAATTCAATGACTTCTTCTTCCCTTCTTCGTTACTTTCATTATTTGCCATGAGCTTGATATATTTATCATTCAAATATTAAGTTGTATTGGATTACAAATTGTCATCGACAATCAACCAAAAGAATATTAACTTTGTCTCCATTCATGCAAAAATATTTGATTTTATTGAATAAATCAGTTACAGCTTCATAAATCTTAACAATTTTTCAGTTATGGGAATGATTCAGCTTGAAGAGATGGAATTTTATGCATTTCATGGTCATTTTAAGGAAGAACAAATTGTGGGGAACCGTTTCCTGGTCAACCTAACCCTTCAGACACCCATGAAAAATCCTTCAGAAAGTGATAATCTGAAAGACGCGGTCAATTATCAGAAGGCCTATGAGATTGTAAAAAAAGAAATGGAAAAAAAATCCCATTTGCTGGAGCACATAGCCGGCAGAATCCTGGATTCACTTTACAGTCATTTCAATTCCATTGAAAAAGCCACTATAAAAGTCTCCAAAATGAATCCCGCAATGGGAGGAAAAATGAAATGTGTGAGCGTTACAATGGAAAAATAATTTGAACACCTTTAAGGAATTACATGTTATAACTGATATGAAACAAAAGGGACAAATTTGAATTATATACCTTAAACCTGCACCATTTCCAGATCTCCTAATAATTTGCCAGTCTGGTATATTTTTTTTATTTTGTTCCCCGTTAACCAAAGAGGTAATTGATTATGATTCAAGAGTATGGTTTTGGGAAGATGGTGATTGACGGAGAAACTTATGAACAAGATCTTATTATAACACCGGAAGGGATCATCCCTGACTGGTGGCGTGAAAAAGGCCACAACTTACAGTTGGTTGACCTTAAAGAAACTCTGGATAACTATAACCCTGATATTTTGGTTGTAGGTAAAGGTCAATTTGGAATGATGAGCATTGATGATGATATATCCCACTATCTGCATGAAAACAATATATCCCTGCAACACAAGAAAACCGGTAAGGCTGTCCAGATATTCAACAAGCTCTATCATGAAGGAAAAAATGTAATGGGAGCGTTTCACCTTACCTGCTGATAATAAAAAATACCTTTATAAGCTGCTTTTTTACAGGTGATGAAGAAAATACTTCTTTTTCTATTGTTCATAGCCATTCTATTACCGGCATCAGCTCAACGTTTCCATGGGGGAGCCATGCTGGGCCTGGCTGCAACCCAAATTGACGGAGATAACCTGGGCGGTTATAACAAACCGGGAATCCGTGGAGGTGGATGGGTTAACACTGAGGTTTGGGAGAACGTAGTTATGCAGCTGGAGCTGGAGTTTATTCAGAAAGGCAGCAAAATTTCCCAGAGCGAACTTAAAAACCAGGAATATTATCATGCCCGCCTGAATTACATTCAGACAGGGGTGCTGGCAAAAACCTCAATATTGACCAGGTTAAACGGGGAAGCAGGAATTGCGGGATCTTACCTGGTCACTTCACTGGAAGACAAAGATGGCAATGGTTTTCTGGAAGCAGAACCTCCATTTGATCTATTTGAATTTTCCGGTATTGTGGGATTGAATTATGAATTGAACGAACGATTTACAATGAATGTCCGGTTGAATTATTCGCTACTTCCCGTCAGGCCGCATCCCGGCCAACAAGTTTACTGGCTCGACCGGGGGCAGTTTAATAACGCCATGTTATTTTCGATGTATTACCGGATCGACTAAAATGATATCCAATCATTTTTTCTCCAGCATCAGAAAGTCGATCTGTTTCTTTTCCAGATCAGCCCGAATCAGCTTCACCCTAACCGGATCCCCGAGCTGATATTTTTTGCCATTGTTCTGACCAATTATACAATAATTCCGCTCATCATAAATGTAAAAATCATCATCGAGGTCTCTGATATGGACCAAACCCTCGCACTTGGAGTCATTCAGTTCAACAAATATCCCCCACTCCAGCACACCGGAAATAATACCATCAAAATCCTCCCCTATTCGATCCTTTAAGAATTCCACCTGCTTGTATTTAATGGAGGCCCTTTCAGCATTCTCGGCAAGCTTTTCCATATCCGAAGCATGTTCGCACATATCCTCAAACTTCTTCTGGTTGGCCGATTTTCCCTCATCCAGGTAACGTGCCAACAGGCGGTGAACCATCATATCGGGATATCTCCGGATGGGGGAAGTAAAATGGGTATAATAATCAAATGCCAGGCCGTAATGCCCGATGTTTTTTGTTGAATATTCTGCCTTTGCCATACTCCGGATGGCCAGGGTTTCAATCACGTTTTGCTCGCCCCTGCCTTCAACCTTTTCAAGCAATTCATTGATGGACCGGGTGATGGTTCTGTTGTCCTTCATGTTGATGGAATAGCCGAATTTTTGAACAAATTCAGCAAAAGTTTCCAGCTTATCCTTATCTGGCTTGTCGTGTATCCTGTAAACAAAGGTCTTGGGTTTCTTTTCCCGGGGAACATTTCCGATATATTCAGCAACCTTTCTGTTTGCCAGGAGCATGAATTCTTCTATCAGCTCATTGGATTCACCATGTTCCTTAAAATAGACGCCAGTAGGCGATCCGATCTCATCCAGCAGAAACTTCACCTCTACCCGCTCAAATGCAATGGAACCCTCTTTAAAGCGTTCGCTTCTCAACTTTCTGGCCAGGTCATTCAGCTTGAGCATCTCCTCTTTAAACTCCTCCCGCTGTTGATCGATGATTTCCTGGGCTTCCTGGTAGTTAAAACGCCGGTCGGACCGGATGATGGTTTTCCCAAACCACTGATCATGAACATTGGCTTTATCGTCTATTTTAAAAACAGCGGAAAAACAGAGTTTATCTTCATCGGGCCTCAAAGAGCAAACATTGTTGGATAATTTCTCCGGCAACATGGGCACAACCCGATCCACCAGGTATACCGAGGTTCCCCTTTCATACGCTTCCTGGTCGAGGATGGTATTTGGTTTTACATAGTGCGTAACATCAGCAATATGCACCCCAATCTCCCACAACCCGCTCTTTACTTTCCTTATGGACAAGGCGTCGTCAAAATCCTTGGCATCTTCAGGATCTATGGTGAAGGTGCGGACATCCCGAAAATCCCTTCTTGATTCAAACTCCTCCTTTGGTATATGATCGGGTATTTTGGCCGCGGCATTTTCTACATGATCGGGAAAATCATAGGGAAGATCAAATTCTGCAAGAATGGCATGCATCTCCACTTCGTTATCACCCGGATCACCCAAAATCTCAACGATCTCACCGAAAGGATTGCTAACTTTTTCCGGCCAGTCGGTAATACGGGCAATGGCTTTTTGCCCGTTTTTTGCATCATTCAGTTTTTTCAGGGGAATAAAAATGTCATAGGGAACACTACGGCTGGCTGTTACCAGAAACGCAAAATTTTTGGAGCGCGAAACTGTTCCCACGAACCGGGTTTTGGCACGCTTAATTATCTCAATCACCTCACCTTCCAAAGCCCTGTTCCTGTGCTGTGCATAAAGGCGAACCCGTACCCTGTCACCCGGCAGGGCATGATTGAGGTTTCTGCCCAGAATAAATACTTCCTGCTCGATCTCGTCGGAAACCAGGTAACCCACCCCTTCCGCGGTGAATTCAATTCGTCCTTCCAGGATGCTTGTTTTTAATTTGATCTGGTATTTGCCTTTTCTCACTTCATCCAGGTAATCTGTACGCTCAAGCTCTGCAAGCGTATCCATAACCAGCCTCCTTTTATGCTTGTTCTTTATGTTCAACTGGCTGGATACCTGTTTGTAATTATATGATTTGGTCGGATGGCGGGTAAAAAAGTCGAGCACCTCTTCCTTCAGATGCTTTTTCAGCTTTGCCTTCGACTTATTTTTCTTCTTTTTTGCCATTAAATTCCTTATTTATTTTGTATGATTATATTGCTTTAACATCTCCCCGTTTTCTACATCTCGTCTGATAATAAAATCTATAGCATTTATTCAAACGTAAACGAACCGGGAAGCAAGGTATTATTATTGTGATGTATTGAATGAGTTAACGGTATCTGTAATGCATTGTTCCAATGAAATGAACGAATGATTTAAGGTTTGTTTTATTTTTTCGTTGGAAAATCTCACCCGTTTATGTGCAGATTGATGTAATTCCTTTGTAAGCCTGGGCCTGCCGAAAATAAGTTTGCTCCTGATAAACTCCAGTCTCCATGCCATATCGGTAATAAAGGGTTTGAGCTTGCGCCGGGGAACCCTGGTTTGAAAGGCTTCTGCTATAAGTTGAAACAATTCCTTATACGTATGATTTTCCTCGGAAACAATAAACCGTTCATTAAAATAATTTCGCTGCATCAGCTTAACCAGGATGCCGCAAACATCCCTAACATCAACAAATCCTGTCATTCCTGTTGGATAAAAACCAATACCTTTCCTTATGACCTTGAAAAAGCTTCCCGGTCCTTCAGGAGGTATACAGGGACCCAGTACAATGGAAGGATTTACTACCACTACATTCAATCCTTCTTCAACTCCCCTCCATATTTCCAGTTCCGATTTAAATTTGCTTTCAGCATAACTGGAATAGCGCTGGGGAAAATTACCGAAGAATTCTTCGGTAATGATCTGATCTTCCCGTGAAGGATCAAGAGCTGCAACCGAACTGATAAATGCAAGTTTCTGAACTCCGTTTTCAAGCGAAGCATTGACCACATTCGCTGTACCCCGGATGTTGGTATTTAGCATCTTATATTTATCAGCAGGATCAAAGGAAACCATGGCAGCACCATGATACACCTCATCTGCATGCTGTGTGGCTTCAAACAGGGTATCGTAATCCATAATGTCCCCGTCGATCCATTCAATCTTCCCGAATAGTTTTTCATAATCGCTTGTATAATATTCAAATACGCGCTTTACATATTCCAGGTTGCTTGATGGACGCTTGAGGGCCAGAACGTCATAACCTTCGAAAATCAGATGATAAAGTAAATGGGCCCCGATAAAGCCCGTTGCTCCGGTAACAAATGTCATTCTTACTGTTTAATGTATATAATAATTCATTTTGCTTAAATTATACACAGAAAATTTATCTCGTTGCCAAATATGCAATATAATTTCGCAATAAACAACAAATAATTTCTAAATTCGCATGGAAAAACATGCATATCTTTTTTCTTAAAAGTCAGTTGCATGAGAAGATAATATAAACCATTTTAGAAATCTGTAAATAGACATTTATGTTTTCAGGAATCGTTGAAGAAGCAGCACCGGTAGTCAATCTTGAGAAAGAAGGGGGAAACCTTCACATTACAATGGAATGTTCATTTGCCGAACAGCTCAATATAGACCAAAGCGTCTCCCACAATGGGGTATGTCTGACAGTGGTAGATGTCAACAAAGAAAAAAAGAATTTTACCGTAACGGCAATAAAGGAAACACTGGAAAAATCCAACCTTGGATCTTTAAAAACCGGGGACAAGGTCAACCTGGAAAGAAGCATGAAAGCGGACAGTTTTCTTGATGGCCACATTGTCCAGGGTCATGTGGATCAGACTGCCAAATGCACTGAGGTTAGAGAAGCAGAGGGGAGCTGGTATTTCAGGTTCGAATATGATCCTTCCCAGGAAGATTACATCACCGTGGAAAAAGGCTCCATTTCCATAAACGGAGTAAGCATGACGGTTGTTAACTCAAAGGAAACCTCCTTTGAAGTGGCGGTCATTCCTTATACCTATAACATTACCAATTTCCATCAGATCAAGCCGGGAACTCTTGTCAACCTGGAATTTGATGTCATTGGTAAATACGTAGCCAAAATCGTAAGGCAACAATTGGGTAAAGAATGAATCCAACCCGTGGGAAACAGGTGATTATCATAAATATATTTCCTGTCCGTTTTACCATTTGATAAAATAAACATTCAATCATCAGTTATGAGGACCTCTTCACCCAGACAAATGGCCGTAAATATCTCCCTGATATCGGCATTTATATCAGCGGTAGTGTTGTTGTTGCTGCTATTTTCCAACAAAGCCACTGATCTGTTGCCAGTGATATTCGGGGTACTTTTCATTTTTATAGCGGTGTACATTGTGGTATACTATATGCTGAACAGCTTCATATTTGAAAAAATCAACCCCATCTACAAAACCATTCATCAGAAAAACATCCCGGAGAAAGATCTGAGGCGCGATCTTGAAGAAAAGGATATCATCAGCGAGGTCAATGATGAAGTTGTTAGCTGGGCGAAAAACAAAACACGGGAGATTGCCCAGCTCAAGCAAATGGCCAGGTACCGGAAAGAATTTCTTGGAAATGTTTCCCATGAGCTAAAAACTCCCATCTTTACCATTCAGGGATACGTGCTTACCCTACTGGACGGTGCCATCGACGATCCGGATATCAACAAAAGATACCTGAAGAAAGCTGAAAAAAGCATCAACCGAATGATCTCCATTGTGGAGGACCTTGAAGCCATCACCAAATTTGAATCCGGTGAGCTCACCCTTAATTATGAAACTTTTGACATCGTATCCCTGATGAAGGATGTAATTGAAACACAAGAGTTAAAGGCCAGGGAAAAGGGCACCAGACTCACCTTTGATTCCAAATATGACAAGCCGATCAGGGTTTACGCCGACAAGGAACGGATCTTCCAACTGGCCTCCAACCTGATTGTTAATTCCATCAATTATGGAAAGGACAATGGAAGAACCACCGTTTCATTCATGGATATGGGAGACAACATCCTGGTTGAGGTTACCGATAACGGTCTGGGTATCGAAGAAAAAGACATTCCCAGGATCTTTGAACGGTTTTACAGGGTGGATAAGAGCCGGTCGAGGGAACAGGGTGGTACAGGTCTCGGCCTGGCCATAGTAAAACATGTGATTGAAGCCCATAATCAAACCATCAATGTAAGAAGTACCCCGGGCAAAGGAAGCTCTTTTGCATTCACCCTGAGCAAGGCGAAGAAAAAAAGATGAAAATACTCGTCGCAACAGATTCTTTTAAACACAGCCTGTCTTCATACCAGGCAGGTAAAAGCCTGGAAAAAGGAATTAAAAAGGTTTTGAAGGAGGCGCAAGTCAACATATCACCCATGGCTGACGGAGGAGAAGGTACAGTTCAGGCGCTGATAGATGCCACTGAGGGCAGACTGGTTCATGCGGAGGTGCATGACCCTTTAATGAGAAAAATCACAGCTTTATTCGGTATAATGGGCGATAACAAGACAGCGGTAATTGAGATGGCCAGTGCCTCCGGTATTGAGCTATTAAAACCGGAAGAACGTGACCCTATCAAAACCACCACCTTCGGAACCGGAGAGCTGATCAGGGCGGCACTGGACAACCAATGTTCAAGAATCATACTGGGAATCGGGGGAAGTGCAACCATTGACGGAGGAGCTGGTTTGCTGGCAGCCCTGGGAATAAGATTCACCGACCAACAGAACAATACCCTCCTGCCAACCGGTGGAAACCTGGATCAAATCCACAAGCTGAATCTCGAAGGTTTCGATGCCCGCCTGAAGGATATCAGGATTCGTATCGGAACCGACGTGGACAATCCCCTGACAGGTAAAAAAGGGGCAGCAGCGGTATACGGCCCACAGAAGGGCGCAGGACCCCGTGAAATCAAAAAGCTGGAAGAGAATCTTTGCACATACGCCGATTTGCTGGAAAATCATACCGGTACGCACTACCATTCCATGCCAGGTGCCGGCGCTGCAGGAGGTTTGGCCATCAGCCTGATGGCTTTTGCGAATGCTCAGATGGAGAGCGGATTTAAATTAATTGCTGAGGAAACCGGCCTGGAGGATAAAATCAAATCAGCAGACCTGATCATCACCGGAGAAGGCAAAATTGATGAGCAGACCGCTTTCGGTAAAACAGCTTACGGAGTAGCTCAACTGGCTAAGAAATATAGCAAGCCGGTGATTGCTGTGGCCGGTACAATAGGTGGCGGAATTGAAGCATTGTATGAAAAAGGATTCGATCTGGTTTTACCAGTTACAGAGGGTCCCACAGATCTGGAAACCTCCATGAAAGAAGCACCAAATCTTCTGGAAAATACCGGGATGCGGATAGCAAGAATCATCAAATTAGGGAAAAAATATTTTGATACTCTCAGGCTTTGAGATAATGATACATTAAAACAAACCGGTTCTCCCATGACAAATCTGCAAAAAAATCTCCTTTAAATTATTTTACCCCAAATTTTAAATTATTCCTAAGCAACTGAAATTCGCCTTATTCGTCCATAAATAATAAAGGTTAATATGGGTTATTGTACAAATTGTCTACAGAATTTCTAATTATTATTGTTCTGGTTACGTTAAAACTGGAGCTCAAAAGATAATCCGGCAGGCAAGAAAATAAAATCAATGTGAAAGAATAAATTTTTCGAATTTTTTGTAATACATCCAAAATTTTTGTGTCGTATTATTGTAAAATGAATGATTCGATCCCGGAGAATAATTCCAGGGAGAAATAAAAAATTTATTTGAAAATACTTCGGGTGAAACCCGGGTTGATGAGCATCATTTAAAAACATTGTTCTTTTTAACAAATATTGATCATTTAATATTTAATCAGTGGAAATTCACATTGATCATTTAAGCAAAGTTTATGGGAAGGAATTTTATGCCCTGAAGGATGTTTCCTTAACCATTGGCAACGGGATGTTTGGTCTTCTCGGTCCCAACGGCGCAGGTAAATCCACCCTGATGCGCATACTGGTAACTCTCATGAAGCCTACCAGGGGCAAGGTTACTGTTAACGGCATGAACATCCATAAACACCGAAAAGAGGTCCGGCAAATGATCGGATACCTCCCTCAGGACTTTCGCTTTTTCTCTAAGCTGAAAACCTGGGAGTTCCTGGATTATTCAGCGGCCTTATCCGGGCTGCATAACAGCAGGGAGCGCAGAGAAGCCGTTGACAAGATGCTTGAGGAAGTAGGGCTTTTTGATGCCCGTGACCGCCAGGCAGGAAAGCTTTCAGGAGGTATGAAGCGAAGGCTGGGAATTGCCCAGGCACTCATTAACGATCCCAAATTGATTGTGGTGGATGAGCCAACCACAGGCCTCGACCCGGACGAACGAATCCGCTTCCGAAACCTGCTTTCAAAGATCTCCGGAGAAGAGCGGATCATCATACTTTCCACCCACATAGTCGCAGACATTTCAAGCACATGCAACCAGATGGCCCTGCTAAACCAGGGAGAGGTAGCCTTCCGTGGAACTCCCGAAGACCTTACGGATAAGGCTAAGGGCAGTGTTTATAAAGTAATCCTCACTACCCGGGAACTGGAAAAGGTGAAAGAAGAATACCCGGTCATTTCCACAGTGATGATGGAAAAAGGCTGGGAGGTGATCATTGTTGCCGATCATCTGCCGGGATATCCCAGCGAAAGGATTGAACCCGACCTGGAACATGCCTATGTGTACTTTATGGATAAAGAATTAAACGAATTCATGGTAACTGAATATTAATCAATACAACAATGTTCTCCTTCAAAAATTTTAACACAGTTGCCCGCGTTGAGTCTAAAACACTCATGCGGAGCTGGTTTTTGCGCATATTTGCCATCATTGCCTTCATTGTACTGATCCTTTTCAATATACTTGTTTCACAGCAGGAATTTTCTCCCAGGGTATTCCGGGGATTGCCTACCAATATACCTTATACCACACTTTTAATATTTAATGTAATACAGGCGGTCATCGCGGTATTTCTTGCCACCGACTTCATGAAACGGGATAAAAAACAGGATACTACAGAAGTTATATACGTACGTCCTGTTTCCAACGCAGAATATATCTGGGGCAAGGTATTTGGTAACCTAAAGGTCTTCCTGGCCCTGAATTTACTCATACTGATTATCCCACTCATTTTTACCCTGGTTACCCAGGATATGACTGTAGACCTTCTGGGTTATGGCCTGTATTTTCTGTTGATTTCCCTGCCCACGTTATTATTTATTTTTGGCTTATCCTTCTTCCTGATGGCACTGGTCCGGAATCAGGCAATAGTATTGCTTGTACTGCTGGGATATATTGCATTAACCCTGTTTTATCTGAACAATAAGCTCTATTACCTCTTCGACTACATGGCGTTCAATATTCCCATGATCTGGTCTGAATTTGTCGGAATGGCAGATTTCTCACGGATTATCATGCACCGCGCATTATATATCTCTCTGGGGATCGCACTGATCTACTTTACAGTACTCCTCATGAAAAGGTTGCGCCAATCCAATTCGGTTTACTGGGTTTCATGGACCGGAGGGATTCTTTTCCTGGCCATCGCCGGTTTTTTTATCACCAACCACATTCAGGAAGAGGCATCTATGCGCCGTTTCCGTGACAGTCTGATCAAACTAAACGACAGGTATATCCAGACAAATCCGCCCCGCGTAGATCAATACAAGCTCAACCTGGTCCACAAAGGAGAAAAAATTCAGATGACGGCTGATATGTCTTTGCTGAATGCTACAGGAGAAACGATTGATACATTGATATTCAGCCTTAATCCCGGCTTTGATCTGAATAAATGCACTGTGGAAGGAACTGATAAAGAATACAAAAGGCAGGAGCATCTTGTCATCATTGAGCATTCAATGAAACCCGGCGAATCGTTAAACATTTCCCTTGATTATGGCGGTCGACCTGATGAGCGGGTTTGCTATCTGGATGTTCCAAACGAGATCCTACTCAGGGGCGAACATATGACCTTTATACGGATCCCCAAGAAGTTCAGCTTCATCACTTCCGATTATCTGATGTTTACTCCTGAATTACTATGGTATCCACTACCTGGCACCGGTTTTTCCGTTAAAAATGTTGCCGGTTTCCGAAAAAACTTTGCGAACTATGAACTTACGGTAGAATCCGGCAAAGACCTCACCGTGCTGAGCCAGGGAAAGTCCGAAAGGGATAATGGTAAATGGCACTTTCACCCCGAAGAACCAATGGCATGCATGTCGGTAGTTGCCGGAAGGTATGAGCGAGACTCGCTTACCGTCAATGACATCACCTACAACATTTATCACAAAGCCGGTCACGACAACTACAAAGACTTTTTCAGTGAAATTCAGGATACAATTCCTTCTATTATCGAAAGGGTGATGGAGAATTATGAATCGGATCTGCATCTGGAATACCCCTATGATGAATTTTCCATTGTTGAAGTGCCTGCACAGTTTTATGCTTACAAGAAAAATTTTACCCTGGCCAGTGAAGCCTCTCTTCCCCAAATGGTACTGATGGAAGAACGTGCCTACACCCTGGATGGAGCTGATTTTCCAAGGGCCCTTAAAAGATGGCAAAGAAGAAGAGATAGGGAACGTTCAACTGAAGATCTGAAAGCCGAGCTTTTCGAGCGATTCATTCAATCCAATTTTATTGAGGGGGAGGATTTCCGAAGGGGATGGTTCAGAGATGAGGGCATCGTAGGAAACACCAAAATACTGCCCAACTTCATTTCCTACACCAACGATTTCGGTATAGAAGAGCTTCCCGTGATGAATCCAGTGCTGGAAAGATACATAGAAGACCGCAGCGCAGGGGATGGCAGGCGCATCTTCTTCTTCGGAAGTGACGTTGGGGACGAAGAAAAGGCCAATCTTCTGCTACAGGATAAATCTTTCGCGGAACTGATGAGCGATACCTCCAATTTTGTGCGGCTTAGCGACGTGATTGATATGAAAGGAAAGTACTTCATCAACCTGATGAAACATTTTTCAGGTGTTTCAGAATTTGATGAAGAGTTGGACAGTTTTATCGTGGCTACGCGATACCAGAACAACACAGGCCAGGTATTTCTGGATTATATGAAAAACCGCCATCAGGTCAACACAGAGAAGTATATGAATGACTGGCTATATTCTAAACAATTGCCTGCCTTTGAATTTACGGATATGGATGCATATTCCTATTACAGGATGGAACGGCCCAGGTACCAGGCAGAAATCACCATAACCAATACGGGCAGGGGCTTGGGTATAGTCAATCTGAATATGCGTATAGGAAGGAGAAGAGACAGCAGACTTTCCGAGGAAAAGACTGTAATCCTCGAGCCAGGCCAAAGCAAAAGAGTCGGTGTGTCGGTAGGTGAAAGTCCTTCTATGCTTATTGCCAACACCCTTGTCTCTTCAAACATGCCCGCTGCCTTGAATTTCCCCATAAGGGATATTGAAGAAGATGAACATGCCTCTGGCGGGGAATTCATCCGTGAAGTTGAACCGCCTACTTCCAATGAGGATGCCATTATTGTTGATAATGAAGATCCGTCTTTCCGTGTGCTGGCATCAGAGAAATCTACCAAACTTCGCGACCTGATTCAAAACAACGACAATAAAGAAGAATATACAGGTGTAAATCCCTGGAGGCCCCCGGAAGAATGGCAAAAAGCCATTCATAATAAGTTTTTCGGAAAGATCAAATTATCGGCAAGCTATGTGAGATCCGGGAACGGTGAGCAAAAAGCGGTCTGGATGGTTCCAATCGAAAATGCCGGTCACTATGATGTACAAGCCTATGTGTCCGATGCAGGACTGAGACCTCGATGGGGACGCCGGCAGGATCAAAACGATGATAGGATATACCGTTACAAGATTTTCCACGATGACGGAGAAGAAGAGGTTCCTGTCAATGTAAGAGATTATGAGGGCGACTGGGTATCCCTGGGTGAGTTTTACTTCTCACCGGATTCCGCAAGAATACAGATTTCGAATGAATCCAATGCCAGAACTGTTGTCGCCGATGCCGTTAAATTAATCAGAAAATAAATCGCTATGATTCAAAAAACTTTCATTGCAATCTTTTGTATCTTGTTATTTACTGTTACCACCAGAACCCAGGAAGTGCTTACACTGGAAGAAGCCCTGGAAATTGCCAGTGATAACAGTCCTGAAGTAAGGAAAAGCCGGCTGAACAGGGAACGTAGCAAAAATTTCCTGGATGCTCAGCGGGCATCCCTGAAAACCAATTTCAACCTTTCCCTTGATCCGTTTAATTACTCACGGGAAGAAAGGTTCTACGAAGTGGCTTCACGATGGCAAACTACAGAGACATATTCCAGCATGGCCAATTTCAGCATTTCTCAGCCTGTTGCTCTTACTGACGGTGAATTTTCACTTAACAACCGGTTTGGCTGGCAGTCATCAACCACGGAGTTCAGGGGAGAATTAAATGAAGATATTGCTTTCAGCAACAATTTGTTTCTGCAGTATACCCAGCCCCTTTTCAGTTATAATGAAACCAAGCAGAATCTGAAGGAGCTGGAGCTGGATTATGAAAGGTCTGACATCATGTACCGGTTGCAAAAACTAAGCACAGAAGTGGAGGTAACCAGAAGCTACTATAATCTCTATGCTTCACAAATGGCGCTGGAGATTTCAAGGGAAGAACTTAAGAATCAGAAGCAGAATTACCAGGTGGTTCAAAATAAAGTGGATGCCCAGCTTTTGGCTCTGGAAGAATTATACCAGGCAGAAGTAAACCTGGCTTCAGCCCGCTCACAGGTGTATACAAGGGAAGTGCAATTATTGAACGCCAAGGATCAATTCAAGCAGCTTCTGGGGATGGACCTGGACCGGGAATTCAGGGTATTACTGGAAATAGCAATTGATTCGGTTGAGGTGAACATGGATAAAGCCATACAAAATGCGCTTGCTTCACGTCTGGAAATCCGAAACCGGGAAATAGAATTACAAAACGCCAAATTCAACCTCATCGAAACCAGCGATCAGAACAAATTCAAGGGCAATGTCTCCGTTTCCGTAGGATTACAGGGTGTGGACCGGCAACTGGCCCAAATGTACGACGTACCCACAACCAGCCCCTCGGTTTCCCTTCATTTCAACGTACCCATATGGGACTGGGGCGCCCGCAAGGCAAGGATTCAGGCAGCAAAATTGAACGTTCAGTCTACGCAGATAGACCTGAACCAGGAATCCAAAACCATCAACCTGGGAATCAGGCAAACAATAAGAAATTTAAGGAATTATAAGAATCAGATCGAAATTGCCCGGAAAAATGAGGAAAATGCCCAGCTAACCTACGAGATCAACCTGGAAAGATACAACAATGGCGATCTGACCGGGATGGATCTACAGCTATACCAGAATCAGCTCAGCCAGGCAAAGATGGACCTTACCACGGCACAGATCGATTATAAGATGGAACTGCTCAATCTAAAAATGCAGTCGTTGTATGATTTTGCAAAGAATGAGCCATTGCTCCCCAAAGATGTAGTTAACAGTATTTTAGAATAATAAACAATTCAATCGTATGCATACAAAAACTTTTTCTTTTTTACGGATCATTCCAGTTATCTCCATCATTGCAATGATGATTTCCGGCTGCGGCCAGGGTGAGATCAGCCGAGACAGTGATGTGGCAGTACCTGTGTCGGTTACTGAAGCCGATTACGAAGCCATCAGTGAATTTATACAGACTACCGGAACGGTGAATGCCATTCGGTCGGCTAACCTGGTGAACCAGGTTGAAGGAGATTATCTGCTTCAGGCCAATCCAAGAACCAACAGGCAGTTTTCTCTGGGTGATCAGATCAATAAAGGAGAGGCACTAATCAAGCTGCGAAATCGTGAATATGAATTAAACATTCAGCTTGAATCGGTAAAGTTGGAGCAGGAAATCTCCAGGCAGGAATATGAAAAACAAAAAGCCCTTTACGAAAAAGGAGGCGTTACCCTTCGGGAGCTTACCAATGCAGAAAAGAATTACATCAATGCACAGGATGCTTTGGAACAGGCCAAGCTGAATCTCAGCAAGCTTTCAGTTACCGCCCCCTTCACGGGGTTTATCACCCAACTCCCTTATTATACACAGGGAACCCATATTTCAGCCAACACCACTGTTGGTAAGATCATGGATTACCGCGAGTTGATGCTTGAGGTGAGCTTCCCGGAGAAAACCCTTTCAAAGGTAAAGACCGGCCAGCAGGTTCAGGTCAATCATTATTCGCTGGATACGGCAGAAGCACTCAGTGGTGTGGTAACTGAGATTTCGCCTGCTGTGGATCCAAATACCCGGATGTTCGATGCCAAAATCAGGGTACAGAACACTCAAAAACGCCTCCGCCCGGGTATGTTTGTAAAAGCCAATGTCATGGTGCAACATAAGGACAGCGTCATCACACTTCCCCGTGAAGTGGTGCAGGAGCAAAATGAAAGGCTGATTGTATATGTGGTGCAGAAAGACCGGGCCATGGAAAGAGACGTGATTACAGGAATAGAATCCGGTGACCGGGTGGAAATTATCGATGGCATTGAAGAGGATGAACGGGTGGTTACCGATGGCTACGAGACGCTGAGGGACCGGAGCCGGGTGAAGGTACTGCAATGAGAGAATGATAAAATGAGTGAATGATAGAATATAAAGTTGGCAGTTGGCAGTCAGCAATTGGCAAAAATCCAGAAAATTTAAGTTATTTGGTTATGGTTGGAAGTTTCAGGGATTTAAAAGTTTATAATAAGGCATTTTCGTTGCCAACTGCCAATTGCCAACTGTTCATTACAAATAAGAACTATAATAAATAAACCAAAATACATGCTAAAACTGACCCGCTTTTCCGTACAATACCCTGTAACCGTAACCATGATCGTTTTTGCTGTGCTGCTGCTTGGTTACATCTCATTTAACCGCCTGGGGACGGATCTGTTTCCCGACCTGAAAAATCCACGGTTATTTGTGGAGCTTCAATCCGGGGAAAAGCCGCCTTCGGAGATCGAAACGCGTTTTGCCGAAAACATCGAAAGCCTCTCCATCCGGCAAAATGGTGTAACCGATGTTTCTTCAGTAATTGGCACAGGCAGGATGCTCACCACCATTCATTACGAATGGGGCCAGGATATGAATGCCGCCTTCCTTGACCTTCAGAAAGCACTTTCCACCATGGCTACCAACCAGGAAGTGGATGAACTGAACATTTACCAGAACGACCCCAACGCCGCACCCATCATGCGGGTGGTAGTCAGCAACCCGGATATCAATGACATGAACCTGCTACGCCAGACGGCTGAAAATTATATCTACAACCAACTGGTAAGACTCAACGGTGTGGCCGATGTCGAACTTGCAGGAGAAGAAGAGGCGGAACTGCGCATTCAAACGGAAAGCTATCTTATGGATGCGCATGGATTGTCCATGGATGAGATATCTTCACGCATCCAGGCCTTCAACCGTGACATTAGCGGGGGAACCCTGGAGGAAAAAGGCACGGAATACCTTGTAACCGGGGAAAGTTTGCTGGAAAAAGTGGAGGATTTTCGCAACCTGATCGTTGGATATCAACAGAAAACTACCATAAACAATGAGCAAACCCGCATCCCTGTTACCCTTGACCAGGTGTCCGATGTAAACATGAAAAACAAAGATCCTGAAAACATGGTTTACCTCAACGGCAAACGCTGCATCGGGCTTGCTATCTACAAGGAACAGGGCAAAAATACTGTTGACGTGGTCAAACTGGTAGATGAAGCCCTGACAGACCTTGAACAGGCATTGCCAGGGTACCAGTTTACTGTGGTGGAAAACCAGGGAGAATATATCGGGCAAGCCATCAGCGAAGTGGAAAAAACAGCCTTAATCGGTATTTTACTGGCTGTATTCGTGCTGTTTATCTTTCTGCGAAGGCTGAGGGTGACCCTTATTGTTTCTGTGGCCATCCCCATATCGATCATTGCCACTTTTAACCTGATGTACTTTAACGGATTAAGCCTGAACGTAATGACTCTGGGTGGCCTTGCGCTTGGAGCCGGTATGCTGGTGGACAATGCCATCGTAGTGATTGAAAACATATTCCGCCATATAGAAGAAGGCGCTTCAGTGAAAGATGCTGCCATCAAAGGAACGGCTGAAGTAGGGGGAGCCATTACAGCTTCTACATTGACTACCATCGTTGTGTTCCTGCCCATCGTATACCTGCACGGGGAATCGGGTGAACTCTTCAAGGAAGAGGCCTGGACCGTAGCTTTTTCGCTTCTGTCCTCACTTTTCGTCGCCTTGCTTGTGATACCCATGATAACGGACAGGTGGATAAAAACGGAGCGGGCAAAAACTCTGAAATCAGTAAACATAAAATGGTATGGCCGCCTGCTAAATGGCATTCTCAACAAACGCTGGGTGGTTATCGGCCTGAGTTTGGCTTTGATAGCACTGGCTGCTTTCATGTTACCCCGCGTAGGCAGTGAATTTATGCCTAAACCGCAAGGTGGGGCCTTTGCCGTTACACTGGAACTGCCCGGCGGAACGAGACTTGAAAAAACTGCCCGTGTGGGCAGGCAGATGCAAACCATGATGGATGAAGCCTTCGGAGATAAAGTGGCTTATTACTACCTCCATGTGGGACCCGGTGCCGACGAAGATGAAACTTTAACCGAACTGGAGCAGGAAAGCAATTTTGCTACCATTAAGGTACAGCCAAAAACAGGAGCCATCATCCGGCCGGAGGATGTGTATGCACTGACCAATTCCGTCCTCAGCGATGTATCGGGTCTGAAAATAGAATTTCAACAAAAGCAAACCAGCCTCGATGAGATCCTGGGTACGGATGAATCACCCCTGGTTGTGGAAACTTCAGGGGAAGAGCTGGAACAAATAGAAACCATCACCGGGAATATCAGGTCGGAACTGATGGATATTGATGGATTGTATGAACTGAAAACCAATTTCGATAAAGGCGCACCCGAAATTGAGGTCCGTGTGGACCGCTTCAAGGCCGGGATGTACGACATCAGCCTTAACCAGATCGTGAGCCAGATTGAAAGGCAACTGGCCGGTATGGAAGTAGGACAATTTGACCGCGAAGGTGAGATGACAGACATTACCCTGAAATTGCCTGATTTGAACAGAAAAGCCCTGGAAGAGCTGGAATTGAGATCAGGAGCTCAGGTGATCCGGCTGGACCAGATCGCCACTTTCCATACAGGACAGTCACCGGGAAAAATTTACCGCGAAAACCAGAAAAGGGTGGGTAAAGTGATGGCCCGCATAGAACAGGATATTCCCCTGGACCAAATCGTCAAAAAGGTGGACGCTAAGCTGGCAGGAATTGAAATGCCCGCACGTTATCAAACTGAAATCACGGGTGAAGAGCAGAAGCGTTCAGAGTCCTTTGCGAGTCTGAAATTTGCACTCATCCTCTCCATTGTACTGGTATATATGGTAATGGCTTCACAATTCGAGAGCCTGATGCATCCAATGACCATTTTGTTGTCACTCCCGCTGGCATTCACCGGGCCCATATTTTTATTCCTGGGTATTGGCGAGTCATTTAACATCATGGCCTATATCGGCATCATCATACTGGCGGGGATAGCGGTAAACAACAGCATCATACTTGTTGATGCCATACGCCGATATCAGAGGCAGGGTATGACAAAACGCGATGCCATACTTCAGGCCGGCCAGCATCGTATACGACCCATCTTGATGACCAGCATCACGACCATACTGGCACTCCTGCCCCTGACCATTGAATTCGGTCAAAGTGCTGAATTGCGTTCACCCATGGCCTGGGCAGTTATTGGAGGTCTGATCACCTCCACCATACTGACGCTGGTGACGATCCCCTGCGTGTACTATGTTCTTCAGAGAAAGGAAATATTGTCTAACCCGGTAGATCAGGAACAAACCAAGTCATGAACAGATTTGTAAAGCGAATAATACTGGTTTCCATGTTGTTCCTGGCTTTGGTCATGCTGGGGATATTCTCCTACCGCTCCCTCCCGGTTGAACTTTTCCCGAGCGCCGAAACGCCCATACTTTATGTACAGGTGAACTATCGGTCCCAGATCAATCCCCGGTTTGTGGAAAAAGACGCCGTCATTCCCCTGGAAGGGATCATCAGTGAAGCTGAAGGCGTAGACGAGCTGGAATCAAACATTACACAAAGGCGCGCCACTATTGTGGTAACCTTCAGGCAGGATGTGGACATCAATTATGCTTATCTAAAGCTGGAGCAGAAAATTCAGGAGTTTCAGAGGGAACACCAGGAGAACTATATGGTGAACCTGGTTAAGGTGAACACCGACATGTCGTCCAATGAGTTTATGACCATCCAGGCAAGGGGCCAGGGTGACATCGACCGTATCCGGAATGTGGTAGATCAGGAAATCCTTTCTGACCTGGTGGCCGTGAGTGGAGTTGGCGACGCTACCGTGCAAGGCGGCAGGGAACGATCGGTAGAGATCGTCTTTGACGAGGAAGCCTGCGAGGCCCTTCACATAACACCGGGAAGGATCAACAACCGCCTCAACATGTACTCCAATCAACGGCTCTATGGAGGAATGGTTTATGATGTAGGCAAACGCTGGATTGTAAGCGTTTCTGGTGAGCTGGAAGACATCAGTGAGCTGGGCGATATCATACTGGACAATAATGGAAATGTCCGCCTGGAAGATGTCTCCACCATCACCATGGGTGAGAAAGAACAGGAAACCATCAGCCGGGTCAACGGGATGGAAGCAGTAACCATCACCGTCTATAATGATGCCAACGTCAATGAGATTTCTCTTTTCCATAAAATGCAGGATGCCATAAAGGAAATTAACTCGGAGATGGTTTCCAATGGTGTGGAACTGGTTATTCAGCAGTGTGAAGCTGAGACCATGGAGGAGAACATGAACCAGATACTGGAACTCGCCCTGATTGGCGGACTTCTGGCCATATTCGTTCTCTGGATATTCCTCCGTAACATACGCCTGGTAGCCATTGTTGCACTGGCCATTCCCATCTCGATCTTTGCCTCGCTCAACTTTCTATATGCCACCGGCATCAGCATCAATACACTTTCTCTTATGGGCATGGCGCTTGCCATCGGCATGCTGCTCGATAACAGTGTAGTAGTGCTGGAGAACATCTACCGGTTAAGAACCGAAGGGGCTTCAGCCGTCGACTCCGCGTCAGGTGGTACCAGACAGGTGATCCGGGCTGTAACGGCCGCTACACTGACAACCATTGCCGTTTTCCTGCCCTTCGCCTTTTCTTCTGAATTCTTTATCAAACTGCTTGGGAATAACGTGGGATTTTCCATCATATTCACATTACTGGTTTCCCTGCTTGTAGCCCTGATATTTATCCCGGTAGTGGTTTACCAGTTTCTCAAAGCCCGTAAAAAAACACTTACACTGCATGCTGTCAATTTCAGGAAACCTGTGATCCGGGGCTACCTGGTATTATTAAGATTCTGTCTCCGACATCCTGCACAGGTGCTCTTCACCATGGTCTTTCTGTTCTTTTTGGCAGTGGTGATCAGTTTATCCGTAAGCGTAAACACTTTGCAGGAAGCGGAAACAGATAGCTTCCGTGTTTCCATCACTATGCCGGGGGGAACGACACTGGAAACCTCCGATGAACTGGTGGGAAAGATGGAGGAAGACCTGGGTAATATTGAAGAAATTGAAGAAGTGATCAGCACCATCGAAGCAGAAGAAGCTACCCTGCTCATTCAGTTGCAGGAGGATTTCGAAAAGGTCAACGACAGAAGTGTACCCCAGATTAAAGACGATGTGCTGAACCGGCTTGATGTTTACCACAACGTGCACTCAAGCATCACAGACATGACCTCTTCCGGAGGCGGCAACTTCAACATCGGAGGTGGTGCCTCGGAGTTCCTTCGATTTATGGGCGTTGGGCAGCAAGAGGAAGAGGTGCTCATCAAAGGCTCGAATTACGATGACATGGTGATGGTTGGAGAAAATGTAGAATATGTGCTTTCAGAGGAATCGGATAACGTAACCTCGGCACGTCTGCAGGTGACCCGCGAACAGCCTGAGGTGAACGTAATTTTTGATCAGCGACTCATGGAGGCATTGAATATAGATTACACCAGCGTACAGCAGGAAATGAGCGCCTTCTCAAGGGAACTTGAAAGCGGGATGATCTTTAAGCAGGGCGATGAAGAATACGATGTTACCCTGCGCAGCAACCTGGCTGAAGAAAATGAGGAAAACCAGAAAGGGATGCAAGACCTGCAGAACCTTCTGATAGATGCAAACACCGACAGCATTGCGTCTTCACACTATCTGAAAGATTTCAGCTCCATTCGCTACAGTGAAGGCATTGCATCTGTTCACCGTCTGAACCGGGAAAAAAGCATTTCCGTGAATTACCGTTTTTCGTCCGAAATTAATGAAGACAAGGATCTGCTTGAGAGTGCACGGGCAGAGGTGGATGAACTGGTATCCGCCCTGTATGTTCCGCCAGGCGTGGCTGTAGAAGTCCAGCACGAAGAGGACCAGTACGAAGAGTTTAAAATGCTAATACTGGCTGCCTTTATCCTGATCTATATGATTCTTGCCTCTGTATTCGAAAGCTTTGCAACGCCTTTTGTCCTGCTGTTTTCCATACCTCTTGCAGCCATCGGCTCGCTAATGGCTCTTATCCTGACAGGTAATTCCCTCTTTAGTGCCAACACCCTCATTGGATTCCTCATCCTTTTGGGTGTGGTAGTTAACAACGGAATCATACTGATCGATTTCGTTCAAACAATGCGCTCGGGCGGATCCAGGATCGCCCGGGCGGTCATCAGTGCGGGTCTGCTTCGTGTGCGCCCGATCCTTATCACCGTGATCACCACCGTGATTGGAATGTTGCCACTTGCCCTGGGTCAGGGGGAATATGTCGGGAGCATCGGTGCACCTTTTGCCATCACCGTGATCGGAGGTCTGCTGTTTTCAACCTTGTTCACACTGGTG
>Ga0207797_1000750_pt1 | contig 24749 bp, 20 predicted proteins | sample PRCRCaboRojoPR_6_FD_187275 | JGI IMG/M metagenome (GOLD analysis project Ga0207797, IMG submission 187275) | Marine sediment microbial community from Cabo Rojo, Puerto Rico - PR CR 10% Liquid 1 (SPAdes) | ecosystem: Environmental > Aquatic > Marine > Coastal > Sediment | place: Cabo Rojo, Puerto...
ACACCATGCTCTTCGGTCCCGGCGCCCCGGGGGAAGCCTCGGGCCAGGAAGACACCCGGGATCAACAGGACGCCCCGGACCGCCACGCCTCCTCGGGCGAATCGCCGGCCCGGGAGCAAACCGAACCCCGGGAGAAGGCCGCACCCCGGCCCGAGGCCGCCCCCACGCCACCTCCTCCTGCTGCGCCGCCCCCTGGTTCACGGCCCTCCCCACCGCCACCGCCCCCACCTCCGACACAGGAGAAGCCGGGAGTCCCGGAGGAGTCGGGAGCACCGGAAAAGCCGGGGGGCCCGGCGGAATCGGGAACCCCGGAGGAGTCGGGAGCACCGGAAAAGCCGGGGGGGCCGGCGGAATCGAGAACCCCGGAGGAGTCGGGAGCACCCGGCGTCCGGTTCCCGAAGCCCCCTCCCCCCCCTCCCCGGCCGGAGGCCCCGGCTCCGGCTCCCACATCGGATCTCCAGGGGCAGGAACCGAGGGAGACGGAACCGGCTGAGGTTGAAAGGGAAGAAACGGAGAAGAAAGGGGAGGAAAAGCCCAGGGAGGAGAAGAAGAGTCCGGGAGCCTACACCCAGATCTTCGGAGCCCTTGGCTCGGAGGAGGGCTCATCCCGACCGAAGCCCCCGCCGGCCCCGGAACCACCTCCGGCCCGGCCTCCTGCACCTCAACCCCCATCGCCGCCCCCACCCAGGCCCCAGACCCGGCCCGAGTCCCGACCGCCGCCCGCCCAGCCGTCGGAGTCCTCCTCCCCGGAGTGGCAGCGATGGAAGGACACGCCGGGGGCGTCCGGGAAGCACATCCCCTCGGACGACTACCTCCAGCGTTTGGGAGGCGGGGGACAGAGGCAGGAGAGCTCCGGCTCCCCACGGCCTCCAGCGCCGGCTCCTGAGCCCAAGCCCCCGCCCTCCACCCCCGGGCCCGGAGCCCCGGGGGGAGGCGGAAAGTCCGGGCCGGGACACTACACCATGATCCGGGAGGGGCTCTCCCCCACCCCGGCTCCTCCCACCGGACAGGGGGAGCAGCCGGCATCGACACCGGGACCGGCACCGGTACCCGAGGAGGAACCGGCGGCTTCCGGGCCGAGCCGGCGCTCCAGGATGCTCACCATCCTGGGGCTCGTGGCCATCGTCGTCGTCATCGTCGCCTTGATCCTGGTCTTCGCCCTCACCGGCTGACGGGGCCTTCCCCGCCCTACTTCTCCTCGGGCGGGAGGATGAGGACCAGCTCCATCTCCGGATCCGGGATCTGGGACGCTACCCAGACGGCCACACTCCTGGAGCGGAGCACGGCCTGCCAGAGGGGGTCGGTGAGCTCCAGGCGGAAGTACCGGTAGTCCAACTTCACCGGAAGGGCACGGGGCGGCTCGGCCACGTGGCTGAGCTCCACCCCGCTCACGGACTGGTTGAACAGGCGCTGGATGTCGTCCCGGGAGGCCACCTTGATGAGCCTGGGTGCCTTCTCGATGAGCTCCGCGTCGGGCATGTCGGAGCGTACGGCCAGGTAGCCCTGCACGGCCTGGAGGTGCCGGTCCTCCTCGATGGAGGCCCCGAAAACCGAGGGCTCCACCGCCTCCAGGCGGATGCTCACAGCGTGGCTGGCGATGACCGTGTCCAGGAGATTCCGCAGGACTTCGTCCAACTCCCGGAAGCACCCGGTGAGGTCGTCGTGGCGGTAGGACGGAAGCTCTCCCGGATGGACATCGGCGGAAAAGGTGGTAAGGGCCCCGGCCAGAGAGAGGAGGACCTGGTAGAGGTCCAGGGGATGATGGGGCCCGGGGCCCAGGAGGTGCCGGATCTCCGGGAGGTGGGAGTTGATGGTGTGCAGGAGCCAGAAGCTGGGGATGTCGGCGGCGCCGAACCCGGCCAGGCCGGCGGAGCGCTCCCTCCGCAACCGCCCCAGCCCCGTGGCCTTTCCGGCGAGAATGGAGTCGATCCCCTTCACCATCCCCACCAGGTGCTCGTTGGTCGAGAAATCCAGGAGAGGCGGCAGGAAGGAGGAATCCAGGGAGAGGGTGTCTTCGTCGCTTCGGAGGATGCGGGCCACGGGGAGGGCGCTGATCCCCTCCATGGACTCCCCCTCCACCAGGAGCCTCAGGTTCTTCCTGGCCACCTCCACGGGACGCTCCGCCGTACCCGTGTTCTCGTCCCTCAGATAGGAGACCTCGGCGGAGAACCGGGTCCGGAAGCCCTCCTCCCCGGCGCCCACGTTCCGGTCGCCGGACCGGTACTGGGGGACCGCCAGGTAGGCCAGCATGGAGGTCTGGTCCGGCTTCCAGTACTCCTCCAGGCTCTTGGAGTCCGGAGCGGGCTCGGAGTCGGGGAAGTCGAAGAGGAGTCCATCCTCCATGATTCCCCTGGCCTTGGGAACGGAGAGGACGCCCCCTTCCAGGGCATCCACGTCGATCTTCAAGGTGCTGAAACCCCAGGGGAATCGAACCAGGGACCTGACCCGGAACTCGAGCTGATCCTCCAGGAATCGGTCCTGGACCTGGAGGTGCTGGGGGCTGAGGAGGAGCCCCTTGGTCCAGAGGATTCCTTGCATCTGTCTCATGGCGAATGCTCCCAGGGTGATACCGGTCTCGGCGGGCTTTCTCACACTGCGCCGGATTTCTCGTCTTGTCCAGGGGAGTCCGGGTCCGTCGGTCGCCCGGGGCCCGGGACCATCCTACATTGGGAGATGGGGCGGCAGCCTTCGCCCCCGACCGTGTCCTTTCGCCCCTCTTGACCCTCGAGTCTCTCACCATGCACTACGTCCAGGCCACCGACGATTCCCTCTGCATCGCCGTCTTCGGGGACTTCCTGGGACGGGAGGCTACGGAGGAAGCCGGACCCGCCGAGCCCTGGGAGCCACGGAGAGCCACGCCGGAAACGGTCTCCGGCCTCCTGGGCCTGCGACCGACGGTGCGGATCACCGCACTCCAGGGCCCGGAGCCCCTCCTCCTCCAGCTCTCCGGGCTCGAGGATTTTCACCCCGATTCCCTGTTCCGGCGACTGGATGCCTTCCGGGAGCTCCGGGAAGCCCGGCAGGCCGTCAAGGAGGGGGGGGCCCTCCCCCCGGGGCTGATCCCGGAGGAGGGGACGGCCCCGGAGGAGGGCACAACCCCGGAGGACGTGGCCGGGGACGAGGCCAGACCGGAGGCCGGGTCTCCCGGGGCAAGCCGGGAGGCGGACCGCACGGAGATCCCCTCCGGATCGGACCTCCTGGAGGCCATCGTCCAGGGCGATGCCGGGGACGACGAAGACGAAGCCGACCACGACAGGCCTCCTGACAGGGGCCCGGACCGGGAGCTCCGCAACTTCGTCCGGGAGATCGTCCGGCCGCACCTGGTGAGCCCCGATACGGAGAGGAAAGACGCCATCGCCGAGCTGGACCGGGGAGCCTCGGAGATGATGGGTCGGATCCTCCACGACCCCGGCTTCCTGGAGCTGGAAGCGGCGTGGCGGTCCCTGGTCTTCCTCCTGTCACGAGCCGATTCCACGGGCAAGACCCGGATCTACCTGGTTCCGGTGACGAAGACGGAGCTCGCCCGGGAGCTCAACTCCCGGAACGAGCCCCACGCCACCCGATTGTTCGACCTTCTCTCCGGACCTCCCCCGGGCGTCCCGGACGGCCGGTGGGGCCTGGCCCTGGGGGCCTACCACTTCGGCCCGGAGCCGGAGGAGCTGGACGTTCTCCGGGGCGTCTCCCGTGTGGCCGGCCGGGCCCGGGTGCCCTGGCTCTCCGGGATGAGCCCCCGGGTCATGGGCATGGACTCCTTCTCGGCCTCGGAACGAGGCGAGGCGTGGCCGGAGGAGGAGCCGGAGGAGTGGCGGGCCCTTCGCCAGGAGCCGGAGACCGCCTGGCTGGGCCTGGTGGCCCCCCGCTTCCTGGTCCGGGAGCCCTACGGACCGGGAGGGCTTCGTACGAAGGCCTTCGGATTCCAGGAGCCCGTGGCCTCCCGGTCCCACCTGCCCTGGGGGAACGGCGCCTTCGTGTGCGGCGCCCTCCTGGCCCAGGCCCACGCCCGGGCAGGATGGCGGTTTCGCCCCTCCCAGGGGCTGGACCTGGACGGCCTGCCCCTGACTCCCGGACCCGGAGGTGACGACCCTCGCCCCAGTCCCCTGGAGGCGGAGTTGTCTACGGGAGCCGCCAGGATGCTGGCCGAGCGGGGCGTGATTCCCCTGGTGTCCTTCCCCGGACAGGCCCGGATCCGTGCCGGGGGCCTTCGCTCTCTCCAGGAGGACGGGCCCGAGCTTCGGGGCCGCTGGGAGGAGGGGATGTAACGCCCCGGAAACGTGCGAGAGGAGAATCTGGCGGAAACAGAGGAATTTCTTGACACCGGAATACCGGCAGCCTACCGTTCAACATTGAGCGATTGTTGGCCCACCGGACCTTCAGCATTCCGCTCGGTTCTTCAACGACAAGCCTCCTTCGGACGACGCCGTCGTCCCCATAGATCACCCGTTTTCTCGCGGTTATTCAGGCCCAGGAGAAGAAGATGGCCGAGAGTTTTCAGCAGCGCCGCAAACGTCAACGTCCCACCCGGGTCAACCTCGTCTACGAGGTGGAAACCGGGGGCGCCATGGTCAAGCGGGAGCTCCCATTTATCATGGGGGTCATGGCGGACCTGGCCGGGGACAACGCCGAGAACCTGCCCGAGGTCCCCGACCGGGAATTCGCCGAGGTGAAGCCGGACAACTTCGACAAGGTCCTGAAGGGCATCGCTCCCAAGCTCCAGTATTCCGTGGACAACAAGCTGGAGCCGGATTCCGAGGACAAGATCGGGATCGAGCTGAACTTCCAGAGCTTCGACGACTTCAGCCCGGAGAAGGTGGCCGAGCAGGTGGAGCCCCTGAAGGCCCTCCTGGACAAGCGCCGGGACCTGGCGGATCTCAAGAGCAAGCTCGCCACGAATCGGAAGCTCAACAAGGCGATTCAGGCGGCTCTGGGAGACGAGGACTCCAAATCACAATTGAAGTCGGAACTGGAATCCAGCGGAGGTGAGGACGATGGCTGAAGCCGAGAAGCAAGCGGCCCCCCAGGAAGCGCAGGCCGAAGAGGTCAGTCTCCTGGACCAGATCATCGAGGAAGCGAAACCCGGGGAAGAGGAATCCGCCCGGAAACGCGCCCGGGACATGATCGGGACCTTCATCCAGGGTGTCCTGGATGAGACGGTCACCTTCAGCCGTGACACGGAAGCCATGCTGAACGAGCAGATCCGTCAGATCGACGACCTGCTCACGGATCAGCTCAACGAGGTCATGCACCACGAGAAGTTCAAGAAGCTGGAGAGCTCGTGGCGAGGCCTCCGGTACCTGGTCTCCCAGAGCGAGACGGGCCCCGAGCTCAAGATCCGGGTCATGAGCATCACGAAGGACGAGCTCATGGACGACCTCACGGCCGGGAAGGCCGAGATGGCCGTGGACCGGAGTGAGCTCTTCCGCAAGATCCACCAGCAGGAGTTCGGCGTGTTCGGCGGCACCCCGTACGGCGCCCTGGTGGGGGACTACGAGTTCGGGAAGTCGGGCCAGGACGTGAAGCTCCTCACCCGGATCTCCCAGCTGGCGGCCACCTCCCACTGCCCCTTCATCTCCGGCACCGCCCCGAACATGTTCGGGATGGAGAGCTTCACGGAGCTGGACGACGTCTACGAGCTGGAGACGGCCTTCGAGGGCACGGAGTACGCCCAGTGGAACGCCTACCGGGAGACGGAGGACAGCCGCTACGTGGCCCTCACGGCTCCCCGCATGCTCATCCGGGAGCCCTACGGCAAGGACACGGTTCCGGTGAAGGCCTTCGACTTCACGGAGAACGTCACCGGAAAGGAGCACGACAAGTACCTGTGGGCCAACGCCGCCTGGGGCCTGGGAGCTTCCATCACCAAGGCCTTCGCCCAGAGCGGCTGGTGCGCCCGGATTCGAGGGGTGACCTCAGGCGGGCTGGTGGAAGGCCTTCCCACCCACACCTTCGAGACCGACGAAGGGGACACGGTGATGAAGTGCCCCACGGAGGTTCTCCTCCCGGACGACCAGGAGTTCGAGCTGGCCAAGCTGGGCTTCGCTCCCCTGGCCAACGAGAAGAACACGGCCAACGCCGTCTTCTTCAGCGTCCAGTCGACGCAGAAGCCCAAGGTGTACGAAGGCCCCGGGGGAGACGCCGCCACGGCCAACGCCGCCCTGTCGGCCCAGCTTCCCTATCTCTTCGCCGTCTCCCGCTTCGCCCACTACCTGAAGACCATGATGCGGGACCAGATCGGCTCCTACAAGACGAAGGAAGAGCTGAGCAACATGCTCAACAACTGGATCGCCGGTTACGTCCTGAAGACGGAAGGCGCCAGTCAGGAAGAGAAAGCCAAGAAGCCCCTCAGGGAGGCCCGCATCGACGTGGTGGAGAACAAACGGAAGCCCGGGACCTACCAGGCCGTGGCCTTCCTGCGCCCCCACTTCCAGCTCGACGCCGTGGACTTCTCCATGCGCCTCGTGGCCGACGTACCCGATTGATCGGGGCCCCATCGAGCCCCAGGGAAGAACGACAGGCAAGCCCCCGGTGGACACCACCTGATTCACGTGATTCACGCCGAACGAAACGGAGGAGGGAAACATGGCTCTGGACGCATACCTCACCTTGGACCCCGAGTTGCAGGGGGAATCGGAGAAGGAAGGGCACGAAGGAGAGATCGAGGTCACCGGCTTCAGCTTCGGAGGGCACAATCCCTCCAGCGTGGGCCGGGGCACCGGCGGTGGAGCCGGGACCGTGGATCTCCGCCAGTTCACCATCCAGAAGTACACGGACGCGTCCAGCGTGGACATGTTCCGCTACGTCTGCTCCGGAAACCACTTCAAGACCGGCAAGCTGACCCTCTACAAGTCCGGGGGACCGGCGGGACCGCTGAAGTACCTGGTCTTCGAGTTCAAGATGCTCTACCCCGAGGACATGGACTGGACCGGCAGCGAGGGCGGGGACGAAGTTCCCATGGAGACCGTCTCCTTCGCCTTCGAGGAGATCAAGGTCACCTACACCCAGCAGGCTCCCGACGGGACGGCTGCGGGAGATTACGTGGGCGGCTGGAACCTCCGTCAGGAGAAGCTCCTCTGATCCACGCCCCTCTCCATCCCCGATCCCTACGGAAGGTGACCCGTCGTGGACGCTGAAGCACTCTTTCGGGAAGGCCGCCTCACCGATGCCGTTGCCTCGCTGAACGAGGCCATGCGGAACGATCCCACGGATCTCCGCAAACGCACGTTCCTCTTCGAGCTGCTCTGCTTCGCCGGAGAGCTGGATCGTGCCCAGAAACAGCTGGACGCCATCAGCACGGCCGATCCGGAGCGGGAGCTGGCGGCCTTCGGGTACCGGGAGGCCTTGCGGGCCGAGGAGACCCGGAGAGAGATGTTCGGGAAGGGGGAGCTGCCGGAGACCGGCGGCTCCCCGTCCCGACTCTCCGGCACGCTGAACGGAGAGCCCTTCCAGGACCTCACGGATGCCGATCCCCGGATCGGACCCCGTCTGGAGGTGGTGGTGGGAGGCCGCTACACCTGGATGCCCCTGGAGCACCTGGTGAGCTTGAAGGCCGACCCTCCCGCACACCTCCGGGACCTGTTCTGGATTCCGGCGGAGCTGAAGACCTCGCCGGCCCTGGACAGCTACGAGGGACCGGTTTTGGTGCCGGCCATGACGCCTTTCGCCTGGCAGCACCCGGAAGAGGCGGTGCGCCTGGGACGGATGACGGATTGGCAGGAGCTGGACGATGGCCGAGAAGCTCCCGTGGGCCAGAAGCTTCTCCTCGTCGACGACGAGGTGTTTCCCATTCTGGAGATCCGGGAGCTCGTGATCACGCCCCCCGCCGAATGAGACGGGGGCAACTCCTCCCTTACACATCATGCTGAACCTGGAAGAGCTCCTCGCGCCCGTGGAGGGGGACCTCCCCGCCGGCCCCGAAGCGAGGAGCAGCAACGAGTACGCCCAGATCGAGAGCGCCTACCGAGCCGCCGACGAGCCGGCCCTCCTGGTTCCCGGGGAGGACCTGGAAGGCCCGGGGGCAGACTTCGAAGACGTCCTGGAGCCGGCCCAGGACTTCCTGAAGGACCAGTCCAAGGACCTGAGCGTGGCCACGTACCTGGCCGCCTCTCTCCTCCACGTGGACGGGTTCTCCGGGTTCGCCGACGGCCTGGAGCTCATCCATGGTCTCATGGACAGGTTCTGGGACGGTCTCCATCCCGGGGTGGAGAGTCGGGCCGCCGTGCTGGAGTGGTTCGGCTCCGACGACGTGGCCTACGCCGTGTCCCTGGTGCCCCTCACGGAGATCGACCCGGACTTCCGGCTGCCGGAGTACAAGACCTGGGTCAGGGAGGAGGCGGAAGGCGAAGGCCACGGAGACGAGGATGAGGAAGGGACCGACTTCTCGTCGGCCTTCGGGCAGACCCCCCGGGAGTGGTACGTGGAGCTGGTGACCTCCCTGAACCGCTGCACCAGCGCCCTGGATTCCATCGTGGAGCTGGGGGAGGAGAAGTTCCAGGAGGCCGACGCCCGTCCCCCTCGCCTGAAACCGCTGAGGGAGGCCCTGGTCCAGGTATCCAAGGCGGCGGAAGACCTCCTGTCCCGCAAGCCGGGACCTCCGATTCCCACGGAGGCCGAGGCCACGGCCCCTCCGGAGGCGGAGGGAGAGGTCCAGGACAGACCCGCAGGGGAGCCGGGGGGGGAGCAGGCGGCTCCGAAGGGCGTCCTCAGCGAGCCCCGGAGCCCGGAGGAGGCCACGAACCTGGTGCTCCTGGGTGCTCGCTATCTCCGGACCCAGGTACCGACGGATCCCGGACCCTACCTTCTGGTTCGGGGGCTCCGTTGGGGGGAGCTCAGGGCTCAGGGCGACCACGTGGACCCCCGGATCCTGGAGGCGCCCACCACCCAGCAGCGCACTCGCCTGAAGACCCTCTTCCTGGACCAGAATTTCGAGACCCTTCTTCACGAGGCCGAGGAGATCATGGCCACGCCGGTGGGACGGGGCTGGCTGGACCTCCAGCGCTACACGGTCCAGTCGGCGGAACGGCTGGGGAAGGAGTACCGTGAGGTCCGGAACGCCGTGGTGAAGGCCACGGGCCGGCTCCTCCAGGACCTGCCCGGACTCCTGGAGATGAGCCTCATGGACGACTCGGCCACGGCCTCCCGGGACACCATGGGATGGCTGGAGACCGAAGGCCTGCTGGCTGCCGGGGGTTCGAAAGGGGAAGGAGTGGAGCCCCCCCCCGAGAAGGATGCCCGGAAGATCATCCAGTCGGCCAGCTACGACCGGGCCGCCTCCATGGCCCGGAGCGGAGATCCCGAGGGCGCCATCAACCTCCTCATCGAGAGGGCGGAGCACGAATCCAGCCGCCGGAACCGCTTCATCACCAAGTCCGAGGCCGCCGGGATCATGGTGGAGCACGACATGACTCCCGTGGCCCGCCCCATCCTGGACGAGCTCTATCAACTCATCGAAGAGCACCGCCTGGAGGAGTGGGAGCCGGCGGAGGTGGTGGCCCGTCCCCTGGGTCTGCTCATCCAGTGCCTGAGCGAATCCGAAGATCACCTGAAGGACGAGCTGTACCCCCGGCTGGCGAAACTGAGTCCCCTCCTGGCCATGGAGGTGTCGGGACGAAAGGACAAGGGGAAAGGGGAGAGGAAGGCGGAGGACGCCGGGGCTGCGCCTCCCCCGGAGCCTTCTCCCCCCCAGAATGATGATGCCCCCTTGCCCAGCAGCTTCCGGAAGCGCGAGGATGCGGGGTAGAGGAGAGACGATCAGGGCCCCAAACGGGGCCGTGAAGGCCGGAAGGGATCGCCGTGGCTGAGGACCTTGTTCGACAGTCGGTCATGGACCGCCTCATCGGAGCGGATCAAATCCGGACCGGCGGATCGAAGGAGGGGCGCCCGGCCCGGACCTGGCACGAATCCGTAGCCATCCTGGAGCAGAACGTCCTCCGGGACGTGGAGGCTCTCCTCAACACCCGGCAGGTGGCCTCCCCGGCGGGACCGTCCCACCCCCACGTGACGGACTCCATCTACAACTACGGGCTCGTGGACGTCACCACTCTCAGCGCCGACTCCGGGGAGACGGCCCACGAGATCCGTCGACACATCCGGGAGACCATCGAGCGCTTCGAGCCCCGCCTTGCGGACGTGGAGGTGGTGGACCCGGGAGAGGACAAGGAGGACAAACGCTCCGCCACCCGGATGGTCCGGTTCCGGGTGGAGGCGACCCTCCGCACGGAGCCCGATCCGGAGCGGGTGGAGTTCGACACCGTTCTCGAGCTGGCCACCAAGCGGTTCGAGGTGAGCAGGGAGTGACCTGAGAGAGTGACTTGAGGGAGTGACCTGAGAGAGTGACCTGAAGGGGTTACACAAGGCAGTGACCCGGGAGCCGCATGTCTGAGGAAGGCCTGAAGGACTACTACGAGCAGGAGCTTCGCTACCTCCGGGAGCTGGGGAGGGAGTTCGCCCAGCGTCACGGGGAAGTGGCTGGGGGGCTCCGCATGGAGGCGGGCCAGTGGGCCGATCCCCACGTGGAGCGGCTCATGCAGGGGTTCGCCTTCCTGGCCGCCCGGATCCACCGCCGCCTGGACGACGACTTCGCCAAGATCTGCGAAGCCCTCCTCAACGTCATCTATCCCCACTTCCTCCGGCCCATTCCCAGCCTCTCCGTGGTGCAATTGGAGCTGGACCCGGATCAGGGAATCACCTCGGGCCTGGAGGTGGAAGCGGGCCAGAGCCTGGTCTCCCCACCCACGAAGGAAGGGGGGATCCGCTGCCGTTTCCGGACTGCCTATCCCGTCACCCTCTGGCCCCTCCGGGTCACGGATGCAAGCTGGCAGACCCCGCACGGCCTGGGCCTCGGGGGACAGGCCCGGGAGAGCGCCGCCTGCCTGTCCCTGAAGCTGGAGGCCCTGGGTGGCCACGAGTTCTCCGACCTCCAGATCCATGGCCTGCGCTTCTACCTGGACGGGGATCTCCACTTCACGTCCACCCTCTTCGAGCTCCTGGACAACAACTGCACCGAGATCCTGGTCCGAAAGGGAGACGACGCCGGAAGCCCCACCCTGCGCCTGCCCTCCACCGCCCTGGAGCCCGTGGGCTTCGAGGCCGACGAGGGGCTGCTGCCCCTGCCCCGTTCGTCCTTCCTGGGATTCCGGTTGATCCAGGACTACTTCGCCTTTCCCCAGAAGTTCATGTTCTTCCGGCTCTCGGGACTGGAGCGGCTGTCCCGGGCCGACCTGGGAACCTCGGCGGAGATCCTCTTCCTCATCCGGCGCTTCGAGGGAAGCGAGCGACAGGACATTCTGGAGCGGGGCGTGAACCGGGACACCATCCGCCTGGGATGCACCCCGGTGGTGAACCTCTTCTCCTCCGAGTCCGAGCCCATTCGCCTGGATCACAAGACCTCGGACTACCTGATCCGGGCCAAGGGGGCGGCCCGGGAATTCTCGCCCCAGGTCTTCTCCATCGACGAGATGGAGGCGGTGGTGGGATCCCGGCCCCAGCGGGTTCCCCTGGATCCCTTCTTCTCCTTTCGCAGACGGGACCGGTCCGGGGGCTTCCCGGTGTTCTGGGTCCCCCGCCGTTTTCCCAGCGAGTGGCTGAAGGAGGAGGACGCCACGGACGTGCGGGTGTCCTTCGTGGACCCGGCCGGGGGCACCATCTACCCGGACTTTCCCTCGGCCTCGGCCCGGCTCACCTGCTTCAACGGGGATCTGCCCACGAAGCTGGGCATCGGGAGCGACCGGGATTTCCACCCCGAGGGCGGGGAGGGCTCGGCCCTGACCCGGATCACGTCCCTCATGCACCCGACCCCTCCCGTCCATCCCCCCACCGGACCGAAGAACTACTGGCAGCTCGTATCCCAGTTCTCCCTGAACTACCTCTCCATCGTGGACGAGGGGACGGCGGCTCTCCGTGAAGTGCTGAGCCTGTACAACTTCGGGGACCGGGACGTGGGGGAGAAACACATCCGGGGCATCGCCAACGTCAGCAGCCAGGCCTGGTCCGCTCCGGTGCATGGAGAGGGGGGACTGAGCTTCGCCCGGGGCCGGAAGGTCACCATCGACTTCGAGGACGACAACTTCTCCGGGGGCGGCATCTACCTCTTCGCCAGCGTCCTGGAGCGCTTCCTCGCCCTGTACGCGAACCTGAACAGCTTCACCAAGCTCGAGGCCCGGGTTCGTTCCAAGAACCGTGTGTTTCCGTTGAGAGAATGGCATCCGAGAGCAGGCTTGAAGCCCCTCCTGTAGAGCCGGAGGCCCGGCCCCCCGGGGGGGAGGAGAACCCGGGAGAAGTCCCGGACGCCGTGGAGGCGCTGGAGGCGCTGGGGGAGATCCTCCGGGAGGATCCCTGGTCCTTCCAGTTCTTCCAGGCCGTCCGTCTCCTCCGGCGGCTCCACCCCTCCTCCCGGGGGGTGGGAGAGTTCGCCTCTCCTTCCAGGGAGGTGGCCCGGTTCTCCACGAACCCAGGGCTGGGCTTTCCCGCCGGGGAGATCCAGGAGCTGGCCCTGGACGACGCCGAGCCCGCCCGCATGGAGGTCAACTTCATGGGCCTGGTGGGGAACAAGGGCGTCCTGCCCCTCCACTACTCCCGTACCGTGCGCCGGCAGGAGAAGAGGGAGGAGCCCGGGGCTTTCCGGGATTTCCTGGACATGTTCCAGCACCGTCTCCTCTCCCTGTTCTACCGGGCCTGGGAGAAGAGCCGCCCCTGGGTGGCCTTCGAGAGGGGCCAGCCCGATTCCCTCTCGGCTCGGATCTTCGACCTCCTGGGCCTGGGCGGCCCCCACCTCCGGGGCAGGATGGAGGTTCCCGACGAGAGCCTCCTCTTCTACCCCCAGCTCCTAGCGTCCCGGCACCGGACGGCCTGGGGCCTGGAACGGCTCCTGGAGGACTACCTGGAGGTCCCCACCACGGTGGAGCAGTTCGTGGGGGGCTGGTACCCCCTGGAGAAAGGGGCCCAGTGCGAGCTGGACGACGAGCCGGGCCCCGGGGCCCCGGGGCTGGGGCTCCAGACCATCGTGGGAGACGAAATCTGGGATCCCCAGGCCCGGGTACGCATCCGCCTGGGTCCCCTTCCCCGGGACCGGTACGAGGAGTTCCTCCCCGGAGGGAACGGACACCGGGCCCTGCAGTCCCTGACGGAGTTCTTTTCCGACGGGCAGCACGACTTCGAGATCCAACTGGTCCTGGCCCGGGACGATGCGCCGCCCATGGAGCTTGGGAGCGAGAAGGATCCCACGCCCCTGGGCTGGCTCACCTGGCTCCGGACCCGACCCATGACGAGAGACCCCGACGAAACCACCCTGACCCTCTGAGGGGAGACGGACCATGAACACCGACATGCGGACCCTCATCGGCAAACTCAATCCACGGACCCGGAGCGTCGTGGAGAACGCCGCCGGCCTCTGCGTCGGTCGAACCCACTACGACGTGGAGGTGGAGCACTACCTGCGGAAGCTCCTGGACGACGACGAGGGGGACGCGTCGCACGTGTTCCAGTTCTTCGGAGTGGAACGGGCCCGCCTCCAGGCGGACCTGGATCGGAGCCTGGACAGCCTGAAGACCGGCAACGCCCGGACTCCCAGCCTGAGCCCCAGCCTCGTGGACCTGTTCTCCGACGCCTGGCTCTTCGGCTCCCTGGAGCTGGAAGCCACCCAGATCCGGAGCGGCTTCACCCTGGTGGCCCTGGCGGCGAACCCGGAGCTCCGGCGCCTGGCCGTCTCCGTGAGTCCGGAGATGGACAAGATCTCCGCGGAAAAGCTACGGAAGGAGTTCATGACCGTGGTGGAAGGATCGGCGGAGGAGACGGTGGTGGCCGGGCCCGGAGCCCCCTCCGCCGGGGAAGGGCGACCCACCGGGGACGGCAAGCTGGACAAGTACACCCAGAACCTCACGGAACGGGCACGTCAGGGCCTCCTGGATCCCGTCCTGGGCCGGGACTTCGAGATCCGGCAGGTGGTGGACATCCTCACCCGGCGCCGGCAGAACAACCCCATCCTGGTGGGGGAGGCCGGAGTCGGGAAGACCGCCGTGGTGGAGGGCTTCGCCATGCGGGTGGTGGAGGGGGAGGTTCCCGACGTCCTGAAGAACGTGGAGCTGAGGAACCTGGACCTGGCCCTCCTCCAGGCCGGAGCCGGGGTGAAGGGAGAGTTCGAGAACCGCCTCAAGGGTCTCATCGAGGAGGTCAAGTCGGCCCCGAACCCGGTGATCCTCTTCATCGACGAGGCCCACACCATGATCGGCGCAGGGGGGTCGGCGGGCCAGGGAGACGCGGCGAACCTCCTGAAGCCGGCCCTGGCCCGGGGAGAGCTCCGGACCATCGCCGCCACCACGTGGTCGGAGTACAAGAAGTACTTCGAGAAGGACCCGGCCCTGACCCGCCGCTTCCAGGTGGTGAAGGTGGAGGAGCCGGTGGAGGATCTGTGCACCGTGATGATGCGGGGGGTGGTGCCGAAGCTGGAGGACCACCACGGGGTCCGGATTCTGGAGGAGGGCATGGAGGCCGCCGTGCACCTCTCGGCTCGCTACCTCTCGGACCGGCATCTGCCGGACAAGGCCGTCAGCGTCCTGGACACGGCCTGCGCCCGCCTCTCCCTGGGCCGCCGGTCCCTGCCCCCCTCCATCGAGTCGGCCCAGCGGCGACTGGACGATCTCTCCGTGCAGAAGCGGAACCTGGAGCGGGAGGTGGCCGTGGGGGCGGACCACGCCCTCCGCCTGGAGGAGATCGATGCGGACCGAAAGGTCATCGAGTCCGAGCTGGAGGTGCTGAACAGCCGGTGGGAGGAGGAGCTGGGCCTGGTGGAGAAGGTCTGGGACCTCCGGGAGCAGATCGAGAGCGCCGTCTTCGGGGAGGAGGAGCTGCCTCCCGTGGCCGAGGCGGGAGGCAACCCCGGAAACGAGGACACGGACGAAGGTGAGTCCGACGCCCCGGCTGCGGTGGAGGACGGCCCCGCGGGGTCCGGTGAGGAAAAGGCCTCCGACGACGAGGCCTCGGCCCGGGAGGCTGCGGGAGACGAGGCTTCCGACGACGAGGCTTCCGACGGAGAGGTCTCCCGCAAGGACCCGGACGAGCTTCGGGAGGAGCTCCGGGCCCTGGACCGGGAGCTCAGGGAGCTCCAGGGGGACGATCCGTTGATCCCCGTCTACGTGGACGCGGACCTGGTGGGCCAGGTGATCTCCGGATGGACGGGGATCCCCGTGGGCAAGATGATGCAGGACGAGGTCTCCACGGCCCTGGAGCTGGAGAAGCACCTGGGAGAGCGGATCATCGGCCAGGACCACGCCCTGGAGGTGGTGAGCCACCGCATCCGCACGTCTTTCGCCAAGATCGAAGATCCGAAGAAACCGAAGGGGGTCTTTCTCTTCGTGGGGCCCAGCGGCGTGGGGAAGACGGAAACGGCCCTGGCCCTGTCCGATCTCCTCTACGGCGGGGAGCGCAACCTGGTCACCATCAACATGTCCGAGTTCCAGGAAGCCCACACCGTGTCCACCCTGAAGGGCTCCCCCCCGGGATACGTGGGCTACGGCGAGGGGGGCGTCCTCACGGAAGCCGTGCGTCGCAGACCCTACTCCGTCGTTCTCCTGGACGAGATCGAGAAGGCCCACCCCGACGTCCTGGAGCTCTTCTTCCAGGTCTTCGACAAGGGCCAGATGGAAGACGGAGAGGGACGGCGAATCGACTTCAAGAACACCATCATCGTCCTCACCACCAACGCCGGGACGGACACCATCATGAAGCTGTGCTCCGACCCGGAGACCATGCCCACCTGGGAGGGCCTGGTGAAGGCCCTGAAGCCGGAGCTGGACCAGACCTTCAAACCGGCGTTCCTGGGCCGGACCGTCATCGTCCCCTACTTCCCCGTGAGAGACGAAGCCCTGAAGACCATCGTCCGGTTGAAGCTGAGCAAGATCGTGAACCGGATGAAGGAGACCCACGACATGACGTTGGGCTTCCAGGACGAGTTGGTGACGGAGATCGCTTCCCGGTGCACGGAGGTGGAGAGCGGGGCCAGGAACATCGACAACATCCTCACCAACACCCTTCTGCCGGACCTCTCCAGGGTCCTCCTCCAGGCCATGGTGGACGGCCAGACTCCGTCCAGCGTGCAGGTGGACATCGGGGAGAAGGGGGCCTTCGAGTACGAGCTCGAGTAAGGTAGCGCGCCATGCCTCGTTATTCCCAGCAGGAACACCCCTTCCGGGTGGAGACGCCCCTGGGGGAAGACGTTCTTCTCCTGGACGGGTTCACAGGGGAAGAGACCGTCTCCCGACCCTTCCGCTTCACCCTGCGGCTCCTGTCGGAGGATGACGCCATCGATCCCCAGGCCCTTCTGAGAGAGGTGGTCACGCTCTTCGTGCGCCTCCCCGACGGCTCGGAGCGGCCCATCCAGGGGAAGGTGAGTCGGTTCCGGCAACTGCAGAAGGCCGAGGATCTTACGGAATACCGGGCTGAGATCGTGCCCTGGCTGTGGTTCCTCTCTCTCTCCACCGACTGTCGGGTGTTCCAGAACAAGACCGTCCTGGAGATCATCGAGGAGGTCTTCGGGGCCTACGGCGACGCCGATTTCGACGTCAAGTGCCTGGAGGACTACCAGCCCCGGGAGTACTGCGTCCAGTACCGGGAGACGGACCTGAACTTCGTCTCCCGTCTCATGGAAGAGGAAGGGATCTACTACTACTTCGAGCACTCGGACTCGGGACATACCCTGGTTCTGGGTGACAGTCCGGACACCGTCCCCGACTCCCTCCAGTCCACGGCCCGGGTAAAGCCCGAATCCGGGGGGTGGCAGGAGGAGGAGCCGGACGTGGTCACCGAATTCCAGCGGGAGCACTCCGTCCACACCGCCGCCGTCACCCTCACGGACTACGACTACCTTCAGCCCTCCCTGGACCTCCGGAGCAGCGCTTCCTCCGACAGCTTCGAAGAGATCTACGACTTCCCGGGGCAGTACACCGAGGTCCCGGAGGGGGAACGGTACGCGGACCTTCTCCTGAAACAGCGCTCGGTCCTGAAGGAGCTGGTCACAGGCGCCGGGACCTGCCGGGGATTCCAGAGCGGCCACCAGTTCGAGCTGAAGGACCACTACCGGGCCGACGCGAATCAGCGCTACCTCCTCCTCTCCATCGCCCATTCCGCCCAGGGGGCCGGCTACCGGTCCCGGGATTCGGCGGTGGACTACCACAACGACTTCCGGTGCATCCCCATCACCGTCCCCTACCACCCGCCCCAATCGAGCCCCAAGCCCTCCGTCCAGGGCTCCCAGACCGCCGTGGTGGTGGGACCCTCCGGGGAGGAGATCTACACCGACGAGCACGGCCGGGTGAAGATCCAGTTCCACTGGGATCGCCAGGGGTCGAAGGACGAGAACAGCTCCTGCTGGGTCCGGGTCTCCCAGCCCTGGGCCGGGAAGTCCTGGGGCGCCGTGGCCATCCCCAGGATCGGACAGGAGGTCCTGGTGGACTTCCTGGAAGGGGATCCGGATCGGCCCATCATCACCGGACGGGTCTACAACGCCGAGCAGATCCCCCCCTACTCCCTGCCCGCCAACAAGACCCAGACGGGGATCAAATCCCGGAGCTCGAAAGAGGGCAATTCCTCCACCTACAACGAGATCCTCCTGGAGGACAAGAAGGGGAGCGAGCAGATCACGATCCGGGCTCAGAAGGACATGAGCACCACGGTCCTGAACAACGAGTCCCTGAGCGTCGGGGCCGACCGGAGCATCAACGTCGACAAGACCCACACCGAGACCATCAAGAAGGACACCAAGATCACCGTCACCGAGGGGAAGCTGGAAACGAAGGTGGAGACCGGGAGCGTTCTCCTCCAGGCCCAGGACAACTCGGTGAAGATCGACGCCAAGACCCAGGCTCACCTCCTGGGCCAGGGCGACGTCCTGGTGGAGCGGGACGGTAGCCATCGCATGGAGGTCAAGAGCGGGGAGGTCACCCTCACCTGCGGGGGCAGCTCCATCGAGATGACGGACAGCGACATCACCCTGTCCTCGCCGCAGATCTCCCTGGAGGCCGACATCAAGGTGGAGATCAAGGTGGGGACCAGCACGGTGAAGGTCTCTCCCGCCGGGGTGGAGGTCTCCGGAGCCACGGCGAAGGTGGAGGGGACGGGGATGACGGAGATCAAGGGTGGAGTCGTGAGAATCAACTCCTGAGACCTGAGAGAGTTCCCATGAGGTTGCTGAGCGAAGGGTCCCAGGTGCTGGTGTTCGGAGGCCGCTCCGGGGGGGTGATTGTGGGCGTGGGACTGGTCCTGGCGGGCCTCGCCTTCGGTGTGCTGCCCCTCTTCCTCTACCTGCGGAACCGGGAGATCCCCTTCCTGATCCTGTCCGGGTTCGGGCTCCTCCTCCTCCTGGCGGGGCTCTGGGCCCTGGGTCACCAGCACCGGATCGAGCTCGATGGAACCTCGGACGTGGTCCGGGTCATGCGGGGCAACCGCTTCCTCTCCAGCCCGGACTCCATCCCCTTCAGCCAGGTGGCCGAGGTGGGGATCCTCCAGAAGGTCTACACGTCGGTGTCCGCCGGGGTGGCCCGGCAGTACTACGTCATGGAGCTGAGGCTCGCCGACGGAAGCCGCATGGAGATCCAGGACCAGGAGGTTGAGCAGGACCTGGAGGAGACCCGGCGGCGGGGCCGCCAGGTGGCGGAGATCGTGGGAGTCCCCTTCGACGGGGAGCCCTCCCCGCCCCCCTGAGCCGGAGACCCCCGGCCGGGGCCGGGGACGGCCGCCGGCTGGTCGTCGGCGAGATCCTCAGAAGTTGGCGGTTCCCAGGTCCACGGTCTCGTGGGGCAGCTTCACGCCGTCCACCCAGACGTCCACTCCTTCCAGCTCGTCGATCTCCGGCTTCTCCCGGGTGGGCAAGGTGAGGGGCAGCCGTTCGGGAGTGGGGGCCGTTCCGCTCCACACCATCCACACCCGGTCCTCGTCGGCCCGCACCCAGAGGGTGTGCAGGTGCGTGCTGGTGGCCAGGGCATTCCCCCGAAAGGCCATCCGTATGTCCGGCACGACGCCGGGAAGGGCGAACCGGCGCTCACCCTCGGGATGGAACCCCAGGAGCCTCATGGGCTCGTCGCCCCTCAGCCTGGGCAGCGCCAGGCCCGGGGAGGCTCCGTTGAAGAAGGCCAGGTCGGGCCCGTCGTCCAGGGTCCGGGCTTCCCCTCGACTCAGGTGATCGGGAGGGAGCCATCCCATCCTCACCTCCCGGACCGAAGCCTGCTCAGGGGGGAACGGCGGCATCAGGCCCCCCAGAACGGACCGGGGATACCAGGCCCGGCCGAACCAGCCCAGGCCCGCCGGCAGGGGCTGGGCCCACCAGTGGCGGGGGTCTCCCACCACGATCCTCTCCGGGGTCAGCAGATCGTCGGGATCCTCGAAGTTGGGAAGGGGCCGCTCCTCCAGCATCCAGGCGTGGGGGTTCACCGTGTAGGCCCGGCCCACCGGGTTCCGGGGATAGACCCCCGGGTGACAGACCAGGGTCAGGTACTCGAGCCATTCCTCCACCGTGCCCGGATCCTCGTTCCTGGGCACCGACGGATCCACACCCCCGTACGCCCGGTCCCATGTCAGGGGAAGACGGGTGAAGGGTTCCGGCTCGCTGAAGCGGAGCCGGTTTCCCTCCATCTGATGGATCAGGCGATCCCCGAAGACCCTCACGTACTTCCGGTGGTTCCCCACCTCCACGCCGGCCCAGGACTCCGGGACAGGCCGCTCATGGTGCGCCACCACCTCCCCGGTGACCACCACGTCGGTCTTCAGCTTGAAGGGCACGACCTCCGACTCGGCCACGGGATAGGCACCCGGCTCGGTCTCCTTCGGCACCAGCTCGTCCTCCTCCACGAGCTCGGCCTGCTCCTCACAGGGCGAGAGTCCTTCCCGGGGATCCAGGGCGAAGGTGCGCTTGACCAGGACGGTGACCACCTGTCGGCCCTCCTCGTCCTTGGCCAGAAAACGGAGGATCCTTCCGAAGACCTCTTGGCTCACGGCGGTGACCCGTTCAGGACTTGAATTCCCTCGGTGGCCTGCTGGGCCGGGGATTCGGCTGGCTGGGCCGAGGCTTGGGCGTCCTCCCCCTGATCGGTCTGGAGAGAGGTAAGCTGCCCATTCACCGAGTAGTTCTCCACGTTCCAGTTCTCCCCGCCCACGTTCCAGTAGAAGACCTTGAACTGACCGTTGGACAGGTCCAGCTCGGCGATCTGGTAGGGGAGGGCGATCTTGCCCTCCATGATGATGCCCAGGGGGATCTTGGCGATGTCCTCGGCGGCGTTGGCCATGATGGCGTTGCCCATGGCAGCCATGAAGGACGATCCACCGAAGCGGTTCCCGAGCTGACCGACCCTCTGCCAGGCCTGGGAGGCCCGACCGCTGCCGTTCCCGAGCCGGTTGAAGACGAAGGCCACGGCCATGGTGATGGCGATCCGTACAAAGCCCACGAGGATGTCCACGAAGGACAGCCCCACGAAGACGGTGTTCGGCACCAGGAGCAGCCCCCCGATGGGAAGGGGCACCGGTGCGTTGCACTGGAGAAGTGGAATCACCGGGGGAAGGTGGCCCGACGTGGGCTTGTTCTCCGTGAGGACGGTGCCGGACCCGAAGGTGTGCTTGCAGAACGAGGTGGCGATGGCCACGGGGGTCAGGGGCCCCGGGGGAACGCCGGAGTGGAGGATCCCGATCCCCGAGTCATGGCCGAGCTGGGCCGGCGTGAAGCCGTCCGTCATGGTCTTGGTGGCCATGGACGCCCCGGGCCCCCAGAAGTTCGTGTGGGGGATCTCCACGAAGGGGTGCTTCGGAATGGGGGGCGCCGTGTAGGGAGGTGGTGTGATGTCCGGATGGGTCGAGGCGATGAACATCAACCGTACGTTCACGGTGTGGGACGCGAGCGTGGGGATCATGGCTGAGGGGCTCCGGGGTCCAGGACCTCCAGCGTCGTGGTCCGGAGCTGGCCCGGCACGACCCTGTACTTGAAGGGAGAGCGGTGGAGGAGGAAGATGCGCGAGTCGTCGGCCAGGATCCCCAGGGTGTCCACCCGGCTCTCCACGTCGTGGACGTCGTCATCGAAGGACACCTGGACCCGAGCCCGGAGGTCGGGCATGCGGAAGGCCAGGCGGCCGGAGGGTCCCATGCCGTAGAGGCTCACCTCGGTGCCGGGCGGGACGTCGGTGAAGACCAGAGATGGATGCGCCGACTGAAAGACCTCGGGCTTGACCCGCTGGGTCCCCGCCTCCCGGTCCACCTCCATGCCCCGGTCCACGGTGAACATGGTGGAGAGGGGGACCGGGGCGAAGCCGGCGGGCTTCGGCTGATGGGCCCAGGAGCCGATCCGGTCCAGGGGGTCCTCGATGTTGGGGAGAGGGGCCCCGTGGGCATGATCCTCCAGGAGGACGAAGCCACGACCCAGAGGATTGTAGGCGTAGGGCACCTCGTATCCGTGGGCCTTGGCGGAACCGCCGTAGGACCGGGACCAGGACAGGGGCATGGCTTCGAAGGGCTCGGGAGCCGTGGCCAGGATCCGGTCCTGCTCCCTGACCCAGTAACGGTCTCCGAAGACCGCCAGGTCGCGGATCTCCTCCCCCACCTGGAGTCGGACGGTCATACTCGGAACCGCCCGGCCCTCGGTGGGCCGGGCATGGCCCATAGCGAAGATGTCGAAGCCGGGCTTCTGCGGGGCGGTGTCCGACGGAATCCAGCCCAGGTCCCCTTCTTCCGGCTCGGTGAGAACCGGGAGCTGTTCCTCGGCCAGGTGCAGGGAGCCGTCCTCCCGGATCTCGTAGGTCACCTTGAGGATGCAGACCGCCAGAAGAGGATCGTCCTCGTTGCCCGAGAGGGCGCTACGGACCAGCTCGGCCGGCCACTGGGACTGATTCGTGAACTCCACGATCCCTCAGCAGTTCAGGAGAACCCGCTCACCGTCGAGACGCACGTCGTCATTGGCCTTCAGACGAATGTCCCGACGCCGGGAACGTACCTCCACGTCGTGGCCCTGGACCCGGGTCGTCCCCTCCGCCGCGATGTCCACCTCTCCCCGGGCCTGGACGCGGAAGTCGTCGCAGGAGAGGGAGACGCTCTTCGGGCTCTCCAGGCGGACGGCGGCCGAGGGGAAGCGCAGGACCGGGCCCCCGGCGGTGAATTGGATTTCCATCTCCACCCCGCCCTGGGGAGAGGAGATGACCAGGGTGTCGTCGCCGCCGTCCCGGGTCAGGCGGACGGCCCGTCCGTCGGGTGTGGTGAGAAGGTCCCCTTCCGGGGAGTGGGACACCGGTTCCGGCTCGCCCCGGTGCTCCACCAGGACCGGGGATCCGGAGATCTCCCGGTGGGAAGGCTCGGCTCGAACGACGGTGGCGGATGGGTGCATCGAGTCCAACGTACTCTCCTCGGACGAGGGGATGGGAATCGGGTGGAGGATCCTGCTGATCATGATTAAACTCGTCCCGCCTGTCGCGCAACTGAGGGATGTGTGGCCTGACACGCCCGTTCCCGGTGGCCGGGACGGGGCATGCGGAATTCGTTGCAGGCCCCTCCGAAGCGACCTAACTTGGCGGTAATACCGAGGGAACCGTTCTCCCTGCCCATCCTCCTTGCAGACATCTGAAAGATCACGTGGACCTTCCAGGAGCTGCGGGACCTCCATCTCCCAGACCTTCTTCCAAAGACAGGTTTTCCGGGGACTCACCATGAGGCCGAGGCCATGGGGGGAATCCGATGGAGAGGAGTATCAGGGCTGTTGACCAAGGGGGGCGAGCCGACACCGTCGGGAGAAGAGGAATGATCGTCGACTTCGCGGGACTCACGGACGTGGGGGAAAGCCGGGATCACAACGAAGACGGGTTCGTGATCTGGGACATGGCCCTGAACCAGGCGCTTTCGGACCCGGGGATGGACCATCCCCTGGAGCAGCGCCCCCTTCTTTTGGCTGTCTCCGACGGGATGGGCGGGGCCCTGGCCGGGGAACGGGCCAGCGCCATCACCCTGGAGGTGCTGAGCCGGCACGCCACCGACGCCATGGCCCGTCTCGGGGGGCTGGACACCCTGGGCCTGGAGTCCTGGCTGGCCGAGGGGATCCACCAGGCCAATGCCCGGGTCCTGGAGACGGGGCGGCAGGATCCCTCCGTCCGGGGCATGGGGGCCACGGCCACGGCGGGCCTGGTGTTTCCGGGGGCGTTCGTCCTGGCCCACGTGGGAGATTCCCGGGCCTACCACTTCCGACAGGGACAGCTCCGGCAGCTCACCACGGACCACACCCTGGTGGGCCAGCTCGTCTCCCAGGGTCAACTCTCCCCGCAGGACGCGGAGAAACACGAGCAACGCCACGTGCTCCTCCAGGCCGTGGGGGTGAGGGACACCCTGGAGGTGGAATCCCGCTCCATCGCCCTGAGCAGCGGCGATCAGCTCCTCTTCTGCAGCGACGGTCTCTACGACCTCATCTCCGACGAGGGCATCGCCGAGACCCTCGTCAATGAAGGCCCGCCCCTGTCTCAGTGTCGGTCCCTCGTCACCGCCGTGAACTCGTTGGGTGGGTTCGACAACACCACGGTCATCATCCTGCACGTGCAATAGGAGGCCGGTGAGCCTCCTGGACCCGGAGAAAAGCAATGGCCAGTCTACACGAAGGCGCTGTGATGTCCTTCTACGCCAACGGCTGCGGCCGCATCCGCACCATGTGGGGAGCCTGGCGGCAGCCCCAGCGTCAGCAGGCCTTCGCCATGACCCACCGGTCCCTCTGCGACCGAGTGGGGCTCCCGGTGGCCCCCATCACCTTCAAGACCAGCGATGACCTGGGCAGCTTCAGTTGGGGATCCTGGAGCATCGTGGTGGGGAACAAGCCCTTCAACAAGGACCTGACCAAGGAGGAGTTCGTCGACCTCTGCTCCACCGTCTATCACGAGACCCGACACGCGGAGCAGTTCTACCGGGTGGCCCAGGGGCTTATCCTGGGACGGTTCGACTTCCCGGACAAGCTGAAGTCCCGGGGATCGGACGTGGTGCGGATCGCCAACGGAATGGGGATCAGGAGCCGCATCGTACAGCATGCCAAGGCACACAAGAACACGTACCTCGCCTTCGCCCGGTCCCCGAAGATGTCCCACTGCACGACGGGGTCCGGCCCGGGTTGGAGCCACTGGGACCCCACGGTCTCGGACTGGCTGGAACGGACCTACGCCAAGTCCAAGAGCAAGTTCGCCTCCGCCGGACAGGACGCCGCCGTGGGAACAGCCATCGACCGTGCATGGTACAGGGGAGCCGAGGACGAGCGGGACGCCTACGCCGTGGAGGACGCCCTGAAGCGGCACCTCAACGCCTCCGTCTGAGTGCTCCTTTCCCCCCACGGTCCGGTGCCCCAGGTTGGGCCGTCCATGGTGCGCAGTGAACGCAGGGTTCCATGACCGATACCTCCGTCTGCCCCGGCTGCGGGGAGACCCTACGACCCGACGACCACCGCTGTCCCCGGTGCGGTACGCCCCGACCGGGAGCCGGATCTCCGTCCGCCCCTCCAAGGGGCGCCACGGAGGTCCTGGGAGACACCCCCCGGCCCCCCTCCGGAGATTCCCCGGGTCCCGGCCAGGGCTCGGCACGGCAGGGGGAGGAGGGGCCACCGGGGCCTGGGGAGGGGGAGGGCGGCGGGGGTGGCGATGCCGATAGCGATGCTGGCGGTGGCTCCGAGAACCGGGCTTCCGACGAGGCCTTCAACGTCTGGAACGAGGTCCGGCAACAGCTCCAGGAGACCACCCGGGGGGAATTCGAGATCGAAGGGGAGCTGGGGCGGG
>Ga0207797_1000751_pt1 | contig 24739 bp, 21 predicted proteins | sample PRCRCaboRojoPR_6_FD_187275 | JGI IMG/M metagenome (GOLD analysis project Ga0207797, IMG submission 187275) | Marine sediment microbial community from Cabo Rojo, Puerto Rico - PR CR 10% Liquid 1 (SPAdes) | ecosystem: Environmental > Aquatic > Marine > Coastal > Sediment | place: Cabo Rojo, Puerto...
AAACACGGTAATAATCGCCGTCTTCGCAGCAACGAACGTCCTCCGACCCGTCTGTTGCTGCAAACACGGCGTACAGCCTCTTGATGGGCCGCCAAGGAAGAACGACCCGCGCGAAACGGCTCCGGTGATTGTGGAACCCCGGAACTCACGGGGGCCCGATGCCTGCCTACCCTCCGGCGGGAAGCATGGCCTGCACCAGGCCGTCCACCGTGTGGGGCATGGCCTCTGTGGCCGGGGGATGACCCAGCTCCCGGAGGGTGGCGGAGGTGAGGGGGCTGATGCTCACGATCCGGGCTGTTCTCAGGGCTTCGCCGTAGAGTTTTACGAGGGAACGGGCCGTGGGAGAGCTGGTGACGGCGATCCAACTCACCTCGCCGGCCTCCAGGGCGTCGGCCACGTCCTCGTTGGGCTCCTCCACCTCCACGGTCCGGTAGACGGACACCTGGTCCACGGCGGCGCCCAACTCCTCCAGCTCCTCAGCCAGGATGGGACGGCTGCCCCCGGCCCGGGCGAAGAGGATGGCTCCACTCTCGGCCCTCTCCATGAGGGAACGGGCCAGGGAATCGGCGTCCACTCGGGCCGGAGCCAGGTCCGCCTTCAGGTGGTAGTGCTCCAGGCGCTCCGCCGTCCCCCGGCCCAGGGCGGCGATCTTCACCTGGGCCAGGGGTCTCACGTCGCCCTTCGTCTCCATGATCCGTCCCACCAGCCCGTCGACTCCGTTTCCGCTGGTGAAGACCAGCCAGTCGTACTCCCTCAGAGTCTCCAGGGTGGCGTCCACCGGGGCCCAGCTTGAAGGTCCGGTGACCCGGATGGCCGGCTGGGTGATGACCTCGGCGCCCAGGACCGAGATCTTCTTGCGGATCCTGGATGATGTTCGCTTCGAGCCGGCCACCAGGACGCTGGTGCCGAAGAGGGGCCGTTCCTGGAACCAGGAGATGGTGGGGGCGTGGTCCACCACTTTCCCCACCACGAAGAGGGCAGGGGGCTTGAGCCCCTGCTCGCCCACCACCGAGGCTACGGTCCCCAGGGTGCACTTGCAGGTCTGCTGCCGGGCCCGGCTGCACCACTGGACCACCGCCACGGGGGTGTCGGGAGACTTGCCGTGCTCCACCAGAGCCTCACTCCAGCGCCCGGCCCACTTCACCCCCATGTAGAAGACCAGGGTGCCAGGGAAGGTGGCCAGGGCCTGGTAGTCCAGGTGGGACTCCTTCTTCTCGTCCCGCTCATGCCCCGTGATGAGGGCCACGGCGGAGGCGTCCTCGTGGTGGGTGAGGGGGATCTCGGCATAGGCCGCCGTGGCCAGGCCCGAGGTGATCCCGGGAACGATCTCGAAGGGCACACCGGCGGCCCGGCAGGCGTCGGCCTCGTCCCCACCCCGTGCGAAGATGGAGGGATCGCCCCCCTTGAGGCGCACCACGTTCCGCCCCTCCAGGGCGGCCTTCACCATGACGTCGGTGATCTCGTCCGGAGTGAGAGTCCGCCCCTTGTCGTGGCGGCCCAGGCGGATGAGCTCGGCCCCCTCGGGGGCGTACTCCACCAGGGTGGGATTGGCCAGGTAGTCGTAGAGGACAAGGTCTGCTTGGCGGAGGCACTCCGTGGCCCGGACGGTGATGAGGCCCGGGTCACCGGGGCCGGCGCCCACCAGGTGCACGGTGCCGGGGCTTTGGGAAGGGGAATCGGTCATGAAACGGCAAAGTCCTGTAGGAATCGATGGAACTCCGGCAGCTCACCCACCGGGGTCATGAGGTGGAAGCGTGCCTCCGGGTGCCGGTCCCTGAGATCGGCCACCAGGGGGCGAATGTCGTTGTCCACGTGGCCTGCGCTGGCCATGAAGAGGGGCAGGAGACGGAACTCACGGACCCCTTCCTCGAGCCCCTCTTCCACCACGTCCGGAAGGGTGGGCCCGGCGAATTGCATGAAGGCCAGTCGCACGGAGGCGCTCCCGTCCACGGACCGAACGGACTCCGTCAGTTTCTCCAGAGATCCCCGCCACTCCGGGGTCCTGCTGCCATGGGCGATGAGGATGAGCATGGGGTGTCGTCTGTCCTTTTCCTCCGTGGGCGCCGTCATACCGGTCGCCGTCGTAGGTGTCGCTGTCGTAGGGGCCGTCGTCGTTGGAGCCGGCGGCGTCGCGTCCGTCCCCGTGGCGGTGGTCGTCGTGGGAGGGGGCTTCGTCGTGCCCAGGGTCCCCGGGGCCGTTCCCCCCGCTCCACCCTCCTGGTCCGCACCGGCCCCCGGTCCCTCTCCCGGGGACTCCGCCAGCAGGCTCGCCACCCGGTCCCGAGTCCGGCGGGAGAGGGTGGGGTCCCGTCCGTCGGTGAAGACGGCCAGGGTGGCTTCTCCTTCTTCCAGGAGAGCCCCGAAGATCACCTGAGTTCTGTCCCGGGACGAGGCGTCGCAGACCAGTACCCCCCGGGCCCGACAAGCTTCCACCACCCGCTGATTCAGCTCCGGGTCGTCCGTGGCGGCCACAGCAAGAAAGGCGCCGTCCAGGTGCTCTTCCCGGTACTCTTCCCGGACCCACCGGAAGGCCTCTCCGGGGAGGTTCGCCGCCAGCTCCCGGCTGATCTCCGGGGAGATCAGGGTCACGGACGCCCCGGCCCGGAGGAGGTTGTGGACTTTCCTCGTGCCCACGGGCCCTCCTCCCACCACCACACAACGTTGTCGTCGGACGTCCAGTCCTACGGGAAGAAACCGCATGTCTCAGAACTCAGGAGGATCCTCGGCGGGGGTCCTGTCTCAGTGCCCCACGCTCACCACGCCGCTGGCCGCCAACAGCAAGATCACGATCTCCAGCACGGCGATGCCGGCGTAGATCCAGTCTCTCTTCTTCAGGAGCTTCGGCAGGACTCCCATGTAACAGACGATGGTGACGGCCGCAAGGACGGCGATGCCCACGAAGTTCAGGTAGTCCCCCCGGTTCAGGACGAAAACCCACCGCCAGCCCGTCAGAAGCTCCTCCCGGTGGAGGAATTGGTGATTCACCGCTTCCAGGTACTCGTGGGCTCGGAGGGTCCAGAGCCGAGGGAGCTCTTCGATGGGCACGCCCGGACCGGGGATGCCGAGGAGGTAGAGGCAGAAGGTGACCAGGAGGATCCCCAGGCCGAAGTACATGCCCACGGCCAGGATCTTCGCGTAGAGGAGTTGCTCCTCGTTGGCGCCGGTGTCGATGGACGGATCTTCGCTGGAGCTTCTGGGGCCTTCCTTCTCATCCATGGTTTCTCTGCCCGGTTCGGGGTTGCGCTCCTGGTTGTCCACGGTGGCCCTCCTACACGATAAAGGGGAGACCCAGGCCCTTGGTGATGGCCTTGGCTCCGGCGAAGAGAAGCATGACGATGACGATCCAGCGCACGAAGGTGGGCTTGGCCACCCGGAGGATCCGGACCCCGATGAAGGAGCCCAGCATGATGCCCACCAGGGAGGGGACCACCATCATGGGAATCACGCAGCCCTGGTTCATGTAGATCCAGGCCGCCGAGGTGTCCGTGATGCTCAGCAGGAACTTGCTTGTGGCCACGCTGATCTTCAGGGGGGCTCCCATGACCAGGTTCAGGACCGGGACGTTGGCCCAGCCGGCCCCCAATCCAAACATTCCGGCGGCGAAGCCGATGCCGATGAACAGGATGAGGCCCGGGAGGGTCCGGTGGACCTTCCAGTTCACGGCCCGGCCCAGGCTGGCCTCGGTGTAGATCCCGTAGATCCCCAGGACGGAGGAGAGGCGGTCCGACTCCGGCACGTCGGGGAAGGTGGACTTCTTGGCCGTGATCATGAGGATCACAATCCCCAGGATCGTGGCTCCCAGGGCCGTCTGGGTCACGTTCGTGGGCAGAGAGAGGCCCACCATGGCGCCGGCGATGGCGCAGGTGGAGGCGATGAGGGCCACAGGCATGGCCAGGCGCAGGCTGGCCAGGTTCATGCGAAGGAACCCGGGCCCGGCGGCCAGGGCCCCGCTCAGGGCCACCAGGAGTCCGGCTCCCCGGACGAAGTCCAGGTGGAAGGGGAAGAACCCGCTGACAATGGGGACGTACAGCACGCCTCCTCCCACGCCTCCCAGGGCTGCCAGGATTCCCATGACGAAGGTGAGGACGAAGAGGGAGAGGGGCCAGACCCACCAGGGGGTGTCCTCCCCTCCAGGCATTCCCGTGGCCGGCTGCTGCACCCCTGCGGCGTGGTCCTGGTCCCCGGTGGCCTCACCTTCCTGCGCCCCGGCATGGTGCTGGTCTCCCGTGGTCTCCACTTCCGGGGCCGGGGCAGCGCGCTCCGGATACCCTCCGGTCCTCACATCCCAGGAGGAAGCCCCGCTCCGGCGGGCCGCCGCCAAGGCCGGTATCGGGGCTTCGTGGTTCGAGCTCGCAGCCGGGGTCGGAGCTGTGTGCTCCGGGCCCGCAACCCGGAGCGCTCCGGACACGGAGACTCCCGGGGCCCGGAGTGCGCCGTCCCGACCTCCACCTTCTCCGCCGGCGACCACCAGGGGAGGCTTGACGGCGCACAGGAGCGTGAGAACGGCCAGTACACGGATGCAGCTTGACAGACGGGTCATGACGGCGAATCCGCTTCCTCTTCGCCCACCGGCGGGCACCGGAAAGGAGGCAAGGCCTCCCCTCTCCTTCTCCGGGCACCTGCCCTGTGCCGTGGGGGCGACCTGCTAGGGGTAAGGGTCGAACCACTCCAAGTCGAGCACCACGTCCTTCACGCCGGACACCGAGGAGGCGATCTCGGTGATCCGTTGTCCTACGTCCCCCGTACGGCTGTACATGGGGGCTTCCCCGGTTACCGTCACCACGCGATCCCGGCTCTGGGCGTCCAGGTCCAGGGTCTGGGTGCCCATGTCGTCCAGGAGGGCCAGCCTCACGTCGGAGGCAATCCGGAAATCCTGGATGCGCTCCAGCCGCTCCGGGGTGATCTTGAACTCCGGCTGCCGGACCCCGGCCAGGACGATCTGGCACGTCTCCGAGACGGAGAAGGTCTCCAGGTTCACGATCATGTCATACAGGGTGGGATCCAGGATGTCCTCCCCGTACATGGTCTTCACCCACTGGGCCCGGGCCTCGTCCACCTCCTGGATGTAGGCTTCCGCCTCGTCGGGATCCATCCTCTCCGTTTCCCGCAGGGCCTGGACCCGGAGGTCCAGGGGTGCGATGAGACGGATGCAGAAGACGCCGGGCACGGCCTTGAGGAGCAACCCCCCGGCCAGTCCGTGGTAGATGATGTCTCCCTCCGCCTCCACCACCTGCCGGGCCAGCTCGGCCCGGATGGCGGCCAGGTAGAGCTTCCGCAGAGAGGCGGACCGATCGAAGAGGCCCGGGCGGTCCTCCAGCTTCTCGTCCAGGTCTTCCGGGGCCACACCCAGCTGGGCCGCCGCCTGTTCGATGACTTCCAGGCCCAGGGTGGGGTAGCCCGTCTTCTGGGACATGCAATCCGCCAGGGCGTTGCCCCCGCTCTTGGTTCCGCGACAGATGCTGATGATGGCCATGGCTCAACCTCCCGTGATGCGGTTGAGGCGTGCTCTGCACTCGGCGGCAAAGGAAAAGCACTCCGCCTCCGCCTCTTCGGACATCCGGAATCGGGGCTGCTCCACCGCCTCCACCACGGCGGCACAGGCCGTGTCCAGGGACATGGTCCGTAGATTCACGGTCAGGTCGTAGAGGTGGGGGTCGTTGACATCCACCCCGTACATCACCCGGACCCACCGGGCCCGCTCCCGGTCCACGTTCTCGATGAAGGCCTCGGCCTTCTCCGGAGACATCCGGTGCATGGATTCCAGGAGGGCCTCGATGCGCTTCTCCCTGGGGGCCACGAGACGGATCCGGAGCACCCCCGAGAGCCCCTGGAGGAGAAACTGGCCCGCGAGGCCGTGATAGATGAGGTCCCCTCGTGTGCACCACTCGGCCAGGGCCGTCTGGACGGCCAGGATGTACGTCTCCCTCTCCTGGGTCAGGCGGGCCCACAGGCCCGGTGTGGTCTCGAACTTGCCCCGGAAGCTCTCCTCCGAGGCCCCGAGGCTCTCGGCGGCCTCCTGGAGCACCTCCCGTCCCAGGGTGGGGTACCCGAGCTTCCGGCTCAGGCATTCGGCCAGGGCTTTTCCCCCGCTCAATGATCCTCTGGAGATCGTGATGACTGCCACGGCTTCGTCCTTTCGGCTCTGCCCGACGGCTACGGTGCCGGGCGGGACTTGAACCGGGTCGCTGCCCGGAGGAAGGAGGGTGCCCACCCCTCGGTCCCCAGGGCGTGAACATGGGTGTACGACGCCAGCACGTTCTCCAGGCGAAGCCCGTCGTGCCGGCCGTCGAAGCCGTACCCACGGTGGACCCGGAAGACGAAGGACAGCCCTTCCGAGTCCGGGGAGAGAAGGTAGGTGTAGTGGAACTCGTGCCCCCTCACCGTCTCTCCCGGAAGGTAGAACGGGTTCTCTCTCGTCACCTCCAGCACCGTGTATCCGTGTCCTCGGGGCCGGGCCTGGAAGCCGTACTCCACAGGCAGGAAGCCTACCATGTCGTGATCGCGCCCCTGGTAGTGCAGCCTCCGGCCCAGGTAGACGGCTCCGCCGCACTCGGCGTAGATGGGCATGCCGCCCACGGCCGCCTCCCGGACATCGGCCATGAAGGACGTGTTGGAGGAGAGGCCCAGGGCCAGGGTTTCGGGGAAGCCTCCACCCAGGTAGAGAGCGTCCACCGCAGGAAGGGCCTCCGCATCCAGGGGGGAGATCTCCACGAGCTCCCCGCCTGCCTTCTTCAGGGCCTCCAGGTTCTCCGGATAGTAGAACTGGAAGGCGGCGTCCCGGAAGACGCCGATCCGGGCACGAGCCTGCCCGGAATCGTTCGCTCCCGTGGAAGGAGGTTCGGGCCCCCGGGCAACGCTCCTTCCCGCTTCAGGAGCCCCGGGCTGCTGGGGTTCGACCGTTCGTACCTGCGGAGGCTCCGACCCACGGCCCGGGATCCGCTCCGGTCCGGACCGGTTGGGCCCGTTCCTCCTGGGGCGTTCCAGTTGCTCGGCGCTTCTCGCCACCTCCAGGATCCCCTCCAGGTCCAGGTGCTCTTCCGCCACCCGGCGCACCCGCTCCAGGGGACTCTCCGACTCCTCCGTCTCCTGGGGAGGCACGAGCCCCAGGTGACGTTCCGGGAACACCTCCTCCGGGAGCTTGGGAATGGCCCCCAGGACGGGCAGCCCGCAGATGCCCTCCATGGACTGGCGCAGCACCGATTCGTGCCGGCTCCCGGCGCAGCGGTTCAGGATGACGCCGGCCAGGGGAACGTCCGGATCCAGGGTCTTGCAGCCCAGGACCAGGGCCGCCGCCGTCCGGGTGGTCTTGGTGGCGTCCACGCTCAGGAGGACCGGGGCCCGGAGGAGCTTGGCCAGCTCGGCGCTGCTGTAGGTGCCCTCCGGGTCCATGCCGTCGTACAGCCCACGGTTGCCCTCGATGAGAGCCACCTCCGTTCCCCGGCTGCCCTCCAGGAAGGAGCCCACCGCCGTGGCCGGAGAAAAGAAGAAGAGGTCCAGGTTCCTGCAGGGACGCCCCGCGGCTACGGTGAGCCACGAGGCGTCGATGTAGTCCGGCCCCTTCTTGAAGGGGGCCACACTGTAGCCCCGTTTGCGCCAAGCGGCCGCGAGCCCCAGGGAAACGAGGGTCTTGCCGCTTCCTCCCCTGAGGCCCGCGATGAGGAGCCTGGGTGGGCTCCCCTGATTCATCAATGCATCTCGATGAAGCCGCAGGGACAGACCTCGGCGCACTTCTCGCAGCCGGTGCAGTTCTCCAGCTTGAAGTTGTAGAGGCGCCCCTTCTCCATGGGCTTCTCGATGGCCTGGTCCTGGCAGTAGAGCCAGCACTTCTCGCAGTCCATGCAGTAGCCGCAACTCATGCAGCGCTGGGCTTCCCGCAGGGTCTGTTCCTTGGTGAAGCCGAGATTGACCTCGGCGTCCAGGTCCATCCGCTTGTCCTCTTCCAGACGGGCCGGCTCCTCCGGCTTCTGATCGTCATAGTGGGAGAGGATCATCTTGTCGGCGTAGATCACCTCCCGGGGATCCTTCTCCTTCGGAGACCCGGTGAAGGTCCGCTCCATGGCCTCGGCGGCCCGACGACCGTGTCCCACGGCATCGGTGACCAGGGCCAGGTTCGTGACGTCGCCGCCGGCCCACACCTTGTCTTCCACGGTGTGGCCGTTCTCGTCCACCTTGATCCAGTCCTTCCCCTCGATGAGCTCCTCGAAGCCGGTGAAGTCCGGCTCCTGGCTCACGGCGGAGATGATGGCGCTGGCGGGGATCTCGAACTCCGAGCCCTCGATGGGCACAGGGCGGCGTCGGCCGGACTCGTCCGGCTCACCCAGCTCCATGCGAATGGCGGTCATGGCGTGCACCAGACCGTCGTCCCCCTTCTTGAAGCCTGTGGGGGCGGCCAGGAACTGGATGTCGATGCCCTCGGCGATGGCTTCTTCCACCTCTTCCTTGATGGCGGGCATCTCTTCCAGGGTCCGCCGATAGAGGACGGTGACGTTGGCCCCCAGGCGCTTGCAGATCCGGGCGGCGTCGATGGCGGTATCCCCGCCACCCACTACGATGGCCACCACGTCCTTGCCCAGGTCCAGCTGCTCTCCGTGGTGGAAGCGGTTCAGGAAGTCCACACCGCTGAAGACGTTGGGCGCGTCCTCTCCTTCCACGCCGATGCTCATGCCCTGCTGGGCGCCCAGGGCCACATAGACGGCGTCGTACTCGGCCTTGAGCTCCTCCATGGTGATGTCCTCACCCACCTTGACGTCACACTGGAGCTCCACGCCGCAGTCCAGGATCTTCTGGATCTCCCCGTCCAGCACGTCCATGGGCAGACGGTAACCCGGGATGCCCCAGCGGAGCATGCCGCCGGGCTTGTCCAGGGCCTCGAAGACCTTCACGCCGTAGCCCCGACGAGCCAACTGGTAGGCGCAGGAAAGGCCGCTGGGGCCGGCGCCCACCACGGCCACCTTCTCCGACTTCTTTTCGTCGGAGAGCATCTTCAGGGGCAGGTCGTGCTCCAGCCCGAAGTCGCCGATGGACCGCTCGATCTTGTTGATGCTCACCGCCCCGTCCTTCTCCTTCCGGTTGCATCCGTCCTCGCAGGGAGCGGGACAGACCCGGCCGCACACCGAGGGGAAGGGGCTGGTGTTCGTGTAGATCTCCCAGGCTTCCTGGAAGGCCTGCTCTTCCGTCTTTCCCAGCTTCTCGAAGTCCGCCAGCGTGGTAGTGAAGCCGCGGATCTGGTTTCCGGAGGGGCAGGCGTGGGTGCAGGGGGGCTTCTTCTCGACGTGCTTGGGCCGAAGAGGTGACTGCTCCCGACTACGACCGCCTCCCGAGAAGGAGCGCTTTCCTAGTTTCTTCTTCTTCTTCTTTACGACCTTCTTCGCCATAGGTCACCTCATACGACCGATTGGGGTGGTCGCTGTTTCGCAGACGGTCCCCCACCCCCGAAGGGGCAGGGGAACCTCCTGCTGTTCTCTCTTTCTACGATCCCGTCACTACGTCAGGACTCGCAGGGGTCGAGGGTCAGTCCTCGTCCTCGCCTCCTGCGGCCCCTTCCTTGTGGGGGATCTCGACGTAGCTGCCGCCGAAATACGTATAGACGCAACGTCCGGAGTCCATGAGCACCTTCAGAGCTTCCTTGCCCGTCTTCCTGTCCACCTCACCGGCACCGTGCTTCTCCTTCATGGCCTTGATGAGGTCCTGGGCCTTGAACTTCTTCTTGCCCTGGTACTCCTTGACCAACTCGTACATGTCATCGGCGAGTTGCTCGGCTGAGACAGCCATGGGTACCTCCTCCTATTGTCGGAGCTGCGCGGTCCGCTTGTAGCTCAGACCGGCGTACTTGTAATCGTCGATGTGCTCCTTCTCGAACTCGATGCCGGTCATCTCGAAGAAACGAGGCCAGCCGATCCGCTCGATGAAGTCGCCCATCCGCTCGTACTTGCGAGCGTTGTCCGCCCACACCTCTACGATCTTACGCACAGCCTGTACCACCTCCGGCCAGCGAGGCGGATCGTTCTCGATGAAGGGGATGGCCAGCTTCGAGAACCGGGGCTCGGTGCGGGCGTTGGAGACCTTCCCGCCGACCCAGATGGAGATGCCGTCGTTCAGGGCATCGGCCATGGGCAGGGCGGGGCAGACGGAGAAACAGTTCGCGCAGAACATGCAGAGCTCTTCGTCGATCTCCACCGAAGGATGGCCGTCCACCTCCGTGGGCCGGATGGCCGCTGTGGGGCAGGAGGCCACGACGTTGGGGATCTCGCAGAGCTTGTTCACCTGGTCGTGCTTTACCTTGGGCGGACGACGGTGCACCCCGAGGATGGCGATGTCGGAGCAGTGCACGGCGCCGCACATGTTCAGGCAGCAGGCCAGGGCGATGCGGAGCTTGCCCGGCAGGGGCGTCGTTCCGTCGAAGTACTCGATGAGGTCGTCCATCACGGCCTTCACCACGCCGGAGGCGTCGGTGGCGGCGGAGTGGCAATGCACCCACCCCTGGGTGTGGACGATGTTGCTGATGGCGTTCCCGATCCCACCGACGGGGAATCCTATGTCCGCCAGGTCGGCGATGAGGGGATCGATGTTCGACTCGTCGGTGAGGAGGAACTCCACGTTGTTCCGGCTGGTGAAGCGGAGGTAGCCGTCACAGTACTTGTCGGCCAGCTCGGCGAACCGCCGGATTCCCAGCGTGCTCATGAGCCGGGGGGAGCTGGCCCGGACGGTGAAGAGCTTGTCGCCGCTCTCCCCCACGTGGACCATCACGCCGGGCTTGAGGATCTCGTGGTACTTCCACTTGCCGTAGTTTTCCTTGACGATCGGGGGCAGGAACCTTCTGTAGTCCGGAGGCCCGATGTCGGTTCTTCTTTCGGTTGCCATCGATTGTTCTCCCTATGTCCCAGATGTTCGTTCGTTCTCAGGGTCGTTGACAGCCTCGGGAAAGCGAGCTTTCCCCTCAGGCCTCCTCTTCCTCTTCCTCAGCCTCGAAGTACTCTTCGAAGAAGATGTAGGGGTTGTCCCTGGGATGGGCCACCATCTCGGGGATGGGCTCCAGCCCTATCTCCTCCAGGAAGTTGCCCATGCCGACGCGCTGGATCAGCTCGCCCACGCGCTCCCGGTTCTTTCCGTGCTCGCCCCAGAAGTCCCAGATGGCTTCCGCCAGCTCTTTGATCTCGTCGTACGGGGGCTCCATCTTCACGAAGGGAACCATGACGGAGGAGAGCTGAGCCCCTTCCACGATGGGAGCCTTGGCCCCCACGAGGATCGTGGCGCCGGTGTCCGTGCCCGGACGCAGGGCCTTGGGCATGACGTTGATGCAGTGCATGCACTTGACGCAATTCGCGTCGTCGATGGTCAGCTCGTTGCCGTCCCATTCCATGCACTTCGTGGGGCAGTTGCTCACCACGTCACGCTGGATGTCCAGGGCATCGCCCCGTCCGCCCTCTTCGGCGTCCTTGGCGTACTCCCGCACCGCGTCCTGGTCGATGCGGATCTCGTCCCGCCAGGTTCCGATGATGGACATGTCCGCCCGGGCGATGGACGCCACACAGTCGTTGGCGCAGCCGGCGAACTTGAACTTGAACTTGTAGGGGAAGAACGGCCGGTGCAGCTCGTCCTGGAACTCCTGCGTGATGTCGTTGCAGGCGTCCATGGTGTCGTAGCAGGCCCACTCGCACCGGGCCTGACCCACGCAACAGCTCGGGGTCCGGACGTTGGATCCGGAGCCACCCAGGTCGAAGTCGTGCTCGGTCAGGGCCTGGAACGTGGGCTCCAGCTCGTCGGTGGTGGTCCCCAGGAGAATGATGTCTCCCGTGGAGCCGTGCATGTTCGTCAGGCCGGAGCCGTGCTCGTCCCACAGGTCACAGATGGTCCGCAGAGCATCGGAGGTGTAGAACCAGCCGCTGGGCTGGTTCACCCGGAGGGTGTGGAAGTGGGCGATGGCGGGATACTCGTCCTGGAGGTCGTTGTAGCGGCCGATGACGCCACCGCCGTACCCCATGACCCCCACGATTCCACCGTGCTTCCAGTGGCCGATCTTCTCCTCGTAGGATCGATTCAGACAGTCCAGAAGCTGGTCACAAGCCTCCTTGCCCTCGTCGGCCATTTCCTCGATCTGCGTGACGAAGCTGGGCCAGGGGCCCTTCTTCAGCTCCTCCAACATCGGGATGTTTCTTTGAGATTCTGCCATCGTTGTCTCCCTTTCGCCTTGGAATGATGGCTCTGCGCTCGAATCCGTTCTCGATTTCTCGATTTCTCGATCGCTGGTTCCACTCGTTACAACGGTCTATGGACAACTCGTGATCATTCTCTCCCGAACGTTCACGATGATCTTGTAGATCAGGGTCAGGATCAGGAAGCCCACGGCGTAGACCCCGACGGTCACCGCCATCTCCACGCCGGTGGGCAGGTAATCGGTGATCCTCCCCAGGGGGCTGGGAATGAAGCCCGTGACCACCATTCCCACCCCCTTCTCGATCCAGATGGCCAGGATCACGCCCACGGCCAGGAAGGGGAGGATGCTCAGGTTGTTGCGGATCTTGGGAATGAGGAGGAGGACCACGCTCGCCAACGTGAGGGTGGCTCCCGTCCACATCCAGGGCACCAGGGCGTCATGCCCGTGCAGACCCACGTAGAGGTACTCGAAGGCGTGGATGTGATGGGGCATGTCGCTGTAGAGGGCGGTGAAGAGCTCGACGCCTACGAAGAAGACGTTCACCGCCATGGCGTAGGCCACGATGAGGGCCAGCTGCCGGATGGCCTGGTCCCCGGGATCGAACCGGGAGAACTTCCGGATGATCAGGGCCAGGAGGATCAGCAGGGCCGGTCCCGAGGCGAAGGCCGAGGCCAGGAACCGGGGAGCCAGGATGGCGGTCATCCAGAAGGTCCGGGCTTCCAGCCCCGAGTACAGGAAGGCCGTCACCGTGTGGATGCTCACGGCCCAGGGAATGGAGAGGATGATGATGGGCTTGATCCATCCCGGAGGCGGCGCGCATCGGCGCTCGGCGTCAAAGGTCACGGCCCCGATGAGGAGGTTCAGGACCAGGTAGCCCCCCAGGGCCATCATGTCCCAGAACATCATGGAGTTCAGGGTGGGGTGGAGAAGCACGTTCACCACCCGGCTGGGCTGCCCCATGTCCACAAAGATGAAGAGCATGCACATGAGGACCGACGCCACCGCCAGGCCCTCTCCCAGGATGACCATCCGCCCGAAGGCCCTGTGGTTGTGGAGATAGTAGGGGAGGACCACCATGACGGCCGAGGCCGCCACCCCAACCAGGAAGGTGAACTGGGCGATGTAGATCCCCCAGGTCACGTCCTGAGTCATTCCGGTGACCGTCAGTCCCTGGGTGTACTGCTGCCCCCAGGCCCACAGCCCCATCAGGATCAGGATGGCCCAGACCCCGAGGAGAGCCCAGTATCGTTTGCCCCCGCGAAATGCGGCTTCCAGCATGACGCTACCTCAAGGTTCTCCCGCTCGTCTCCGAGCCGGGTGTTTGCTCAAACGACGTAGTAGACGTTGGGCCCCGTGCCCAGGGCCACTCTCCTGCTCATGGTCTTCTGCTCGGCCAGGATCCGGCTCACCTCCGAGTCAGGATCCGTCAGGTCGCCGAAGGCCAGCACGCCCTCGGCTCCCGGCACCTGGTTGGCCGCCTCCACGCAGGCGGGCTGAAGTCCGTCCCGCAGCCGCTCCGCGCAGAAATTGCACTTCTCCACCACACCCCGCCTCCGGGTGGGGTACTCGGAAGGGAAGTTCCCTTCCGAGTCCGTCTCGATGAACGGACGGGGATCCCTCCAGTTGAAGCTCCGGGCCGCATAGGGACAGGCGGCCATGCAATACCGGCACCCGATGCACCGGTGCTGGTCCATCATCACGATCCCGTCGCTCTCCCGCTTCCAGGTGGCCTTCGTGGGGCAAACCCGGACGCAGGGCGGGTTCGTGCAGTGGTTGCAGAGGACGAGGACCGGGGTTTCCATGAGCTCTTCCGGCGTGTGCTCGTGAACCTGGTCTTCGAAGACGTGCTCGAAGGTCTCGTCCCAGATCCAGTGGATCTCGTCTCCGGGCTCCTCGATGACCGGGATGTTGTGTTCCCGCCGGCAGGCCTCGGCACAGGCCCTCCGGACCGCCGGGTCCTTGGCCTTCTCCACGTCGATGACCATGGCCCACTGCTGCTCCGAGCCCCGGAGGTTGTGATCCTGGAGCTGTTCGCAGCCTGTGGTGGCCAGGAAGGGAAGGCCGGCCCCGGCGCCCAGGACCGCGGCGCTGGTGTCCCTGAGGAAATCCCGGCGGCTCTTCTTCTCACTCATGACTCAGCTCCCCCCTCCCGGCGTGGTGTGGCAGTCCCAGCAGGTGGGATCCACGTTGGAGTAGTCGTGGCACCGGTTGCAGAAGGCGTCCCGGTCCTCGTGACAGTCCAGGCACGTGTGGGTGAGGCTGATCTGGTAGACCTCGCCCGTGGAGGAGGTGTACTCCGTCACTCCCTCCCGGACCAGCTGATCTCTCCAGTCGTTCAGGAGATGCGGATGATTGGCCGTCATGTATGCGCTGTCTTCCACGCAGGACGGGACCTCCGCGGGGTCCGGGTAGTCCAGGTCGGGCCGGGCCACGTCGGCCTCTCCGGAGGCAGCCAACTGCCGCCAGAAGGGAAACGTGACCAGAATCACGAAAATGATCAGACCGACGATGATCTTGCCTCGATCACGCATGGACAGACGCTCCTTCCTCCACATCCTCGGTCTCTTCTTCTTCAAGTTCCATGCCGGGTATGGGCTCCAGCCGGAGGTTCTCGGTGCGCTTGTTCTCGCCCTGGAAAATCATGGCGTTGGCCACCAGCTCGGAGATCCCGGTGATCTTGACGCCCGGGGCCCAGTAGTCGGCCACGGTCACCAGGGTGGCCCGGTCGATGGCGCACATGGCGGCCATCTGGTTCACGCCGTGCTGCTCCTGGACGTAGCGCAGGGCGCTGCCTCGGGGTAGGCCTCCCCGGAGGCGCATCTCCATGTTCTCGTCCGTCCCCAGGCCCGCGCCGCCACCGCAGCAGAAGGTCTGCTCCCGGATGGTGTTCTCCGGCATCTCGTAGAAGTGGTTGCAGACGTTCCGGATCACGTACCGGGGCTCCTCGAAGATGCCCATCCCCCGGGCGGGATTGCACGAGTCGTGGAAAGTGACCCGAATGTGGTCATTCCGACTCTTGTCCAGGTTCAGCTTGTCGTGGTGGATGGCGTCGGCCAGGAACTCCATGAGGTGGACCATCTTCGTGGAGCGGGCGTTCTCGAAGACGGTGCCCGTGAGGGGGGACCGGGGGACCTCCAGGAAGTCCGCCGGGCCGTTCATGGTGTCCATGTACTGGTGCATCACCCGCCACATGTGACCGCACTCGCCCCCCAGGATCCACTTCACCCCCAGGCGCTCGGCCTCGGCGTAGATCTTGGCGTTCAGGCGCTTGATCATCTCGTGGGAGGTGAACAGGCCGAAGTTGCCCCCCTCCGAAGCGTACGTGCTCCAGGTGTAGTCCAGCCCCATCTCCTGGAGGATGAGCATGTAGGCCATGCAGGTGTAGATCCCCGGGTCCGCCACGTAGTCCCCGGAGGGAACCACGAAGAGGATCTCCGCCCCCTTCTTGTTCATGGGGATGTCCACCTTGATGCCCGTGGCGTCCTCGATGTCCTCGGCCATGAACTCGAAGGTGTCCATGAGGCCGTGGGGCTGGATGCCCAGGTGGTTCCCGGTCCGGAAGCAGTTGGCCACGGGCTCGATGACCCAGTTCACATAGATTCCCAGGAGCCCCAGAAGCTCCCGGCCCATCATGGTGATCTCGGCCTGATCGATGCCGTAGGGGCAGAAGACGGAGCAGCGGCGGCACTCGGTGCACTGGTAGAAGTAGTAGAACCACTCCTTGATGACGTCCTCGGTCAGGGGCCGTCCTCCGGCCAGCTTCCCGAAGATCTTCCCCATGGCGGTGAAGTCCTTCCGGTAGATGGAGCGAAGGAGCTCCGCCCGGAGGACGGGCATGTTCTTCGGATCGCCGCCGCCCAGGAAGAAGTGGCACTTGTCGGCGCAGGCCCCGCACCGGACGCAGGTGTCCATGAAGATCTTGAAGGAGCGGTACTTGGTGAGACGCTCCGCCATGCCCTCCAGGACCCTCTTCTGCCAGTCCTCCGGGAGCTTCCAGTCCGGCTCCTCCACCGCCCACTCCCGGGGGTTCGGAAGATCCAGGACCTTCAGGTTCTTCGCCTTCCCCGGATAGATGTAGGTCCCCTTCTTCAGGTCCACCGGGGTGTCCATCCAGGGAGTGCTGGGAGGACGCCAGTCGATGTCCAGCAGGTCTTCCCGCTTGTAATGATCCGGTTCGTCGAATTTCGACATCGCTCTATTCCTTCTCCGGTGTCTTCTCCACCGGGATGCCCGCGCCCACCATCTTGTCCCGGAATTCCTCCTCGTACTCCTCGTAGGGGTGGGTCTTCACAGGGTAGTTCCAGGGGTTGATGTGCCGCACCGCCCGGTTGTTGTTGGCCATGTTCCGCGTGGGACTCAGGAAGACCCCCGCCATGTGCGTGAGCTTGCTGAAGGGGAAGTAGGCCAGAAGGGCCGAGACCAGGAAGAGATGTCCGTAGAAGACGGGACTGATCCCCTCTGGCGTCACCGGGGAGAAGTGGATGATCCCCAGCATCATCTCCTTGATGCTGGTGAGGTCCACCTTGCCGAAGTGCCTCATCCACACCCCGCTGAGACCGATGCCCAGGAGGAGGAGGAGGGGGAAGTAGTCTCCCACCAGGGAGATGTAGCGTACCTGGGGGTTCGTGATGCGCCGGACGAAGAGGTAGGTGACGGCCACCAGGAAGGTCACGGTGGTGATGAACACCGCCGGAAGCCCGATCTGCAGGAAGCCGTCGGCCCTCTCCAGGAAGGTCACCCATCCCGGGACCGGCTGGGTCATGAAACGGAGGTGTCGGACCAGAATGATCAGGAAGGACCAGTGCATGACCAGTCCCCCGAGCCACAGGGCCAACTCCGTTCGATAGGCCAACCGTCGTCCGCCCACCATCTCCGCCTTCGTGTTCCGGAGCAGGGAACGGAAGAACAGGACCTCCAGGGCCATCCGGCCCAGGGTCTGGAGAGTCGTAAAGGGGTTGTCCGTCCGGTCCTGCTTGATCCAGTCCAGCGACTTCTGCTGACCGCTGGTGGTGGGGATGCGGAAGGGGACGTCGCTCTTGGACCATCCCAGGACCTTCATCACCATGCCCACAATGAAGAGGAGAAAGGCGGCGGAAGGGATCACGATCCCGAAGAGCCACCCCATCCCCATGCCTCCCAGCATCCCGATCAGGAAGAGACCACCGACGGCTGCCAGGGCAACCAGGATATTCATCGGAGATCCTCTCGTAGCACGTTGTCGATCATTCCGTCCCACCTTCGGGCCCCCGGTCCTTCGCCGCCCACTCCGGCGGGGCCCAGGCTGAAGGGTCACGCTCGTTCATCTTCTCCACCACCCACTCCACCTGCCGCTTCACCTCGTTGATCCGAAGCTGGTTCACCTGCTCCCGGCACTCGGCGTAGACGTCGAAGGCGGCCAGGGCCAGGCTGTCGATCCGGGCATCCACGGCGGCCAGCTCCTCGGAGTGCCGGGGATCCCGGCTGGCTTCCGGAAGGGCCTTCCGGATGACGGACTTCAGGGAGAAGACGAAGGACAGGGCCGCGGAGGGAGAGAACTGCTGGACCGCTCGAATCCGAACGATGCCTTCCAGACTCTCCCGGACGGCCTCCGGGTCCTCGGACTCGGCCAGGAGAGCGTCCACGATCTCCGACGCCCCCTCCCGGGCACTGTGGCCCACGGGGTTGGCGAAGGGATCCTTCTGTTGCTGGAAAAGAACGGCGGCGTCCTCGGGATAGGCGGCCAGCACCTCTTTCGCCAACCCCTGGACCAGAGCCTCCCGTTTCCCCACCAGCATCTCTTCGAATCTCACGGACACACTCCCACCACGTTCTACCCACTGTCACCGACCCTGCCGGAGGCAGGAATCGGTCATCGCACGTCTTGTCCCGCCGACCCTTCTCCGTGGAGGCTCGGAGCCTCTCCGGGAGGCCTCGGCAGGCGGGAGCGAACGCCCCGGGGAAGCCCCGGGGCGCCTCCCGGAGGTTGAATCAAACGCAGCCCGTAGGCTTCGGCAGACCTGCCACCTTGCAGGCACCCTTGGCGGGGCCGCTGGGGAAGAGGTCGTAGATCTCCTTGAGCTTGAAGCCCGTCTGCTTACAGAGCTTCCGGATCATGGGGGCCATGTTGTACTCCAGGTAGTAATCCCGGAGATAGTTCACGACCTTCCAGTGATCGTCGGTCATCTCGTCCACGCCCTCGGTCTTCGCGAGGTCGGCGGCCACCTTCTCGTCCCATGCATCGGGGTCCTGGATGAAGCCGTCCTCGTCGACCTCAATCTGCTTTCCGCCAAGTTCCACCGTTTCCATTGCTTACCTCCAAGTTGTTTGCCCCAATCGGGGCTTCGCGTTCGCGTTGGGCCGAACACACCGGCCGAACACGAGTCAGAACACGTCTATGTGAATCCACCGCTGACCCGGGTGACTCCAGAGCCACGCGACGGGGTGAGCCCATGTGAGCCCATGGGGCTGTCATCCTGCTACGACTTCTTCTTCTTCGCTGCGTCGCCGGTGGCCGCACCGTGGAGCTTCACCTCCACCTTATCCGTGAGACCGGCGTAGAACTCCCGGAGAATCTCGATGACTTCCGGCTTGCTGAACTCCGTGGGAACCGGCTTGCCCTCGGAAAGCATCTTCCGGAGCATGGTTCCCGACAGCAGGAGCCGGTCGCCGGAGACGTGGTTCGCGTCCTCGTCCAGCACCGCCTTCTCCTCGTGGGGGCAGGTCTTCATGGAAGCCATCTCCCCGCACTGGAAGCAGTAGAAGGTCCAATCCATCTTCAGGGGCTGGGTCAGGAGCGCGCCCTCCGGCACCTCGTTGAAGATCTCGTGGGCGTCGAAGGGACCGTAGTAGTCTCCCACCCCGGCATGGTCCCGCCCCACGATGAGGTGGGAGCAGCCGTAGTTCTGGCGGAAGACGGCGTGGAGCAGCGCCTCCCGGGGACCGGCGTAGCGCATGTCCAGGGGATAGCCGCCCTGCACGACCCGCTCGGGCCGGAAGTAGTTCTGGACCAGGGCGTCAATGCACTTCACCCGGGTCTCGGCCGGGATGTCACCGGGCTTCAGGCGTCCCAGGAGCTGGTGGATGTAGACCCCATCGGTGACCTCGATGGCCACCTTCGCCAGGTAGGCGTGGGAGTTGTGCATGGGGTTCCGGAGCTGCAGAGCGGAGACCGTGGTCCAGCCCCTCTCCTCGAAGATGGCCCGGGCCTCGGCGGGACGCTGATAGATCCCCTGGAACTCCTGGGGATAGAAGCTCTCGCTCAGGACCTTGATGGGCCCGCCCAGGTTCACCTCCTTCTGGTCCATGACCTTGGCCACCCCGGGGTGCTCGAGATCGGTGGTCTTGAAGACCTCCTTGCACTCGAGCTCCTTGTCGATGGTGTACTTCTCCTGGATGGTCATGATGGCCATGGCCTCGTCGTTTTCCTCGTCGAAGAGGGTGATCTCCTCCCCCTCCTTGAGTTGATCGGCCACGTCTTCGGCCACCGAGACCGTCACCGGAATGGGCCAGAAGGTGCCATCGGCCATCTGGAAATCCGTCACGACGCTCTTCCAGTCGTCGTGGCCCATGAACCCGTCCAGGGGCGTGAAGCCCCCGATGCCCATCATGATGGTGTCCCCGACCTCCCGGGACTCGATGGGGACCTTCCTGAGGGTCTCGGCCTTCTCCTTCGCTTCTTTGAGCTCCTCCCCTTCGAGGAGAAGGGGCTTCAGGACCTGCTCTTTCCCGTGGGGTTTCACCAGTTGGGACATTGTTCCTTCCTGTCTCGAGCCGATCGCCGTCGGCCGGGTTCTATAGATTGGAGACCGGGCGTGGCTGTCGCGGGTGGTCTCCGTGGCGTCTGTTCTCCGTTCTTCCGTTCGTTTCTCCGTCCATCGTTCCAATCGTTCCGGTGTCCTCTCCCGTGTCCTATCCGGCCTTCTTCTGGATCTGGACTGCCTCCACGGATTCGGTCCCGTTGGTCCGGCCCGTGTGCTCGGCGTAGGCCATGGCCAGGATCCGGTACCACATGTGGGCGAACTTGGAGTAGGGCAGGTAGACCAGGAGTCCGAAGACCAGGACCAGGTGCACGAAATAGAAACCGTAGGCCGTGTACTCCAGGGTGCCCATGGTCTCCGGGCTCACCGTGAAGCGGAAGACCTCGGTGACGAATCCCGTGACGCCCACCAGAAACAGCAGCCACAGGAAGATCCAGTCGAAGGAGGTGCTCTGGTGCTTCCCGTCCTCCGGGGCGTTCAGCCGGTTGAGGATGGCCATGCCGGTGCCCACCACGAGGATGATCCCGCCCACGTTCGCCAGCACTTTCATGGGGTGGGTGAGATCGAAGGGGTACAGGGACTCGATGCCCAGGACCGGGAAGAGGTAGAGGTCGAAGGTGGCCCATACGGTGACCACGAAGAGGGCCAGAAAGCCGTAGAACGCCATGAGATGGGTGTTCTTCCGGGCTTTCTGGTCGCCGCACTTCCCGAACCGGGCGTGGGTCAGGAGGTCCTTGACGGCCGTCACCACGCTTGGCACGACCCCCTGAACGGGGGTCCCTTTCCCTCGGGCTTCATCCGCATTCTTCATCCCCTTCCAGAACCGGACGAGACCGGTGATGAGTCCGAGAAACGTCAGGACGGTGAGGGTAGTGAAGAACACGATGAGAAGCCAATGGGGAAAGAACTCGGCGTAGAAGGCGGCATGGGGATCCGACAGGCCCAGGGCCTCACCGATGGCGTCTCGCCCCAGGACCGCCAGGCCCAGGAGGAGAGCCGGGATGAGGATGAGCATGACCGGCATGGCCCGGGCCGAGTTCACCAGCCTCCCCATGAAGGAGGGGAAGGAATAGTGCTCGATGGTCTTCTGGCGAAGCGCCGCCAGGACGTCTCCGGGCCGGGCCCCCCTGGGGCACCGCATGGAGCAGTCGTTGCACTGATGACAGAGCCAGACCTCCGGATCGTTCAGCAGGCGGTCCTTCAGACCCCACTGGGCCCAGATCATCTCCTTCCGGGGGAAGGGGCTGGGGCCGTGGGAGAGCTCGCAGGCCACGGAGCAGGTGGCGCACTGAAAACACTTCTTCAGGTCGCCGCCACCGGCGTCGATGACCTCGTCAACAAACTCCCGATCCGGCTTCAACCGCAGTGCTTCAGCCATCCTCACCTCCCTCGGCTCAGAATCCCTTGAAGGGGTTCAGGCCGATCTCGTCAATCTCCTCGGCGAACTCGTTCACGATCTCCGGGAGACGTTCGTACTCGTTGATGGGGAGGAGCTCGATGCGAACTCTCTCCTCCTCCAGGGCCAGCTGCTTGAGCTTCTCCTGGACGTTGTGGCTCCGGGTCTCCATGAGCTCACTGCCACGGATGAAGTGGCACTGGTAGTCGTCCCCGGACTTGCAGCCGATGAGAAGGATGCCGTCGTAGCCCCGGGACAGAGCATCGGAGATCCAGACGATGTTCACGGACCCCAGGCAGCGCACCGGAATGAACCGGATGTGGGCGCTGTGCTGGATCCTCTTGAGGCCCGCGGTATCCAGGGCCGGATAGGCGTCGTTCTCGCAGAGCAGACCCAACAGTCGGGGTTTCTCCTCGAACTCGTCGGGGATCTCCACGGCCTTGATCATGGAGCCCACGATCTCCGGGGAATAGTCCTTGAAGGAGATGATCCTCTCGGGACACGCACCCATGCAGATGCCGCAGCGACGGCAGCGGGTGGGGTTCAGCAGGGGAGTGCCCTTCGGGTCCTCGTTCAGGGTGCCGAAGGGGCATTCCTCGGTGCACCGCTTGCACTGCGTGCAGCGCTGCAGTGCGATGTCCGGGTAGGACATGTCGCCCCAGCGGGGATGCACCGTCTCGCCCCGGGCCGTCACCACCATGGCCTGGATGGCCTTCATGGCGGCGCCGCTGGCGTCTTCCCGGCAATTGGACGAGTCCTGGGGGAGACGCAGGCAGCCGGAGGGATAGATGCCCGTCCGGCGGCTCTCGTAGGGGAAGCAGATGAAGTGGGAGTCCGGGAAGTCGTACTTCAGGACCGGAAGGTCCGGGCCCTGTCGGTATCCCAGGTTCAGGATCTCGGCGTCTTCCAGGTGCTTCAGCTCCTCCACCGTCTCCTTGGCGGCTTCCAGCTGGGCCCCTTCCTCCCCCTTCTCCACCACCTTCTTGGCGTCCACGTACTTCCGGATCTTCTCGCCGTCGGCGGAACGGGGAACCATGCCGGTGGCCAGAACCACCATGTCCGCTTCCAGCTCGATGGGCTCACCCAGGAGCGTGTCGTCGGCGGTCACCTTCAGCGTGGCGTCGCCGTTCGTGACCCCGGTGATCTCACCCTTGGTGAAGAAGATCCCCGGGTCCTCCTGGGCCCGCTTGTAGAACTCCTCGTACTGGGCCGGGCTCCGCATGTCCTTGTAGAGCACGTAGGCCTCGGTGTCGGGGCTCATCTCCCGGACCATGAGGGACTGCTTGACGGTGACCCGGCAGCAGACCCCGGAGCAGTAGGGCAGATGATCCTGATCCCGGGATCCGGCGCACTGGATGAAGGCGATGCGTCTCGGCGGCTTGCCGTCGCTGGGCCGCGTGACCTGGCCGGAGGCCAGCATCTCCTCCATCTGGACGTTCGTGATGACGTCGGCGCTGGTCCCGTAGCCCAGGTGCCCCAGACGGTTCGGGTCGTAGGGCTTCCAGCCCGTGGCCTGGACGATGGAGCCCACCCGGAGAGGCTCCCCGTTGGAGCCGTTCCCCTTCAGGGTCACGTCGAACTGGCCCGGCTGGCCCGTGATCTCGTCCACGGTGGTGCCGGTGTGGACGGTGATCCGGTCGTTGCTCCGGACCTGGGCGATGCGCTCATCCATGTCCAGGGGCTGGGGATCCCGGTAGGGAGGCTCGTGGGGGATTCCCTTGGCCCACTTCGTCATCCACCCGCCGAGCTCCTCCTCCCGTTCCACCAGGATCACATCGTAGCCGGCCCTGGCGCTGTCCAGGGCCGCCGTAACGCCGGTGATCCCGCCGCCCACCACCAGGACGGTCCGGTCCACCTCCTCCTCCAGAGGCACGGGGAGGGAGGCCTTCTGGCCCTTCACGATGCCCATGCGCAGATAGTCCTGCGCCATGGCGTCCGTGTCCTCGTCGTTGGGCTCGTGGCTCCAGACCACCTGCTCCCGGAGGTTCACCCGGCTGGTGAACACGTCCTCGAAGGTGAAGCGGTCGATCATGAAGCGCTGAGAGCAGGCACCCACGACGATGGTGTTCACCCCGTCCTGGATGTCCTTCCGGATGAGCTCCCGGCCCTCGTCGCTGCACAGGCAGTCGTGCTCCCGGCAGGTCTCGATGTTGTACTCGTCGGTGGCGACATCCTTCAGCGCATCCATGTCCAGAGCGGCGCCGATGTCGCAACCGCGACAGAGATATACGGCTACGTTCTTGTCCATGTCGTTATTGCTCCGCGCTGAAGTGGAGCGCCTTCAAAGCGGCGCCGGTGGCATCCCGGTTCGAGGTGGCCACATCGGTGGGCCGCTTGGCGCACCCGGCCACGAGCATCCCTTCCTGGGGTTGCTTCTCCGTAAGGAAACCGAAGTCGTCGGTGCTCACTCCGCCCTCCACCTTGGCATCCCCCACCCCCGTGGGGACCATGCCCGTGGCCAGGACCACCATGTCCACCTCCTGGGCCAATCGCCGGCCCGAGAGGGCGTCCTCGGCCTCCACGGTCAGGTTCCCCGTGCCGTCGTCTTCGGTGATCTTGGCCACCTTCCCCTTCACCAGGGTGAGGTTCTCGTCCTCCTCGGTGGCCACGTAGAAGTCCTCCAGGCGTCCCGGTGCGCGGATATCGATGTAGAAGATGTAGATCTGGGTGTCCGGGTACTGCTCCCGGATGTACCGGGCCTGCTTCAGGGAAGCCAGGCAGCACACGCCGGAGCAGTAGTTCAGGTAGTTCTCGTCCCGGGAGCCGGCACACTGGACGAAGGCCACCGACTCCGGGGCCTTGCCGTCTGAGGGCCGCTGAATGGCCCCGTTCGTGGGCCCATTCACTGCGGCCAACCGCTCCATGGTGACGTTGTTGATGACGTTGGCATGCTGGCCGAACCCCAGGCCCTCGAACTCCGTGGCATCCGGCGGATCCCATCCCGTGGCCCAGACCACCGCGTCCACTTCCACCTCTTCCGTCTTCGGCTGCATGTCCAGCTCGATGGCGTCGTAGGGGCAGGCCTCCACGCACTTCCCGCACTCCTCGGGTCCCAGGCAGGTGGCCTCGTCCACGACGAAGCGGGGGGGGTAGGCCATCTCGAAGGGAAGGTAGATGGCCTTCGTGGTGCTCATGCCCACGTTGAAGTCATCCGGACGGTCCACCGGGCAGACCTCGACGCAGGCCCCGCACGCCGTGCACTTCTCGTTCACGAAGCGGGGTTCCTGCCGGATCGTGGCCTTGTAGTTCCCGGGACTTCCCGTCACGCTCTCCACGGTGGAGAGGGTGAAAAGGCGGATGTTGGGATTCGTCTTGATCCGCCGAAGGTTGATCTCCAGGCCGCAGGTGGGAGGGCACATCTTGGGGAAGTAGAGGTTCGAGCGAGCCACACGCCCGCCCAGGAACGCCTCCTTTTCCACCAGGACGACCTCCGCCCCTGCCTCCAGCGCTTCT
>Ga0207797_1000752_pt1 | contig 24692 bp, 18 predicted proteins | sample PRCRCaboRojoPR_6_FD_187275 | JGI IMG/M metagenome (GOLD analysis project Ga0207797, IMG submission 187275) | Marine sediment microbial community from Cabo Rojo, Puerto Rico - PR CR 10% Liquid 1 (SPAdes) | ecosystem: Environmental > Aquatic > Marine > Coastal > Sediment | place: Cabo Rojo, Puerto...
AAACAACACCACCTACATCCTTCCATACGTCCACACTTCCAACCCTAACCGGCTCGTCGCTCCACCCACAGGGTGACGGGCCCGTCGTTCGTAAGATGCACGTCCATCAGCGCCCCGAACTCGCCCGTGGGTACCTCTTGACCCAGGTGTAGCTCCAGCTGCTCGACGAAGTGCTCGTAGAGCCGGTCGGCCTGGTCGGGCGGGGCGGCCTCCGTGAAGGAGGGACGATTACCCTTGCTCGTGTCGCCGTAGAGGGTGAACTGCGGCACCACGAGCGCATCGCCCCCGGTGTCGAGCAGCGACTCGTCCATCTTGCCGTCAGCGTCCGGAAAAATACGCAGGTTCGCGCACTTGTGGGCGCACCATTCGCTCTCGGCGTCGGTGTCGTCCTCGTGGACGCCGAGCAGGATGAGTAGACCGTCGTCGATTGCGCCGATGGTCTCGCCGTCGATCTCGACGGAGGCCTCGGAGACGCGCTGAACCAGTGCTACCATGGAGGGGGAACAGTCGTGGGAGATGTGCGATGCGCTGCGCCTCGTGGCAAGAAGGGGAGAGCACAGCACACGCAATCCGACGCCCGTGTCGGCTAGAAGTTCGGGGCGATGCGCGGCCAGAGGGATGGCTCGGAGTCGATTGGGAATTAGCGTGCTAGATGGATACCTTCCCGCACTGACCAGTACGTGCAGCGACAAGACACAGCAATCGGCGCTCATCAACGCGGTCTTCCATGCGTCCTCTACCCTTCACGCTTCTCGTTGGGCTCTTCGGACTGCTGTTCGTGGGGGCGTGCAGCGGTCCCCCTACGCTCCAGTCCCAGACCTTTTCGCAGCCCCCCTCCGTCGATGGGCGGCTTTCAGAGTGGGGCGGTGGGCTTGCTCAACTGGGCGACCAGCCCGTGTCCATGGGAGCGGCCCCGACCGACAGCCTCTTGTACCTGGCGGTCGTGATTTCGGATCAGGCCCTGATTCGTTCAGTGGCGGAGAGAGGGCTCATTCTGTGGGTAGACCCGACGGGGAAACGGCGGCACACCTACGGGGTGCAGTTCCCACTTGCCCTTCAGAGCCAGCGGGCGGCACAAAAGAACACCGGCTCTGGCTCGACCCGGGATGGACGCACGGCATCCCTTGCTCAGTTATTTCCGTCGGATCTGGCCATCATCCGCAAGGATACCATCCGCCGCCGCATGCCGGCCCGCCTCTCGTCGGCTTTGCGGGCCCGGGCGACCCTGAACACGGGGTCGTTGATCTACGAAATCGCCATTCCCGTGAATCACTCCGGGTCCGACCGGACGACGGATCGATGGAAGCACGGCCTTCACGCCCCGCTGGGATCGACCCTTGCTGTCGGGGTGGAGACCCCAGAATCGGGGGAGGACTCGGGACTCCAACCCCGAACCAGTGGCATCCCCTCGGTGACGGGGCGGGGGCGACGCGGGCGATCTCCCCGGGGACGGCGACGCGGGAGGCAGCGACGGAAAGACCCGTCGGTATCGGCTCCGGACCGGCCCACCCTGAAGGTATGGACGACGGTGACTACGACCCGGAACTAATGGGACCTGGATGATCCGAACCCACGGGTTGCCGGATTAGACCAGCCGCTCGGCTGCGCGTGATCCGTTCTCGAGGTGGCTCGTATCGTTCCGGAGCGCGATGCGCCACGTGTCGTCTTTCCTCACCACCTTTGTCAGGCTGGCAAGCGGACATCCTGGGTCCGGGACCTCCGCCCCGACTAGGCCATGAAGGACCCCCTGGACGGTGATGCCGTGTCCGACCAGGAGCAGGGTGTCGCCATCATGCCGGTCGACCAAACACTGTCCGGTGGCCCCGAGACGGGCTAGGGCCTGGTGCTTGGTCTCCGGATAGCTGGGCTGTCGGCAGTGTTCGTCCGCGGGCCGAGGCGCCAGATGCTCGAATTGGGTGGCGAGCGTCGAGGGAGAGAGTGTATCCGGGGCGGACTCAAACCACTCCTCGTTGAACCATTCTCCGAGGCCCGGCTCCAGGTGCACCGAATCGTCGGTCGTGTCGGCGACGCGCTGGGCCGTCTCCACAGCGCGGAGAAAGGGGGACGAGAAGATCCGATCGACATCGAGAGTGGCCACCCTGCGCCCCAGTTGTTTGGCCTGCTGGATGCCATCCTTAGAGAGTCCCGGATCGTGGGGCCGGTTGGCGGTGGCGGCCCACTCGGGGTCGGCGAAATCCTGTCGATTGGCGTGGCGGGCGAGCCAGAGGGTGTGCTTAGGCATGGCGAGGTGGGTGTGTCTGAGCACGGATGAGGGGTGAAGCCAGCCCGGAGACCCTCCACTGAACTTCCATCGTGCCGCTCAGTGTAGCAGATCCCATCTTCTGTCATGATCGACTCACGACCCCGTTCCCCCCGATGCTCATCCGTGTTCAAGTCCTTACTGTTTTGTCTCTTCTTCTCGTACTGGGCGGGTGTGGGGGAACCGGAGGGATTGAAGACCCAGCGGAGGAAGACAATGAGGTTCGCCCTCCTGTAAATGGCTATGTCTCGCAGCCCGCTCGCATCTACGTTGACGAGAAGGGCAGTGACTGGAACGGCGTGTCCACTCAGCACAACGATGTTGACGATGCGGAGGGGCTCGACATCGAGCGGTTGTGGATGGCCCATGCAGAGCAGCACTTTTTTCTTCGCCTCGCGCTTGGGGAGTCCATCAACCTGCAGGAAGGAAACGACCTGACGCTCTATCTCGATACGGACAACGACCCCACTACGGGACGGCAAACTCTGGGGATTGGGGCGGAGCTTTCGTGGACGTTTGGCGAACGCGCCGGACAGGTCTATCGGGACGGCAGCGCGACGGACGTGGGCCACGCGGCCATTGGACTGACCTCGTTGCCCACCGTGCGGGCCGACACCTTCGAGATTGCTCTGAATCGCTCGGCGGCGCCCGGGGGCGTTCCGCTGTTCGAAGGAGATAGTCTGCGGGTCGTCCTGTCGAACGAAGGGGATCGGCTGCCGGACGGGGAGGGAGGACTCGGATACGTCCTGTCGGACGCTGAGACGACGCTGGAGGCCCCCACCATCGACCGGCCGGCCGCCTCGGATGTTCGGCTGCTCTCCTATAATGCGGTGACCGACTTCGATCTCGAACAAAGTGCGATCTTCATGGACGAGCGCCAGCCGAGCTACCGGCGCATTTTCGAGGCGGTTGGCCCCGACGTGATTGCCTTCCAGGAGGTGTACAACGAGACCGCGGCGGAGACGGAAGAGGTTGCCGAGAGCGAACTAGGACTGCCCGCTGGGTGGGACTGGGAAAAGCAGGGCCGCGACCTCGTCCTCGGAAGCCGCTATCCCATTCTCGACACCCACTCGATCGACGGGTACGAGGGCTATACGAGTGGGGCGTTCCTCCTCGACGCCGAAGAGGCGCTGGGCAGCCAGCTCGTCGTAATCAACATGCACCCGCCCTGCTGCAACAGCGGGCCCGAAGACGGGGACCCCTCCAGTAACGCCCAGCGGCAGCAGGTCGTGGACGGCGTCGTCGCCTTTCTGCGGGAGCTCAAACAGGGGAACGGGCCCTTCGAGATTGCCGACAACACACCCATCGCCATCCTCGGCGACATGAACTTCGTTGGCGACTCGCAACAGCCCCACACGCTGCGCACCGGCCAGATCATCAATACCGAGCAATTCGGGGATCCGTCGGCGCCGGACTGGGACGGCTCGCCGCTCCTCGATACGAGGCCACGACAGGTGGCCTCCCCAATGCACACCACCTGGATCTTTGCCGATAGCTCGTTTCCCCCGGGACGCCTCGATTACGCGTACGTGACCGACAGCGTGCTGGAGGTCGTGCACGAGTTTGTCCTGTATACGCCGGCCTTATCTGAAGAGACGCTCACGGCACACAACCTTCAGGCACAGGACACGGACGTGGCCTCGGACCACCTGCCAGTTGTAATCGACGTCACACCGCGCTAACCGCGCCGAAAGAGTGATGTCGACCGAAGAAAACACGTAGGCGACTAGCAAATCGGTCTCTGGCGGATCGCCGCCGGTCAATTCCGATACGGCGAGGAGAAGCAACCCAGCGGTCCCAGGACGGAAAGTACCCTGCGGTCGCGGTAGATCCAGCAGGTGGATTTGCCGCTACTGCCTCGGGCGTGTAAAACCAACGTGACCGACATTGCTGCAAGAGGGTCCTGTCGGAGAGGTCGTGGGAACGCGCAATGGAAACTGTAGAGGCAGGCATCTACGGCCAGGTTCATATCCGACCGGCAAGCCGTCCGGCCAGCTCGTCGGAGGGGGCTCGATCTCGGCGTCTGGCGGTGCATCCTGCGCAAACTCCTCGATCAAGTCATTGCTGCCTCGGAGTCTGCGTCGAAATTCAAGGTCTGTCTTTGGTCCAGGCGAGGTGTAGATCTGGATGTGTACCCGAAATCTTGGACCAGTTGACCGGCTAATTTTGGCTATGACGCAGCAGCGATTTGAAGTTCTAGTTCGAGAGTATCGAGAGTCTGTCCGAGATGTATTCTGCATGGGCACGCCGACCGAAAACGGGGCTTCGCATGGATCTTGCACAGTCTGACTAGCGCTTTGTGAGTCGGAGGTCGTGTCGAATGAAGAGCGTTTCGCTCGTTGCTCTCTTCGTCAGTGCGCTCCGATGATCCACGGCGTCTTAGGGAAGGGTTACCGGTTTCACTTTGTCGGCGATTCTTACCGATTGGCGCTCCTCGCGTCCCTACCGGCAAGAGTTCATAGCGGTGGAGGGGATGTGCTAGAGGCTGCTCGGACTCAACGCAGCCCCTCGTCTGCCGGACACGAGGTCGAGGAGGCTTGACTGTCCCCTCGGTTTTTTGCTCTGCTGAGGAGGTTCCGATGACCCGTTTTGTGTCACAGATCGATGCCCACTGCTCCGATGAGAAGGCACTGTGTCCGTCGGAGAAATGGCGACGGACGGCTAGTCGGAGGATTGGGTTGCTGGCGATGGCCTCGGTCCTTCTGATCGGGCTCATCCGCCATGTGCTGCCCCACAAGCCCGCCGACCCACTATGGGTGACCGTTGGGGTGGCTGGTCTCCTGGCCGGCCTCACCGCAGCGACCTATCTGTCCAGTACTCTCCGTCGGTATGCACCGCTCCTGATCAGAGTGGGACTGTGGAGCATGCTCCTCTGGGCCGTGTTTGTCGCGGTCCTCAATCAAGCGACCGGCGAGTACGTGCTGGGCCTGCTTGTGGTGTACGGAGGCGTCGTCGCCGGACTTGGGGCTGGCGGAGGCTCGGCCTCGGCAGCCTGGTGGGGGGCGGGGGGCGGCTTATTTCTCACAGCTTTCGGGGTCGCCTGGGGGCTGCCGCTCCACACTCACCCCCTGGCGTTGCTGACGACCATGGCGCTGACGGCCCTCGGGGTCGGTGGCGCCACGCAGGCCTCTCTCTCCAGGGTGCGCAAGGCCACTGATCGACGCGATGGGAGCCATAGGGCCGACCTCCAGCGCCTGATGGGCGAGATCTCCGCCGGGTTTATCGACACGCCCATCGACCGCATCGATCAGGCCATTGAGGAGGCACTGGGCACCGTCGGGGCGTTCGTGGGAGCAGACCGGAGCTACGTGTTCTTGTTTGACGGCGATCCGGACGGGGACCTAAGCGAAACCACAGCCAGCAACACACACGAATGGTGCGCCGAGGGCATTCCGTCGCAACAGGAGGACCTCCAGAACATCCCCTGTGAGGGGGGCCCCTGGTGGATGGATCAGATGCGACACCAGGAGCCTCTCATCATTCCCTCCGTCGCCGAATTGCCCGATGCGGCGGCCGCCGAACAAGAGATCCTGGAGGCACAGAACATCCAGTCATTGGTCGTGCTCCCGATGACGCAGGGAGACCGACTCGTTGGGTTCGTCGGGTTTGATGCTGTAGACACGCGCGTTGAATGGGACGAGGACACGGTGTCGGTTCTCAATGTACTCGAAGACACCATCGCCAGTGCGTTGCAGCGCAAACGGATGGAGGAGCAGCTACGGGAGCGGGAGGAACGGCTCCGCGCAATTACCGAAAATGTCTCGGAGGGCATTTACCGATCAACGCCCGATGAGGGGCTGGTCTACGCCAATCAGACCTTTGCGGAGCTATTCGGCTACGACCATGCCGACGAGGTGCTCGACATCGATCCCTCTGCCCTCTACGCCACCCCCGAGGACCGAGAACAGCTCCGGGCCGCTGCTCGTGAGCACGACTCCTTCGAAGGTGTGGAAGCGGAATTTGAGCGGGTCGACGGGTCGACGTTTGATGGTCTGGTGTGCGGTTCCGTCGTGCGGGACGAGGGGGGTGCGGTAAAGTATTACGATGGCGCGATTACCGACATTACCGAGCGGCGGACCATGGAGCGGCGCCTCCGAGAGCGCGAGGCCCGGATTCGGGGTCTGGCCAATAGTATCCCGGGGGTGGCCTATCAGTTTTTTGCGGACCCTGACGGTACCTTTGGAACCCATTTTGTCAGCGATCACGCCGAGTCGCTGCTCGGCATCTCCAGCGATCCGGACCATTTTTACGATCAGTTTCTCGATTGCGTCCCGCCGTCTCACCGTGAGGCTCTTCTGGAATCGGCCCGAGGAGCTGTCAAGCGGGAAGACCAATGGCGCTTCGAAATGCCGTTCGACAAGCCTTCCGGCGAGCGGATCTGGCTGCTGGGCATCTCCACCCCTACCCGGCAAAACGGCCATCTCGCCTACAACGGCGTGTTGTTGGACATTACGGAGCGGAAGGAAACGGAACGGGCCCTGCGGAAGGAGCGCGACCGGTTCGAGACGCTCTTTGAGAGCCTCCCGACGCCCGTGGTGCGTTGCACGGCGAACGACGAGGGCATCCTCATCGCGGACGTGAACGAGGCGTTTGAGTCCGTCTTCGGGATTGACCGGGAGACGGCGGAGCACAAGGATCTTGGAGGCCTTCTCATGCCGAATGGGGAGGGTGGGGTGGGCATCGACCGGCAGGCCCTGACCGAGGGCACTGTACGGACCGATGTCCGCTGTGAAACGACGGAGGGCCCGCGCGACTTCCGGATTCAGGTGGCCGGGCGGACCTCCGACACCGGTCCGCCAGAGGGCCACGCCATCTACACAGACATCACCGCCCGAAAGCGGCGAGAACGAGCGCTTGAGGAGACGAACGCTACCCTGGAGGCCATTCTCGAAAACCTGCCGTCGGGCATTCTCGCTGAGGACGCGAGCCGGTCGGTCCTTGCGGCCAACGAGAGCTTCTGCTCGATCATCGGTCTTCCCCTGGAAGCCGACGACTTGAGGGGCTGCGATGCGGGGGATGTCATGAAGCGGACCGCCAAGCTGTTTGCCGATCCTGACCGCTTTGTGTCCCGTACTCAGGAGATCCTCGATCGGGGGGAGCCGGTCTTTGACGAGGAGGTCTACCTCGCGGACGGCTGCGTGCTGGAGCGCGACTTCGTACCTTACGTCCTCGCCGATGGGACGGCTGCGCTCTGGGTCTACCGCGACATCAGCGAGCGCAAGGAGCGCGAACGACGGCTCCGCGAGGCCAAGGATGAGGCTCAGGAGGCCAACCGCATGAAATCGGTCTTTCTGGCCAACATGAGCCACGAAATCCGTACGCCGCTGACCTCCATGATTGGCTTCGCCGAGGTCATTGGGGACGAAGTGGAAGACGACGAGGAAGGGCCCATTCCTCGCTTCGCTCACCTAATTGAGGAAAGCGGGCACCGCCTGCTAGAAACCCTCGACTCGGTTCTCAATCTCTCGAAGTTGGAGGCGGGCGAGATGGAACTGTCCCCCGAGTCCATTCCCTTCGCCGACGAGGTGCGGGAAACGGCCGAACTGTTCGGCCCCCAGGCCGAGGAGGCCGGGATCGACCTCCGCGTCTACACGCCTGACGAGTCGCTCCGGGGTTACGTAGACCCCGGCGGCCTCCGAATTGTGCTGCGCAATCTGATCTCGAACGCCCTGAAATACACGGAGGATGGTGTCGTGTGCGTGCGTGCAGAGAGGCAGAACGGCGTCGCGATTATCGAGGTGGAGGACACCGGCATTGGCATGAATCCGGACGAGGCGTCGGCATTATTTGAGGCGTTTCGACAGGAGTCCGAAGGAATTGCGCGGGAGTATGAAGGCAGCGGGCTGGGCCTGGCAGTAACGAAGCGGGTCGTGGATCAGATGGACGGTTCCATCGACGTGGAGACCGAAAAGGGCAAGGGCTCCTGTTTCACGGTGTCGCTGCCTACACCGTAGGGTAGAGCCCCATGACTAAGCCGATTAAGAGTTGCTGGTAGCTTGCTCAACAGCCCGGGGCGACATTCACCTCAACCCTTAATTCGCAGTGACTGGGCCTATCGACCGTCGTTTGCTTCGACCCTTCGCCCACGGGTGTCAGTGCTCACCGAGGAGGGCCACATCGTCCCCCAGCACATCCTCGACGTAGAGCATTTGGATCAGCACGATGACGACGATGGTGAGGGGCGTGGCGAGGAGGACTCCGACGGCGCCCGCCCCAATTCCCCCGATAAACTGGGCTGTAATTACGGCGGCCGGCGGGATGTGCACGGCCTGTTGCTGCACGAGGGGAGCGATGAGGTAGCTTTCGAGCAGCTGAATCGTGCCGTAGACGAAGAGGACGTACACCACCTCTGTGGCCCCGAGCACCGATGCCACCAGTACCGCGGGGAGGACCGACAAGACCGGGCCAAGGTAGGGTACGAACGAGAAGAGCCCAGCGACCAGCCCGAGGGCAACGGGCGACGGAATCCCAACGAGGTGCAGGCCCAGCGCCGTGAGGACGCCCACGATGACCATCATGATCAATCGTCCCGTGAGCCACCACCGGAGGGCCCGCCCGATGGCATAGAGAACTGCCCGGGCTCGTGGTCGGGACGACGGAGGGATGAGCCGAACCATGCCGTCGAGATACGTCTGGGGCGCCGCGGCCCCGTAGATCCCGATGAAGACGATGATGAACGCGTTGACCAGGAGGTTGAGGGTGCCCTGGAAGACGTTTGTCACCCGCCCAATCACGCTCGACACGGGCGGCAGGAGTTGGGTCGGGTCCACAAACTCCCGCACCCACTCGTACTGCTGGGCACTGGTGCGGAGTCGGCGCGCAAGCCGTTCGGTCGCGTCGGGCAGGAGGCCCGCGAGGGCGTTGATCTGCTCCGAGATGTCGGGTCCGGCAAGGGCCCAGAGGCCGACGACGAGCCCCACCAGCCCCAGTAGCGTCAGCAGCAGGGCGAGGGGGCGAGGGAGGAAAGTATCCTCCGTCAAGATGTTGGAGACACCCGCCAGAAACACCGCCAAGAGGATGCCGGCGAAGACGGTAAACAGGACCTCCAGGAAGTACGTTGCGAACACAATCAGCAGGAGAATCCCGATCGTCACGCCGAGGGTTGCGTAGGGGCGGGAAAGAAGGGCGTCTTCGCGGGAGGTGGACATACAGGCGACGTGCAGGACGCAGGCGGCGACATGCTTGTGAAAGCATTTTCTCATCAGGTCCCCCAAAGTTTCCGTTTTGCCCGACATGATCAAATCTTTTCTCGGCGTCGAGCCCTCCTACGACGAGTCAAATTACATCGCCGACACCGCCGTGGTGATCGGAGACGTGACAATGGGTGCACAGGCCAGCGTGTGGCACCATTGCACCCTGCGCGGTGACGTGAACTGGATCCGGGTGGGGGCGGGCACCAACGTGCAGGACCACACGGTCGTCCACGTGACGCACGGGACCGCCCCCACGGACATCGGGGCCCAGGTTACGATTGGGCACGGGGCCATCATTCACGGCTGTACCATCCAGGACGAAGTGCTCGTGGGGATGGGCGCGACGATTCTCGATCACGCCGTGATTGGGCGCCACAGCATCGTCGGGGCGCAAGCGCTGGTCACCAAAAACACCGAGATCCCGCCGCGGTCCCTCGTGTTGGGCCAGCCGGCCGAGGTGGTGCGCGAGGTGACGGACGATGAGGTGGAGGCGATCCAGGAGGGGGCGGAAAATTACCTTCGATATAGCGCCGTCCACGATGGCCGGGAGGAGCCGGCGTCAAATCCCTGGTACGACCCGTCGTAACCGCCCTGCGCGGGAGAATTACAGAACAGTTGCCCCGTGTCGCAACTCGACGTCCGTCCCGTCCGTCGGAACGGTAGAGTCACTCCCGTTCAGGCTTCCACCGCTTCATGCGCCCGCTTGCCCTTCTTATCGCTGCCCTCTTCTTCGTCGGCTGCGCCTCCATCACGATCGATGAGGAGACTGTCTTTCAGCCGAAGCCATCGGTTACCCCGGAGACGTTTGACGTGGAGGGCGTGGACCTCGCGGTGCAGTCGATTCCCGTAACGGAGAACATCTCACTCGATGCCTGGCACCTTACGCAGCCCGACGCCGAGGCCACCGTGCTCTTCTTCGGCGGGAATGGCTTCTACCTCGTTCAGTCTCACGGATACCTTCGGGCCTTGACCCAGCCGCCCGTGAATGCGCTTCTCTGGGACTACCGCGGATACGGGCGCAGCGACGGGTCCCCGAGCGCCGAAGTGCTCCGGGAGGATGCCTTGGCCGTCTACGACTCCCTTGTTTCGCGGTCGGAGGTGACCCCGGAGCGAGTGGTGGTGTGGGGCCACTCCTTGGGGAGCTTTCTGGCCACGTACGTCGCCACGGAGCGAACCGTGGGTGGCATGGTGCTCGAAAACCCGGCCACAAACGTGGAGGATTGGTCGAGCCACCTCTTTCCGTGGTACATTCGCCTCTTTCTCGGGGTCGACATCGATCCGGCCCTCAAGAAAGACAACAATTTGGCGCGGGTGCGTTCGCTCGACGTGCCGCTACTGGTGATTGGGGGTGCAGAGGATCCCATCACTAATCCTGAGATGGCCCGGCGCCTCCACGCCGCGGCCGGGAGCGAAGAGCGACAGCTTGTGCTCGTGGAGGGAGGGGAGCACAACGGCCTCTACGACGAGCCCGAGGTGCAGGAGGCGTACGCGACTCTGGTGAATCAGATCGTCTCAGGATCCGCCACCCAGGAGTCTTCGCGGTAGCGCGGGGACCTCCAGAGTGCCAACGCAGGCCTATTCGTCGGAGGAAGATGTTGGGGGCGACATCTTCTCGGGCCCGGAGCGGCTCCAGAGTTTGTTGAGGCCGCTGAGGGCCAGTATGCCCCCGCCGACCGCCGTGCCGGCCACGGGGAGGGGAATGCCGACCGTAATCCCGGCCAGCAGGCCTTTGAGTATTGCTTTGCCAAATCCGTCGCCGTGGTAGACCCGCTGGATAAAGACCGTGCCGAGGCCCGCGACGCCAAACCCGATTACGACGTTGAGGAGCGTGGAGAGGCCGAGCGTGATTGCGTTCTCGGAGAACAGCAACCAGTCCAATCCAAGGATGAGGACCCCGCTCGCTGGGTGGAGTATCGTGGGCGACTTGGACTCCGAGGAAGCCATGTAGGCGCGGTGATGATCGAGCAGGGTTTTTACGAGCGAGACGCCTGGACCGCAGTCCGCCGTCGGCAGGCCGCCGACCTTAAAGGATGTACTGACTCAGGTCGCGGCTGGAGGCGATGGAACTGAGCCGGTCGCGGACCATGTCGGCGTCGATCGTTACTTCCGAGCCCGGCGGAATCTCCTCGGGAACGTCGAAGAGGAGATCTTCCAGGAGTGTCGTGAGCACCGTGTGCAGTCGGCGGGCGCCAATGTTTTCGACATCGGCGTTCACCTGCGCGGCAATGCGCGCCAGCTCGCTCACGCCCTCCTTCTCGAACTCAATTTCCACGTCTTCGGCCTTCAGGAGTGCGCGGTACTGCTTGACGAGCGCGTTCTTCGGCTTCGTCAGGATCTCGTAGAAGTCGTCCTCGTCGAGGTTGTTGAGCTCTACGCGGATGGGGAAGCGCCCCTGGAGCTCCGGAATCAGGTCGCTCGGCTTCGAGGCGTGAAAGGCCCCGCTGGCGATGAACAGGATGTGGTCGGTCTGCACCATGCCGTGCTTCGTCTGCACGTTCGACCCCTCCACAATAGGGAGAAGGTCGCGCTGCACGCCCTGCCGGGACACACCGGCGCCCTGACCGCCTTCGTCGCGGGTGCGGGTGCCGGACGCCACCTTGTCGATCTCGTCGACAAACACGATGCCCGCCTGCTGCACGCGCTCCAGGGCGTCCTCCTTCACCTGATCCTGGTCAATCAGCTTCTGGGCCTCCTCCTGCGTGAGGATCTCGCGCGCCTCCTCTACCGTCACCCGGCGCTTCTTGCGCTGCCCTCCGCCACCGAGGTTGCCGAAGAGCTCCTCCAGGTTCACGCCCATCTCCTCCATGCCCATGGGCCCGAACATCTGCATCATGGACTGCGAGTCTGAGGTGACCTCAATTTCGATCTCGCGGTCGTCGAGGTCTCCCCGCTGCAGCTTGTCCCGAAACTTCTGGCGCGTCCGCTCGCGGAGGCTCTCCCGATCTTGGTCTTCTTCCACCTGCGTCTCCTCCGTCTGGTGCAGCTGGAAGCCAGGCCCATCGTGAGCCCCGTCGCCGGCCCGCGACTGGCCGTCGTCCTCGGGGGGAATAAGAATATCGAGAATGCGCTCCTCGGCCAGCTCCTGGGCCCGATCTTGAACTTCTTCCTTGTGCTCCGTCTCCACCATGTTCACCGCAATGTCCGTGAGGTCGCGGATCATGCTGTCCACGTCGCGTCCCACGTAGCCGACCTCCGTGAACTTCGAGGCTTCAACCTTGATGAAGGGGGCGCGGGCCAGGCGGGCGAGGCGACGGGCAATTTCAGTCTTCCCTACGCCCGTGGGGCCGATCATGATGATGTTGTTCGGCATGATCTCATCCCGCATCTCCTCCGGCGCGTTTTGGCGGCGCCAGCGGTTACGGAGGGCAATCGCGACGTTCTTCTTCGCCTTGTCCTGCCCGATGATATACTTGTCGAGCTCCTCGACAATCTGGCGGGGGGTGAGGTCCTCTACGTGCTGCGTGGCGTCTGGCATATGGAAGTGATCTCTTCGGTGATCGATCGTGATGGGGCGGAGGATTTACGGGCGCTGTGCGTTAATATTGCTCGTCCTCCGTCTCATCGAGCGGGGCGGCATCGTCTCCGTTTTCCGTGGAGACCGTGGAGGTTGGGGCCGTGGGTGATTCAATCGCTTCGTCCATGCCGTACTCGTCGTGGGAGGAGGAACCCTGCGCCTCGTCCGACTCATCCTCCGGGGGAGCGTCAGCCTCCGCAGGGGGGGCAGACGCAGAATGCCCCTTCGTAGAAGCCGGGTCGGCCTCCATCGTCTCGTGCACCGTCAGCACGTCTGGGTGGTCGTCGTTGACGATGAGGACCGTGTAGTTGTATGGATAGCCATTTCGCTTCTCCAGGCGGGCGGCCCCCGCCGCCTCCAACTCGCTCACGAGCGACTTGGGATCGTGGTCGTCCCCCATGAGGTCGGAGAGCTTGCGCAGAAGGGGTGTCAGGTACACCTCGTCGTACTGCCCAAAGTGCTCCTCGGTGATCTCGATGGCACGGCGCGCCGCGGGATTGTCCAGCGACTGAAACTGCTGCGGTGGGGGTTCGTCGGGCGTCTGGGCCTGTGTGTACGCAGCGCCGCTAGTGGGCGCATTGGACAGCAGGTCCTCGCGGGACTCCTGGCTGAGGAGATTGCGGGCGTCGAGGTACTTGCTGTCCTCCACGTAGGCTGGCGTATCGGCGGTCTGCGGGGGGTTAACGGCGGCCACCAGAGGACGGCAGCCCTGCTCCCGAATCCACCGGACGAGGGGCAGGTACGGACGGTTGCCCGTGACGATGACAACCGTCTCTACGTCCGACCGTTGCGCCAGGAAGTTCGTGAGCTCGAGCGTGAGGCGGATCTCAGAGGGGTTCTCCTGCATGCCGGCCGGCACGTGGACCGGCTCAATGCCGCGGCGCTGCAGGGTTGAGGGCACTTGGGCATCTTCCGCGTCGAGCAAGGTGTCGAACGACCCGTAGGCACGGCCAAAGATCGTGGGCGTGTCATCGCCTTCTTCGAGGTAGCGGCGCACCTCCTCAAAAATCTCCTCCGCGTACGAACTGGTCGAGCGGTCACGATCGCTCTGTGACCGGAGAATGGTATAAAGGTTATCGTAGTCGATAAACATCGCCGCCTGATTTCGGCGGGCCACATCTGTGCTCTGGTTAGGGGTCATGGGGACTGTATCATCAATCGTTGAAACATGGTGGGACTCCGTTTTCCCAAAGGTCGATAAAAGGGGAAAACGCAGTGTTGAGGGGTCTTTCAGGGGGTCAGGAGGATTCTGCGTCGATCTCCAGGATGGTCCGATTATGATTCGTATAGATGCAAATATCCGCGGCAATCGAGAGTCCACTTTCGACGATGTCGCGGGCACTCATGTCGTCTCCGTCTTGGAGCAGGGCGCGGCTGGCGGCGAGGGCAAACGAGCCACCGGACCCGATGGCGAGGATATCGTCGTCGGGTTCGATGACGTCCCCGGCCCCGCTGATCAGCAACAATTCGCGCGGAGAGGCCACGGCGAGCAGGGCTTCGAGCCGGCGGAGGTACTTGTCGGTTCGCCATTCTTTGGCGAGCTCGACGGCTGCCCGGGCGACATTCCCGCCGTACTCCTGGAGCTTCTCCTCGAAGCGCTCAAACAGCGTAAACGCGTCGGCAGTGGAGCCTGCAAATCCGGCCAGGATTTCGCCGTCGTACAGCGAGCGGACCTTTTCGGCCTCATGCTTCATGACCGTCTCGTTCATCGTGGCCTGGCCGTCGGAGCCCAACGCAATCCGTCCGTTGTGGCGGACCCCGAGCACGGTCGTGGCGTGCGCGGAATCAGTCTCAGGAGTCATATACGGGAGGAATTCGTCGATGGGAAAGAAAACCGTCCTCGTGGCTCCGAGAACGGGAGTACAAACGCTCCATCTGTACGACTTCCCCGGTTTGGCGGTTCGAATCAGGGGGGGTTCTCACCATTCCCAGCCGTTTTTCGCCAAACTTTAGCTGGTGTGGCGAGGGGGCCAACCTCCCAGCGGGAGGAAGTGCTACTCTACGGGGCGCTCTTTGAGGTCCTCGGCCTCCGCATCTGGAGTGCGCAGGATGACAACGGCGTGACTGATCTCGTAGAGGGGAACGGCGGGCCGAAGGAAGATTTGGAGCTCCGTCCGTCCGGGCAGTGCGGCGACAGAGTCTACGGTCCCGACCATACGGCCAGGGAGAAAGACATTGCTATGCCCGCTCGTAACCACCCGTTGCCCCTCTTTTACGGGCTCGGTCTTGACGATGTGGTCGAGTTGAAGCCGGTTCAGGTTCTCCCCGGCCCAGCGCACGATTCCTTCGGCCCGGGACGGAAGAACGGTGCCCGGCACGCGGAAGTCGGTATTGAGGAAGGGCATCACCCGGGCGTAGTGGTCATTCACAAGGACGACCGTCCCGACGATGCCGTTTTCGTGGACGACTGGCATTCCCTCCGCAACGCTGTCGGTACGACCCACGTCGAGAACCAGGAAATTCTCCTTCTGAAAGATGTCCTTGGTGACGATGCGGGCGGCGCGGAGCGGGGCATCGGTCGAGTCGGCCAGCTTGAGCAGGCGTTGGAGCTCGTCGTTGCGCTGGCGGATGGATCGGGTTCGTGCCACCTGGCTGGAGAGCTGGATGTTTTCCCGTCGGAGCTCGTCGTTACGTTCGAGCGCCCGCAGGTAGCGGCCCATCCACGCAAAGGTGCTCTCCACTTGGGCCGTCCAGCTCATCGTGTGCGCCCGGACGGTCCGGACCAGCGGTTGGTTTTGGGTGACCATAACCCCAACCGCTACCAGGAGCAGCAGGCCCAGAAGAATCCAATCGCTGGGCTGATTCTGGGTGGCCATCGGCACAACGAGGCCTCAGTGTGAAACGGGCTGAGAGAGACGGTCCTTTTAAGCTGCCGCAAGTAGATTTAAACAGAGTACTTCTCGCTAAACCGCGATCGAAGGTTGTTACTCCGGGTGCAGGTCCACAAGGAATCAGCTCAGGACGCGTTCGTACTCTTCCAGGTTCTCCAGCACTTCGCCGGTGCCCCGTACCACCGCCTTAAGTGGATCCTCGGCCACGTACACTGGCAGCTCCACGCGATCGCGGAGCATCTGATCGATGCCTTGCAGCAAGGCGCCGCCTCCGGTCATCATGATCCCCCGTTCCAGGACATCTGCACCCAGTTCGGGGGGAGTGCGTTCCAGTGTGCGCAGCACGGCGGCGCTGATTTGTTCGAGGTTGTCGTGCAGCGCCTCCCGCACGTTGACCGACGAAATGGTGCGCACCTTCGGAATGCCGCTCACGAGGTCGCGGCCCTTCACCGACAATTCCATCTCCGTGTCGAGCTCAATTGCGCTGCCGACCTCGCATTTGATGCGCTCGGCCGTCCGGGAGCCGATGAGCAGGTTGTGGTTGCGTTTGAAGTACTGCACGATGGCCTTGTCGAGCTCGGAGCCGCCCACACGGAGTGATTCGTCAAGGACGATGCCGGACAGGGCGATCACGGCAATCTCGGTGGTGCCGCCCCCAATATCCACGACCATGTTGCCCACGGCCTCCTGGATGTCGAGCCCGATGCCGATGGCGGCTGCCATGGGCTCGGACACGAGGTTGACCTTGCGGGCCCCGGCATGCTCGGCGGAGTCGCGCACGGCGCGCTTCTCGACCTCCGTAATCCCACTAGGCACACATACGACCATGCTCCGAATGGAAGTGAGCCAGTTGTTTTTTACCTTTCGGAGGAGGCCCTGAATCATTTCTTCTGCAACCTTGAAATCGGCAATCACACCGTCACGCAGGGGCCAAATCGTCTCAATATCCTGGTGGGTGCGCTCGTGCATCTGGAGCGCCTCATAGCCGATCTCGCGCACCTCGTTGGTGTCGGAATCGACCACCACAATGCTCGGCTCATTAAGGACAATGCCCTCGCCGCGGATGTAGACGAGCGTGTTCGCTGTCCCGAGGTCGATGGCGACGTCCTGGGAAAAGTTGAAAAACATCGATGTTACAGTTCAGATGAAAGCCGAGAAACGTCGGTGGAACGTTGGGGGAGAACCCTGCAGAGCGCAGGACAAAGAGGAGGCGAGTGTGGCAAAAGAATGATAAGGCCCGGCCTGCTCTGAATCCTCCAGCCTGAGGAGAGATTTTGGTGAACCGGACGCCCAGCCACTTGAGATGCAAGCTTAATGCCGAAAGTGGCGCCGACCGGTGAGGATCATGGCCATGTCGTGTTCGTCGGCGGCGTCAATCACTTCGTCGTCCCGGATGGAGCCGCCGGGCTGAATGGCCGCGCGCGCGCCCTCACTCGCAGCGGCTTCGAGGCCGTCGGCAAAGGGGAAAAACGCATCTGACGCTACCACGGAACCTGTGAGGTCAAGTTCCGACTTTTGGGCCTTGAACACCGCCAGCTCCGACGCGTCGATGCGACTCATCTGCCCGGCGCCAACGCCGAGGGTGGCCTGGTCTCGGGCGTAGACAATGGCGTTGCTCTTCACGTGCTTCGCCACGCGCCAGGCAAAGTCGAGGTCGTCCCGTTCGTCGTCGGTGGGGGGACGGGTCGTGGGGACCTCCCAGCGGTCGTCCACGTCGGCGGCGGGGAGCAGCACGGGGTCGCGGGTTTGTACCAGCAGGCCACCGAGCACAGAGCGGACATCTAGACGGTCATCCTCCCGGCTGGCACGCTCGTGACGCAGAACCCGCCGTCGCTCCCGCTCAGTGAGCAGGTCGAGTACGCCCGGTTCAAACTCCGGTGCGATGATGATTTCAGTAAAGATCTCGTCGATGGCCTCGGCGGTCGCTCGATCGAGCGACCGGTTTACGATGACGATGCCGCCATACGGGGACTGTGTGTCCGTAGCGAAGGCCCGGTGCCAGGCCTTCTCCAGGGTGTCGGCGGTGGCCACACCGCAGGGATTGGTGTGCTTCAGAATGGCGCAGGTCGGCCTCGCGTCCCGAAACTCGTCAATGAGGGCGAGGGCACTGCTGGTGTCGAGTAGATTGTTGTAGGAGAGAGCCTTGCCGTGCAGCTTCTCGTAGAACGCGGACGGATCGCCATAGAGCGCGCCGTTCTGATGTGGGTTCTCGCCGTAGCGGAGGGACTGGGCCCGGGGCAGCGATGTCTCGTACGAGTCCGGCAGTTCCTCGTCCTCACCGTCCTCATTGCCGGACTTCCCAGAAAGATAGGCGTCGATTGCGCGGTCGTAGGCTGCGGTATGCGCGAAGGCGGCTTCGGCGAGGCTGCGACGGGTGGGGGCGGAGAGGTGCCCATCGTTCCGGTCCAGTTCCTCAGCGACGGCGTTGTATTGGCTCGGCGCGGTCACCACGCCCACGTCGAAGTGATTCTTGGCCGCAGCGCGCAGCATTGTGGGGCCGCCGATGTCGACGTATTCCATCGCGGTTGAGTGGTCGGTGTTCGGGTCCGAGACCGCTTCGGCAAAGGGATAGAGGTTGCAAACGACGAGGTCGATGGGCGTGTAGCCGTGCTCGTCGAGCGCGGCCATGTCGTCCTCGCGGTCGCGCCGGGCGAGGATGCCTGCGTGGATGGCGGGGTGGAGGGTCTTGACGCGGCCCTCCAGCACCTCCGGCACGCCCGTCACGTCGGCCACGTCGGTGACTGGGACATCGGCCTCCCGAAGCGCCGCAGCCGTGCCGCCGGTGGAGAGAATCTCCACGTCGAATGCGCGGAGCCGTCGCGCAAAGTCGACGATGCCGGTTTTGTCGTAGACGGAGAGGAGGGCGCGGCGGACGAGGGTGGGGCTGTCGGAGGGCATGCGGAGTGGACTGAATTAATCGGAGTCTGGGGGTGTTCGGCGCGGGTGTTCGGGGTCGTCAATCCAGACGGTGCGTCCGTCGAGGCGGACGCGGTCCTGGGCAAAGAGGCGGAGGGCTTCTGGATAGAGACGGTGCTCGATCGGGCGAATCCGGTCGGCCAACTCCTGGGGGGTGTCGTCGGCGTACACAGGGACTGGCTCCTGGAGGACGACGGGGCCGCGGTCGTACTCTTCGTCGACGAGGTGGACCGTGGCCCCGCTCCAGTGCACGCCGTACTCGATGACGGCGCGGTGGACGTGCATGCCGTACATACCTTTTCCGCCAAAGGCGGGGAGGAGGGCTGGATGGATGTTCGTCATGCGACCGCGATAGATGTCCACCACGTTCGGCGGGATTTTCTGCATGTAGCCGGCGAGGGCGACGAACGATGTGTCGTGGGCCTCCAGGGTTTCCAGCAGGGCCCGCCCGAACGGTGCTGGGGCGTCGAAGGACGAGGGCTCAATGACCGCAGTGGGCACGTCGTGACGGTCGGCGCGGTCGAGAGCCCCGGCGTCGGGTGTGTTGCTGACGCAGCACACCACCTCGGCCGGAAGGTCCCCCGCGTCAATCGCGTCCAGCATGGCCTGGAAGTTGGTTCCGCTCCCAGAGGCAAAGACGGCGAGACGCATCGAGTGGACGGCGGCGGTCTGTAGAGTTCAGGGAAGGGGGCTTCCTTCCGCGCCCTCCAAGATGGGGGCAGGGGACAGCAATTGCCAGCGACCGGCGGGCAAATTTGCTGTGAGATCGCGGTTGAGAGCGATTGGAGAGGACTCAGGTCGAATCTGTTGTCGCCACGATGCCAGGAATTTGTTGAAGAAACGTGTCCACGGCCGGGAGTGAATCGAGAAGCAGATCTGGCTCGTGTGGTTTCAGTTTACTCCGGCCGTAGCGCCCCGTGCAGACGGCCACGGCGCGGGCCCCTGCGGCACGGGCGCACTCGATGTCGTGGGCTGTGTCGCCAATTACCACTGCGTGTTCGGCGGAGTGGAACGATTCTCCGGTGTGGTCGGCGGCCCGGCGGGTCGCGAGTTCGGGCAGTTGGTTGCGATCTGCGTGGTCGCTGCCAAACGCTCCAACGGGGAAGTAGTGGTCGAGGCCCTGTACGGCAAGTTTCTCGTAAGCAATGGGCTCCACGTTGCCGGTCACGAGGCCGAGGTGGACATCCGGGTGGTCATCCAGGGCAGACAGGAGGTCCTGAACGCCCGGCAAGACCTCAACATCCCCGGCCGTGAGGGTAGACTTCATGGCGTCGACGTACGCAGCGATGGCTTCATCGACGACGGCCTGGGTAGGGGCCACGCCGTTCTTCTCCAGCACGGCTTCCATGATGGCCGGGTCGGTGCGGCCGGAGAACGTGATCCCATCGGTCGAGATGGGACGCCCCGTGACGGAGGAGAGGGCATCCGTCACGGCCGTGCGCCCAGTACCATTGACGCGGACGAGGGTGCCATCGATGTCGAAAAGGAGGAGATGCATGTGGCGGGAGGGGGGGATGGAAGAGTGGAGGAGTGGGAATCGAGCGTATCCGGGAGGGGAGCAGCATGGGTCCTGTCGTCCCGCCGATTCTCCGGGAGGTACCGATTGGCGGCCTCGGGAGATCCGCTCAAGCGGGGCTGCAAGAATTCGGTGACAACAGTCGTTTTTGGGCCGAGGGAGGGGGCGTGTGCCCGAACCTGAACCGGGGAGCGGGCATTAAATGACACGAAATTTGGCGGTGGTCACGTCCTTCCGAGTCTGCCTATCCCGCCCCTCCGTCTTCGTTATTCTCTCGCTCCACCCTCCACCTCCCGCATGGTCGATCCCGACGACACGTCCTCGCCCGACCGGGCGCTGTACCTCATCGACGCAATGTCTCTGGCGTACCGGGCGCACTACATCTTTATCAGCCGCCCGCTCATCAATTCTAAGGGGCAGAATACCTCTGCCGCGTATGGGTTTACCAACTCTCTTCTCAAGTTGATTGAAGACCAGTCTATCGAGCACGCCGCGGTCGTGTTCGACGAGGGGGAAGAGGATACCTTCCGGAAAGAGATCTACGAGGATTACAAGGCCCACCGCGATCCGCCGCCGGACGAGCTGCTGGAGAACATTCCCTTCATCAAGGAGATCGTGAAGGCACTCGACATTCCCGTGCTGGAGGTGCCGGGGGTGGAGGCCGACGACGTGATCGGCACACTAGCCACGCAGGCCGAGGACGACGGCGCGGAGGTGGTCATCGTGTCGCCAGACAAGGACTTCAAGCAGCTTCTCAGCGACCAGGTCTCGATCTACAAGCCGGCCAAAGGAGACCAAGACTTTGAGATCAAGACCGGCGAGACGTTCCGCGAGGAGTATGGCCTCGATCCCGCACAGTTTGTGGACATGCTGGCGCTCATGGGCGACAGCAGCGACAACGTGCCGGGCGTCTACGGCATCGGCGAAAAAACCGCCCAGAAGCTGCTTCGGGAGTATCATTCCGTGGAGAATCTGATTGACCACGCGGATGAGCTCAGTGGCAAGCGGGCGCGGGAGGGGATGCAAGAGCACGCCGATGACGCGCGCCTCAGCAAGCGTCTCGTCCGCATCCGCACCGATTTGGACGTGGGGCTCGACTGGCACGACCTGCGCCGGAAGGAGCCGAATGAGAAGAAGCTCAATGCCCTCTTCCGGGAGCTGGAGTTCGAGTCACTCGCCGACCGGCTCGATCTCAACGGCGAGACCGTCTCGACCGAGGAGCAGGAGGAAGAAGACGAGGATTTAGAATTCGACTTCGGCCCCTACGAGGAGGTGCTGGAGCTCGACCCCGACGCCGTCGACTACGACGTGGTAGAGACGGAAGAGGAGCTTCGGGCGTTTGCCGATCGGCTTCAAGAGCAGGACCGATACGCCTTCGACGCGGAGGCGACCTCGAAGGAGCCGATGTACGCCGACCTCGTGGGTCTCTCTTTTAGCTGGGAGGCCGAGATCGCAACCTATGTGCCCACCCCGCTGCCCGACGAGACGCCGACTGACGCGGTCCTGTCCGTGCTCGCGCCGATGCTCGAAGAAGAGACCGAAAAGGTGGGACACAATCTGAAGTACGATCTTCTCCTGCTCACGCAGCACGGTGTGGACGTGGCAGGGCCCCTCTTCGACACGATGGTGGCCCATTACCTCGTCGCGCCCGAGCAGAACCACAACCTCGGTGACGTGTCGCGGGCGGTTCTCAACTACAAGATGGTGCCGATCTCTGAGCTGATCGGCGACGATGCTGATCACGACACCATGCGCGAGGTGGACGTGCAGGAGGCGGCGCCCTACGCCTGCGAGGACGCCGACATCGCCCTTCGGCTGGCCGACGAGCTGGAAGGCCAGCTGGAGGAAGGAAACGTGCTCGACATCGCCCGTGATATCGAGTTTCCCCTCATCCACGTCCTCGCGGCGATGGAGCACACCGGCATTCGGCTCGACACCGACGTACTCGACGAGATTTCGGAGGGATTGGAGGACCGTCTGGAGACGATCGAAACCGAAATCTTTGATCTTGCCGGGGAGGAATTTAATATCAACTCGCCCCAGCAGCTCGGCGAAATCCTGTTCGAGAAGCTCGACCTTCCGGTCATCTCCAAGACGCCGACTGGCAATCCCTCTACGAAAGAGAGCGTCTTGCAAGAGCTCTCAACCGATCACGAGATTCCGGGCCTGGTGCTCGACTGGCGCTCGACCTACAAGCTGAAGAGCACCTACCTGGACAGTCTGGGCGAACTCGTCAACGTGGAGACCGGTCGGCTCCACACCAGCTTTAACCAGACGCGGACCGCCACGGGGCGTCTTTCCTCCAGCGACCCGAACCTCCAGAACATCCCCATCCGCACTGAGCTGGGGCGGCAAATCCGCCGGGCGTTTGTCCCCAAGGAGGGCTGGAAACTCCTCGCGGCCGACTACGCCCAGATTGAGCTCCGCATCCTCGCGTCGATGAGCGGCGACGAGGCGATGCAGGAGACCTTTCAGGAGGGCGGCGACATTCACACCGACGCCGCCGCGCGGGTGTACGACATCGATCCTGAGGACGTGACGCCCGACCAGCGGAGCAAAGCGAAGGAGGTTAACTACGGCATCCCGTACGGCATTTCCCCGTGGGGGCTCGCCCAGCGCATGCGCATGCCGGTCGACGAGGCGCAGGACATCATCAAACAGTACCGGAAGTCGTATCCGGGCGTCTCGCAGCTGCTGAACGAGCTGGTTGAGAAGGCGCAGGAAAAAGGTTACGCAGAGACGCTCCTCGGCCGCCGACGCTACCTGCCGAACATCGACAGTTCGAATAGCAACGAGCGCAGCGCCGCCGAGCGGGTGGCCGTCAACATGCCCATCCAGGGCACGCAGGCGGACATGATCAAGATTGCCATGAACCGCATCCACGACCGCCTCACGGACGAAGACTGGGCGACACGCATGCTCCTCCAGGTCCACGACGAGCTCGTCTTTGAGGTGCCCCCCACCGAAGTCCTCGAAGTCCAGTCCATGATCAATCGCGAGATGCAGGACGCTCTGCCACTCGACGACGTGCCCGTGGTCGTGGACATCGACGTGGGCGACAACTGGCTCGACGCGCACTGAACTGTTTTGGGGTGGAGCGTTGTGCGTTGGAGCGTTGAGGGTTTTCAAGCTCCGGATGTGACAGTAGCATGGAGATGCGCACCCTCCAACCCTCAACACACAACCCAAAACACAAACTTGTTGACCATTCGCGCTAAACCTTTCCTATGACACAGACGACCGTCGCTGATTCCCCCGCGATCCCCGCCGCCTTCGAGTTTCAGGAGGCATCTGACGGTATCGAATGCTATCGCCTTGCCGACAATGACCTTCGCGTCCTCCTGCTGCCGCAAGACGGCGCGCCGGTGGTCACGTCGATGGTGACCTACCACGTGGGCAGCCGCAACGAGCGCACGGGTCACACCGGCGCCACCCACATGCTGGAGCATCTCATGTTTAAAGGCACCGAGCGGTACCACAAGCGGAAAGGGACCTCGATTTTCGAGACGCTGCAGGCCGTGGGGGCCAAGGTGAATGCCTCCACGTGGCTCGACCGCACGAACTACTTCGAAATGCTGCCCACCGAGCACCTACCCCTCGCCCTCGACATTGAGGCGGACCGGATGCGGGGAGCGCTGCTCGACCCCAAGGACGTGGAGGACGAGCGGACGGTCATCCTCAACGAGCGGGACCGGAACCAGAATGACCCGGTCTCCCGCCTGTTCGACGAGCTGTGGGGCGCGGCGTTCGTCGCCCACCCGTACCACCACCCCACCATCGGATGGAAGAGTGACATCGAGCGCATGAGCCCGGACGACCTGCGCGAGTTCTACGACACGTTTTACTGGCCCAACAACGCCACGCTCTCGATCGTCGGCCAGTTCGACCGAGCTGCGGTGCTCAATGAGGTGGCGGAGGAGTTTGGCGAGATTGATACGGCCCCGCACGAGATTCCCGAGGTGACCACCGAGGAGCCGGAGCAGACGGGTCCGCGTCGCGTGACCGTACAGCAGGATGGGCAACTCGGAGCGGTCCTCATGGGCTTCAAGTCGCCCCCGGCCCTCGACGAAGACTCCGACGTGCTCGACGTACTGGCCCGCATTCTGGCGTCGGGAAAGGGAAGTCGGCTCTTCCGCCGCTGCACGGACCGGGGCCTCACGAGTGACGTCTTCGGCATTAACTTCCGCCTCCGCGATCCAGGGCTCTTCTCCATTTTCGCGTATCTCGCGCCCGACCAGGATCACGAGACGGTGGAGGACGCCATCCTGGAGACGATCGAAGACATCAAAAACAAAGGCGTCACGCAGGAGGAGCTCGACCGGGCCCGCAGCCAACTCCACGCGCAGATTGCGTTCGACCGCGACGGGCCCATGCGGGTCGCGTCGCAACTCAACGAGGCTTTGGCGGCGGGCGACTGGAAGCTCTACACCCAATATCTGGACCGCCTCGATGACATCACTGT
>Ga0207797_1000753_pt1 | contig 24663 bp, 21 predicted proteins | sample PRCRCaboRojoPR_6_FD_187275 | JGI IMG/M metagenome (GOLD analysis project Ga0207797, IMG submission 187275) | Marine sediment microbial community from Cabo Rojo, Puerto Rico - PR CR 10% Liquid 1 (SPAdes) | ecosystem: Environmental > Aquatic > Marine > Coastal > Sediment | place: Cabo Rojo, Puerto...
CTGCCAACTTTTGGACAGCACAACAACAGCATTGCACAATGCCAGAATGGAACGAACAAGCCACTGGATAAATTTCGGGCTCTGTTCATAGAATGTTTGAAAAAGCGCACCATGGATGTGCATGACGATCTTTTTACGCCACAGTTTTGCCAAAAGAACATATAAACTCTTTTCCCAGAAAGAAGTATAAGAACCGGTATGCAAATGCACAATGTCGATGTGTTTGGTCAAAAGCATCAGCCAAAAGCGGAAAAAAAACCGTGTCGACAGCGCGTAACTTTTAGACATCTCTTTCAGACTTCGCTTAAACGAACCGGTATACCCCACGGGGACTTTATAAGCACTGCTGCGTTTTTTGTGTTTTGAAATATCCAGCAACAGGAGATTATAGTCATTTTTCAGATTAGAACTTAAAAGGTGCCCCACGAACGCTTCCATGCCTCCCAATTGCGGCGGGGCAGGGCCAACGTGCAAAACTGTCGGGATTGTTTTTTTCATGTTCGATTGTCGTCCTTTATCCAGATAAAAAAAGCTGACAAAAGAATTATAAAGGTAACAGAAAAATTGCTCAATTCAAAAAGTAAAATCACGATTCAGCTAAATCGTACACGCTCAATATTGGGTGTAACTATTCATCTTTCGGCACGAAAGTGCGTGTTAAATGTAAAGGAATCTCAATACCCCCAACTTTGGGGCCATAATATAGCCCCAAGCTAAAGCTCGGAGTAAAGACGACCTCTCAACATACCAGGCTTTTGCCCACTTTTATAATGCTGCAAAGGGATTTTTCTTATCAGTGAGCTTTTACGGCAAATCTTTAAAAAAACTTGCATTTTTGACCAAATGTATTAAATTATGATTTTCAACTCCGGGCGATTAGCTCAGTCGGTTAGAGTGCCAGTCTCACATACTGGAGGTCACTGGTTCAATTCCAGTATCGCCCACGAAAAAAAGCCCTCTTTTACGAGGGCTTTTTTGGTGGTGGTTATGGCACATATGTAACGCCGGCACGAATGCTGACGTTACGAGGGAAATGTATGGATGGTAAAATTATACTCACTTTCTCAATTCTTTCCTTTACGATCTTTTTAGCAGCGCAAAATCTGCACGATGATCCAATCCAGAACACAGTACAAAATGATCATAATGAAATGATGATCTGATTCTTATTTTTCCAATATTTCAGTCTTTTATTCGCTATCTGCTCTTTGACGATTTTTCTGAGCATCCTTTTGTCTTTACACTGAATTTCTTTTTCAATATCGTTAATGCTCATCGGACCTTTATATAAGAGTGTACACAACAAACGATTTTTTACCACCAATTGCTGTTTTTCTTCGCGACTCGTCATTTTAAAAACCTCCCTTTCAAATCAAGCCCATGGGAGCGAGATCGTTAATTTTTAAATGTCATCAACTCACTAAAACAGCTTGTCATTCTTGTTTATGTTACTGTTCTTAACATTTAAGATCTCTTTAATCATTCCACAAAGTTAATCCTGTTCTGACAATCTGTTTCTTTTTCTATATTATCAGGATCATTGAGTCAAGCGGAAAAACTAAATTGTTGATTAACAAAACCTTCTCTTTTGGCATATTTCAATAATCTATTTCTCAAGCTCTGTCTGCCGCGAAAGAGCCTTGACATGACCGTGCCTTTGGGAACACCGACGATCTCGGCGATTTCTTCGTAAGTAAAGCCTTCAATGTCAAATAACAAAACCACTATTCTATATTTTAGGTTTAAAGCAGAAATCGCCGATGTGATTTCATCGTCAAAGAGATCAATGTATCTGTATTCGTCGAAATAGGTCCACTCTTCAAACTCGTCGGATGAATCTTCATCACTGATTTCCGGCAGAACTTCCATAGTGACTGTTTTGCGCCGTTTTTTACTGCGATAATGATTTCGAAACGTGTTCGTCAGAATCTTAAAGAGCCAGGCCTTGAAATTCGATCCCTTTTCAAATTGATGAAAAAACCGATAGGCTTTCAAATAAGTTTCTTGAACAATATCCTCAGCTTCCTGGGCGTTCCTGGTAAAACGGACAGCCGTGCTGTAGAGAGCGTCCATGTGCTGGTAGGCGTTGTCTTCAAAGTATTTTAATTCATTTTTGTCTTGTCTCATAATGACCTCCCAAAGAAAAGGATTCCAATGTTGACATTGCGCTGATGACCAGTGCCTGTTTTCATTGTTGTTCAGATACGGTGCAAAAACTGTTGAATGTCGGTGCCGGGTCTATGAAATGCTGTTTAAAGACAACCAGGAGGATTCGAAAAACATGCGCCACTTTTTGATAATCTCTTCTAAAAGCACCTTATCCTACACCTGACACATTGCATATTTATATTTTGCTCGCCCAATTGATAAACAGTGTTTCAACAAGAGATTTCACTGTTTGTTCGCTAATAGCCATATCAGAGGATATTTGATCGACAGTTTTTCCGTTGCCAACATGATCGAGCAAATTACGAATGTGATCGTTGTTTATATGTTCGAAAAGTTTATCAGAGTCGAGATTCATCTCCAGAAGATCATGTGCAATAGCTTTACGTAATTTACCGCTTATGTAGATATTTAATTTTGATACATACTTGACAGCTTGGGACAACTCTTCAATATCAGTGATCAAAAGATAACCGAGAACACCGGCGCGGAGCATCTCAGCGATATAATATTTATGTGGATAATTTAGCACACCAATAAATAACGCCTCCGGCAGCAGTTTTCGCATTAATTCTATATCTGTAATTAACGAAAAATCCGGTTTTAACATATATTGAACCAGTACATCCGGCTTTTCAGTCATAGCCGACTGGATATATTCTTTTCGGTTATCAACTTCGATTACCTTGTAACCGTTAAATCCATTCGAACCAGAGTCTTTATGATGCAATCGAATGGTGTCCCTCGAGATAAGTACTTTTTCTGTCATAAATAACCTCCCTTAATGACACCCCAATATAGAGGTTTGATTCATTTTACACAATCATGATAAACCTGATATTTGCTTTCGCAAAACCTTAGGTTTGGGTAAAAATTCCCCGCCCCTTGATTCTATCAAACGAGGTCATTTTTCCTTCAGAGGTAAACTATTTTATCTTGAAATAAACGTTTGTGGATAGTAAAGCAGGCAGGATAAGGGGATTGAAGAAATGCTTGTCTGGTCATCGTCATGACCAGACAAGCTGTATGAAATGAATTATAGTCCAAATAATAAACCAACATTTATCATAAAGAAATCACTCTCGACGTCTTCTGATCCCGGCGCTTCCTCAAAGTCGTAATCCAGAAAAACGTAGCGAATGTCAGCGGCTAATTTCATGTTTGTTCCGACAGGAAATTCAACACCGCCGCCAAAGTGCCAGCCAAAATTTTGTGTGGTTTCATCTTCTATTTCAACCACGCCGAGGAACATGTCTTCGTCATAATCCATTGTGGTATTATACCAACCGGCACCGATCAAGCCGTAAGCAACCGGAATGGGATAAACCATTCCTGTAACCATAACCGGCCAGCTTTTCACTGTTACAGCACCATCCTCGTATTCTTCTTGACGGTAATTAATGGATCCCTCGACGCCAAGTGCGGGAGAGAGTTTCATTCGCAAAGCCACTCCGCCCATAAGTTTTCCTTCTTCGGCATCTGCCGCTTTTTGGAATCCCAATTGAGGGCCGAGGCCCAGACCCTGTGCAGAAACAAAACTTGATGTCATGAGCACAAAAGCCAGGACAAAAACTATTCTTCTCATCATAATACCTCCGATAATGATTAAATAATAAGCTCTGCTGTCATTGCAGAGATTTTTTAACAGTTATCTTGTATAACGAATACTCGGCCTGTAATCTTTCACTTTTTTAAGTTTATTTGAAAACGTAAGACGTTAGTCGTTGAACCAATACAACGCTGAGCCGTGGTTCTGGCACGTTCTCAAGTGAAGAAAAGTCTTTTACAAGAAAAAGTTGGGAAATTTTTTGACAGTGCATGTATCGAAAAAAGCATATTCTATTGACACGCTTTTCGAAACCGCTCGGCTACCTGTTCAATATCATCATCTGTCGAATGGATATGGATGCCGAATCCTGCTCCCAGACCGGCATCGACTACACCGACGCTCAGATTGACTGATCGGCTCAGCAGATCATCGGTTACCGGATAGGCGCCTTTGCCGTGAGGCAGATCATGTTCCTTGAACCACGGCGCAAGATGTTCCATGTTGGCGTAAACATGCCAGCCGCTGTGATCCATTGTCACCGTATCACAGCGCTGCGCGATCCCGGCTGCTTTTTGCGGATCGTCAAAAATGAGCGTGCACAGTGTGGCGCACTCGCCGTCAGGATCGTTGAGTTTCCGGAATGACCATCCGGGAATATCTGAAATCAGGGATTTGAGTTTTTTCTTTTTCTGCCTTAATGTGGAAAGAATCGCGTCAATTTTGCGGAGCTGTGCCAGGGCCACAGCTCCGGTCAATTCGTTCATCCGAAAGTTCATTCCGAGAATACTACGCGCCCCCACCTCAACGCCAGCGCGATTCGGCAAGTGCCCCTGATCGTGAATCGCAAAAGCACGGGTATACAAGTCATTGTCGTTGGTGACTATAGCGCCGCCGTCTCCGGCCGTAATGGTTTTGAAAATGTTGAGCGAAAATGTGCCCATCGCTCCGATGGTGCCGAGTTTATTCTTCTTATACGATCCGCCGGTGGCTTGACAGGCGTCTTCAATAATGACCAGATGATTGCGTTCGGCAATATCGCATAAGGCGTCCATGTCGCAGGGATTGCCCATCATGTGAACCGGCATAATGGCACGGGTTTTGGGTGTGATCCGTTTTTCAACATCGTTCGGATCCATATTCAGACTGTCGTCAATTTCGCACAGCACCGGCACGCCGCCGGCAAAAATGATGGAGCTGTAACTAGCGACAAATGTGAATGCCGGGACGATCACTTCATCGCCTGGCTGCAAATTCAGCGCTTTCAGTGCCACAATCAATGCGGCGCTGCCGGAGGTGACGGCAAGGGCGTGTTCGCTGCCGCAATGCTCGGCAAGCTCGCGTTCAAATGTGTAAACCGTGTGCTGAAAGCTCGGATCGTTCAGATCGCCGTACCGGAATAAATATCCGGCTTGCATAACCTTGTTGATCAATTCCTGCTCTTCCTGTCCGATCCATTCATGTCCCGGACCTGGCATTTTTACCTCCTATAATTTGTTTTTATTTCACTGCAAACTGGTCCTGCAGCCGAATATCTTCTGACGACGCACCAATCATAACTTTGAACGTTCCGGGTTCGACAACCCGCTCGGCATCTCTGTTGTACAGCGACAGGTATTCGTCTGTAAGCTGAAAAGTCACCTGTTTTTCTTCCCCCGGTTCTAACGTCACTTTGCGAAAACCTTTCAACTCTTTAATCGGCGTTGACACGCTGGCAATGACATCTTCGATGTAAAGCTGCACCACTTCCTTGCCGGCGCGGTCACCGGTATTTTTTACTGTCACACTAATTTTTACACGGCCGTCAGCGCTCATTTGTTTTTGATCGAATTGCAAGTTGCTGTATTCAAAAGTGGTATAACTCAAGCCATGACCAAACGGATACAGCGGCGTTGGGTCCATGTCAACATAAGGATTGCCCCAGGCATTTTCGAGCCAGTAGCGTTTGGATTTTGGCGCATTGTAATAGACCGGCAATTGACCGGCGTGCCGCGGCACAGTAACCGACAACCTGCCGCCCGGGTTGACATCGCCGAATAATACCTCCGCAACAGCCTGACCGCCTTTTTCGCCAGGAATCCAGGCTTCAACGACAGCCGGCACATGTTCAGCCACCCAGCGCGTTGCCAGTCCGCGGCCATTGATCAGCACCGCAACCGTCGGCGTTCCGCTGGCAACGACCTGTCTGATCAAGTCCGGCTGTAATCCGGTCAGTTCGAGCGTGGCTGCATCAAACGCTTCGCCGTCTGTGCCGACGCGTTTGCTGTTTCGGCGCGCCCGCCATTCGTTTTCGCCGAGAACAACAACAGCTACATCAGACTGAGCAGCGGCATCGCGTGCCTTTTCGATCTCGTTCAGCTCGGTGGAGAGCACGTGACACCCTTTGACATACTCAACCTCAGCATCCGGGACCGCTATTTTGATGCCATCCAAAACGGTTATGATGTCCTGCAAAACGGTTTTGGCCACATAATCGCCCAACTGATTTTTCTCATCATCTGCATTCGGACCGATCACAGCAATGGAGGAAATCTGCGGCCTGTTCAGCGGCAGCAAATTATTTTCATTTTTCAGCAGCACAATTCCTTCCCGGGCCGCCTCCAGCGCTAATTGTTGATGTTCTTCATTGTGAACCGTTTCCAGAGCGTGATCTTTTTCTGCAAACGGTTTTTCGAACAATCCGAGCCGGAACTTTTGCTCCAGCACCCGGCGTACAGCCCGGTTAACAAATGATTCGTCGATTTTGCCCTCGCGCACCGATTCGATCAAATCCAGCATATAACCGGATTCGTAAGCGATGCCTACGTCCACACCGGCGCGTAAGGCAATTTGTCCGGCGCGCTTCATGTCCGGGGCCAGACCTTCATAAATGATCGTGCCAATGCCGCCGCCTTCGCACAGAACCAATCCTTTAAAATTGAATTCATCGCGTAAAATATCCGTGAGAATCCAGGACGACGCGTGCGCCGGCACGCCATTAATACTCGGATAGGTCGCCATAACACCGAGCGCTCCGGCTTTTTTGATGCCGGCTTCCCACGGCGGCAGGAACACTGTTCTGAGCTGACGCTCGGAGATCGGCATAGCGCCGCGCTCCAGACCGCTCACCGGTTCACTCTGGCCGGGATAATGACACAATCCGGCAACGCACTTGTCGCCGGCAGACACATCCTCTCCCTGGACAGCCCTCACTATCGTCTCAGCAATTTCCGCGGTCAGAAAAGGATCCTCACTGTACGCTTCCTGATTACGACCCAGTCGTGGATCACGAATGGGCTCAACAACAAGCGTAAAAATCTGGTGCATGCCGATGGACCGGGCTTCTTCAGCCGTGGCTGCGTAAACACGGGACAGCAGTTCCGGATTCCAGGTGCTGCCCAGAGCCGGCCCTTCCGGGAAAATCGTGCCGCCGGAGCACATCAGTCCGTGAGTGCCTTCCTCGGTCATGAGCAGCGGGATGCCGAGCCGGGTTTCCTCGGCGGCGAGCCGCTGGAGTTCATTCACAAAATCGACCTGCTGTGCCGTGCCCTTGTGCAAAATGGTATTCGGCAGGGTGAAAAATCCACCGCCCGGACCAAGGCCGTTTACGTGGGTGCCCAGGGTAAAATCTTTTACACTCTGCATTTTCGCTTCAATGGATTGCCCGAGTCCGCCCTCGTACACGCACGGCATGTTCAGTTGGCCGACTTTTTCCTCGAGCGTCATGCGACCGAGCAGATCATCTACCCGGTCATCAATGGATTGAGCTGCATCCCGATAAAGCGGCTTTTCCGAGCCAAATGCTAACACCACAAAAAGCAGAACCAAAACGCACATTAATTCCTGTTTCATCATCGCTGCGATCCTTTGATTTTATAATTGATGTAATAATTTGACAACACGCTTGACAAGCCTGTCAGCGGCAGTTGATGCGAACGGAGATGTTTCGACTTCGTATCCGCCTTCCACATAACGATGCTGCGGCGAGATGTAACCGGCCGTGCCGTTGCAATGGGTTATGATAATGGTGTGTTTAAACGGCGACGCGGATTTAATCGCCATACCAATTTCAGTCAACACCTCAGCCCCTAATCCGACAAATGCCACGTTGCCAATCCGGGCAACGCTGACATTGAGCGGAACGTTTTCATGGTCGGCAGTGGTTTCGATTTGCCCGGAGGGTTTTCCGGGCAGTTCAACGGTTTCATAAAATCCTTTCACCGGCCCCTGTGCGCTGGTCTGGTCGATGTTTCCCAGCACATGCACAACTTCTTCGCCGAGCATTGTTGCCATTAACACCGGCTCGGGAATCCAGCCGTTTTTGGTTTCGAATGCCGGCAGCACGCGATACCAGGGATCGATGTCACCGGAGGCACCGGCAAAACCCGGAGCGATTACGCCGTCGCCGAGATAGTGTTCGATGAACTTCTCGGCCAGTCCATGCACATCGCCGCTGATTTTCAAGTTCTCCCAGCCGAGCGAGGTGCTGTGAACAGCATATTCCCACAACACGAATTTCAGCATATCGTCCGCTGTGGTTATTTTAAGAACCGAAACCTCTTTATCATGAACGCCGCCCGGATTTCGGCCGAGCCACATTCTGGGATTGCCGGCGTCGTCATATTCTATTTCGCGGCGATTCACTCCCACAGGTGAAGAACCCGTGCCTACGCCGATTTTAACTGGCTGCATATCTGCGAGTGCATTATCAACTGCTGTGATTAATTTCCGCTGCAAATTTTTTGTATATTGGATGTTATTTGGATGCGCACTATCTTTGTCCAAAATAATCGTCGGGCCGGCATGGGTGTGGATAGCGGACAGAAACAATTCTTCAGGTTCGAGATCAAATTCGTTCATAATCGCCTGCCGAAAAACAGTTGCAGTGCCACTGTAAAATCCGATAATATCTGTGGAAACGAGGACAATTTTATGTTCACCGGATTGAAAAACAGCAGCACGCGCAGACAATGAATCGTGCACACCGGTGGACAAATCCTTGCGGCTGGCATAACCGGCCATTGTTACCGGCTTGTCCGGAGTGATATCGACTTGCGCGAATCCGCCGGAAAGTGTTGGTTCGTTTGCATCGAGCGGCATGGTGCTCACAAGTGTGAAAAGAGCAGTGCAAATTAACATGCTTTTCATGATGACCTCATCACAATTAACTTATCGATTGTTTTCAACGTATGTGGCGATATGCTCAACCGTATCAACCCAGATGCCATTGGCCGGATCTTTCATGAACTGGCACAGTGAATCGAGACTGGCAAGCAGCGTGGTTTGCGCGCCCGATTCCTGCATCTCGTGTCCGGCAAAAATAATCCAGCGTCCCTCCTGCCGGGCTGCCAGAATCAACTCCTTGAGCTGCTGAAAAGATTTGCCGTCAGCTTCCATGGCAAGCAACCGGCTGGTATCGCAAAACCAGGGATCGTTGGAATCCTCATCCAGCCAGCTTCGTCCGGCTTTGAATCGGTTGGCAACCAGCGGCACATAGCTCCGGCACTTTTCACCACGACCGACAAATTTTTGTCCGCACGGATAAGCAAAACTGGCCGCCGGTTGGCCAAAATGTTCCTCGATAAACTCATTTGCCTTGTCAATGTCGCTGGCCATCCTCTCCGGGGTGTAATTTTCCAGCGCATTGTTACGGGAAAACGCATAATTGCCGGTGCAGGGATGCGTAAACGTGTGATTACCGATTTCATGGCCGCTGGCTGCAGCCTTTTTCCATTCGTCAAGGTAGTGGAGACAATTATCCGGAGAGATATAGAACGTCGCTTTTATATTGTATTTATCCAGCAATGGCATACCTTTTTCGATCTGGCTCAACCGGGCATCGTCAAACGTCAAACTGACAGCGCATTGGGTGTTGTCCGGCCAGGGAAACCGTTCCATTTGTTCATTACCTCCCTTGTTTTCATATTGTGAAAAAGCGGTCAAAGCACAGCAAAATATCAACGCAGTGGTTAGCTTCATTTCAGCCTCGGAGATATATCATTCAGACCAAATCAAAAAAACTGTTGATCTGATCTTTTTCTGTTATCTGCAAATAAACGATAGGCAAATCCTGCAACAAAGGCAAGAAAAAATTAAATATTGATTGTTTAAAGAAAAAATGATATTATAGTCATTGAACCATAAATTGCAAAACAGTAAAAATTCTTTCATGCAAAAAGTGCCATTGGAATGCAATGCATGCTGATCATGGGAAGGAAATATTTATCATTTTTTAGATACTCAAAAATGTCGTTTCGAAAAAGTTAGTCACAGCAAAAAAGCGATACGCATTGGTAGTATATTCCGCAATTCTTTTAAATAAATCAGATGGCTGTCTGTTTTGAATTCAAAAAATGGTTTACATATGAATTCTGATAAAAAACATTTTGAGCAATTAAAAAAAGAAGCTCGGAGGATTCTTCAGAACGAAAACCTGAGTGAGCCGACATCAAAGCAGTTCAAACGCATTTTAAATGAACTTGAAAACCATCGTACAGAACTCGAGCTGCAAAACGAAGAGCTGCGCCGGGCACAGGAAGAACTGGAATTAACAAAAGACCGCTATCAACGGTTGTATAATTATGCACCGGTAGGCTATCTTACCCTGGATAAAAACGGGCGGATCAATTTTTTCAACAAGACGTTTGCGTCGATGATAAATTCAACTACTGGAAGTCTCCCCAAGAAAGTCTTTTCTTCATTTCTTTCGGAAGCGTCAAAAGCTGAATTTACTGATCTTCTCAATAGTCAGACTCGACATACCGCGAAACTGGAACTGCAGCGCAGTGACCGCTCCAGTTTCTGGGCCTTGGTTCAACTGGACAAGGAACAAAAAAAGAATAGTTCCTGGGAATATTGGTGCACAGTCACAGACATCAGCGAACAGCATGCTGTAGAACAAGAGCTCCTGGAAAACAAAAATCAGATCATCAAGCATCTAAACGAGATCGAAACCATTTATAAATTTACCCAGGTTGGCTTGTGCGAATTGGACCTGGATTACCGTTACGTGCGCATCAATGATTATCTGGCAGCAATGAACAGGCGTTCGATCCAGGAACATATTGGCAAAAGAGTGTGGGACATTGTACCAAAACTGGAGAAACATGTCAAAGACACAGGCAACAAGGTATTGAAAACCGGTGAACCAATAAAAGACATTCCCCTGACAATAAAGGGAAATATTAATTCCAATGCTGTGCGTCATCTTTTGGCTCATTGGTATCCGCTAAAAGTTAATGATCAGATTCAAAGTTTTAATATTGTTGTTGAAGATGTGACAGAGCAGAAACGCATTGTGCGCCGGCTTGAACGGGAACGCAAAGTGCTGCACTCGATTGTGGATTCGATTCCAGTAATGCTTGTTATTTGGGACAAAAATTTTCGGTCTTTTCAGTTCAACAAGGAATGCGAACGCATGCTTGGCTGGACAAATGAAGATACCAAACGGCTCAATGTTATGGAAGCGATTTATCCTGATCCGGTTTACAGACAAGAAATTTCGCAATTTATGCAAAATTTGGATCCGTACTGGAAAGAGATTCAGATGCTAAGCAGAACAGGCGAGGCCATCGACACATTATGGACCAATGTTGTACTCACTGAAAATTTGTGCATTGGTATAGGCCTGGACATTCGCGAGCAAAAAAAAGCAGAACGCGAACTGCGCAAAACCCAGAAAGAGCTTGAACAGCGGGTAGAAGAACGCACCGCCGAGCTAAACACCAGCAACCAAGAGCTCGAACAGCGGTCCGAGCAACTTTCGCGTCTGACCGCAGAGCTGACTATGGCGGAGCAGCGAGAACGTCAGCGAATTGCCGACATTCTTCACGATCAGTTACAGCAGATGCTCAGTGTCGCCAAAATAAATATCAGTGCACTGCAATCCTCGCTCAGTAAAGACCATCCGTCCATTGAATCGGCCAAAGAAGTGGACAAACTGCTTTCGGATTCTATTGACGCGCTCCGGGACCTGACGTATCAGCTCTATCCGCCAATCCTCTACAAAATCGGTCTGGGAACAGCGCTGGAATGGCTGGCCGAAGATATGCAAGATAAACATAAACTCAATATCGAGATTGATCACAATCTTCCGGACAATGCTGTAGACAAACCGGTGCGTGAATTCATGTTTCAAAGCGCCAAAGAATTGATTTACAACAGTGTCAAACACGCCGAATCTAAGAATGTCTTTATTCATGTTGAAATTGGAAAGAATAAACTAACGATGATTGTTAAAGATGACGGAAAAGGATTTGATCCTGGAGCCGTTCACATAGGCAGCAAACAAGCAAAAGGATTTGGCCTATTCAGCATTTCAGAACGTGCGCGTTATTTGCAAGGCAAAATGGAGATTGACAGTGCACCGGGACAGGGAAGTAAGTTCGAAATCACCATTCCCATAACCCGGAAAGAAGAAATAAAACCATCAAAAAAGAATCAAAAAGCTGTGTTGACTGATCAACAAAAAATAGTAGACTCACAAAAGCCATTACGTATTCTCATAGTCGATGACCATAACCTGATGCGGGAAGGTTTGACGTCGGTTATTGCAAAAGAAACGGATATGGAAGTCATTGCCGAAGCGGCAAATGGTGAGCAGGGTTTAAAGATGGCCAAAGAACTAAAACCGGATGTCGTCATAATGGATGTCTCCATGCCGGTGATGAACGGCATTGTCGCCACTACAAAGCTACGAGCGGAAATGCAAGGGCTGCATATCATAGGCTTGACCATGCACAATGAAAAGGTTATCCTGAGTCAGATGATAGACGCCGGAGCCAATTTCTGTCTTTCCAAAAGCGATCCTTCCGACCGGTTTTTATCAGCGATTCGTGCCTGCCGCGAATCGTGTTAATCCTGTTGCATTTTTGATAATGTTGAGGGGCGTATGAGTATTCACACGTTTATGTGTGTAATAAAATGTTCTCGTAAATCGTGCCGATTTATTTTTAAGAAAAACTTTGCTTTTCTATCTTTCTTTTTTATATTTTACAAGTATTATATCCGCCATCCACATAACAGGTCAATGTGACAAAAAGGGGTTTGAACATTGAGTAAAAGTAAAGAGGACGAATGAAAAATATTTTACTGGTTGACGATCACCCTTTAATGCGTGTTGGGGTAAAAAGTATCCTGGACCAGCGAGATGACATTCACATCGTCGGAGAAGCCGGCGACGGCCGGACCGCCTTGAAAATCACTGAAGAAGAAAAGCCGGATATCGTTATCATGGATATCAGCATGCCGAATTTGAACGGCATCGAGGCGACGCGTCAAATCTGTAAACAACATCCTGATACTCGAATTATTGTTCTCACTGTTCACTCGAGCAAGCAGTTCGTGCAAAAAATGCTCAAGGCAGGTGCTTATGGCTATTTGCTAAAGGATGCTCTTTATACCGAGTTGGAACAAGCGATCGATGCCGTCACTAAAGACGAGGTGTTTCTCAGCTCCAAAGTCGCACGAACAGTGGTTAACGATTATATTTCAGACAAGAGCCCGGAATCGAATCCTGAATTCAAAAATCTCACCACCCGTGAGCGCGAAGTGCTGCAGGGCCTGGCTGAAGGCAAATCGGCCAAGGAGATTGCCTCAGAACTTTATGTCAGTCCTAAAACGATAGAAACTCATCGTAAAAACATTATGGACAAGCTGAACATCCGCAATCTTGCTGATCTGATCAAGTACGCCATTAGGGAAGGAATTATTGATGTAGAATGAATTACAGCTATTAAAACGGAATTCGTTTAGCACCGGACAGGCAAGTCAAATTAATTTTCGCGAGCTGTTCGCCTTAATCAGATCAATCATATTTCACCGTAAGAAACCGAACCTCAAACCAAGCGTCACGCCACCGAACGGTTTCATGTCATTCAAGTTCAAATAGACGGACAATCCCATGCCGATCACCCGGCTGATCTTCAAAAAAAGCTGTGACTGAGCTGCAAATCCCAGCGTCGGATTTATATCCACGCTTTTCCCGCCAAAGAACAGACTTTCCGGCGATTCGACAAATCGCGAGCCCGTTACCCGGGCAATGCCCATTGAGAAAGAGGCGTGATAATTGTCCGGTTGTGGTGTGGCAATTCCAATCAACACGGCAGCATCGTAAAATTCATCTCCGCCGTCTAAAAAACCCACCGCTTCAGAATTAGCCGTACCGCGAACCGAATAAAGTAGTCTTTTCGTCTGAACATGAAAGCCAATGTTACCACCGAAGGAACCGAGAGAGCATAATCCCGCGCCGGCATTCAGCCAAAAAGAATGGCCGGTAGATTCTTTTTCCGTTCCGGCAAGGGCGTGCTGGCAGCCCGCTCCCAGAAGAATCAGGCCGGCAGACACCACGCAAAAGTGTCGACGAAATGTCCTAAACATCAGCATCCTCCATTTTTGGAAATCAGCGATTATGTTGCCACGCTGATGGCACCAATTTCCAAAAGCGCTTCAAAGGTATTTGCCGCTCCGCCGTGCTCGACAATGCGGCCATCAACGACTTTGTCGAAATTAATCCCGGATATTTCAACTTTTTTCCCTGTGGGTTTCATGTCAAGCCACTCGCCCAGGTGGGTACCCCGGGCGGTGATGCGGGTTGCTACCCAATCTCCCTCAGCAATTTGCTGTTCGACGGTCAAATGCAAATCAGGATACGTTTCCCGCACACTGGCGATGTGATGCTTTGCCCCCTCAATCCCCACAACCTGACCGTTCGGTCGGTTGCCTTCATAATAGGCCGGTGAAATGTACTGGTCAATATCCTGCACGTCACCGGTGTTGACGATGTTTTCGATATAGTGGCAGATGAGTTGTTTGTTTCGTTCGATTGACATAATGATCCCTCGCGTTTCAAATTCTTCTAACTATTTCCCTTCATTTAATCATATTTTCACTCAAATTCAAGACATTTTAGTCATTCTCATAAAATCCGAAAAAATAACTCTTGAAATGTTACTCTGCTGACGTTTGTTAAAATAACGTAACACACTTTGGAGGAGGCACACAATGCGAGTCATTTCATTCTTTGTATTCATTACAATCATCTGCGCGTGCCAAGCGCAAAATGAAACACTCAAATCGAAAGGAGAAGATTCTATGGAAATCAAGAGCACAGCTTTTGAACATGAGGGGATGATTCCGACAAAGTATACGTGCGATGGCCAGGACATTTCCCCACCGTTATCATGGAGTGATGTTCCGGACAATACCCAAAGCCTGGCGCTGATCAGCGATGATCCGGATGCACCCATGGGAACGTGGGTGCACTGGGTGGTCTATAACGTACCGCCTGATGTGACATCCCTGCCAGAAAATGTGCCGGCAAAAGAAGAATTAAAAGGTGGACTTCAGGGGACAAATGATTTCAAGAAAATCGGTTACGGCGGACCGTGTCCGCCGGGCGGCACGCACCGTTATTTTTTCAAACTGTATGCTCTGGATACGAAACTCGATCTTGAGCCCGGGGCGACTAAGGCCGAAGTGGAAAAGGCGATGGACGGCCATATTCTGGCACAGGCGGAATTGATCGGCAGATACCAGCGTCAGTAAAACTAAAATGACAAAGGCCGATGATGCTCATGGCGTCATTGGCTTTTTTTCTAATCAGTAGTTTCTATAAATTTTTTCTTTCGAATAACGCAGACCATAGCTGCCAGGGCAAGACAAATAATCGTACTGACAGGCGTGTAAGGACAATGCGCTGCGTAACCCAGCATGCTCGGTTTTGCTGATGCCTGAGGAATGACAGTTGATAATGCAGCCAATGTCAACAATATTGTCAGCACCAGCATGGCTCCGTAACCTTTTTTGCGTTGCTTCATACGAACCTCCCTCAAACGATGTTTGTTTTTTTATAAATGATGAATTCAATTTTTCAATTCAAAAATGTGTTTCATGATTGCGTCTCAGTTTTTGTAAAAAGACGATACAGTACCGGAACGATCAGCAGCGTCAGCACCGTAGAGATTAACAGTCCGCCAATGATCGTCCAGCCCATGGGTGCCCAGAGTGTACCGCCGGTCAGTGTCAGCGGCAGCAGTCCGCCGATAGTTGTGGCAACGGTCAGGATAATTGGGGTAAAGCGGGTTTCAGCAGCTTCCTGAACCGCTTCTTTTAATTTCACACCATCGCGTAACAACTGATTCGAATAATCCACCAGCAGAATCGAATTGTTGACCACAATGCCCACCAGACTCGTGAGTCCGATAAATGCGGAGAAGGAAAAAGAATAGCCGGTGATGAACAATCCCAGAATGGAACCGATAACGGCCAGGGGAATCGCCGAAAAAACGATAAGCGGCTGGGAATAGGATCGAAACTGTAAAACCAGCACGCCAAAGATGGCAATCATGGCTGCCAGAATGGCTTTGGTCATGCCGCTAAAGGATTCCTGCCGGCTCTCCATTTCGCCGACGATAGAATACCGATATCTTTTGGGCCAGGAATAATTTTCCAGTTTATCGATAATTCGCCGCGTCACCAGATCGACCGAGTAGCCATGAGCCACATCAGCTGTGATGAGCACACTGCGTTCCAAATGATAGTGTGAAATGAAAAGCGGGCTGGCAGACAGTTCTATATCTGCCAGTTGTTTTAAAGGAATCATATTCCCGGACATCGAAGCAATGTAAATGCTCTCGAGTACTTTGAGATCCGGTTCACCATTCATAGGCAAGCGAATGACTATGTCGTACGACGTGCCGTCGTCATCGCGGTATTCCGATACTTTAACGCCGGCCAGTGCCATCCGGACTGTGAAATCAATATCAGACAAACGCACACCAAGCATGGCTGCTTTGTCCCGGTTAATGCGCAATTGAATGTCACTTTTGGTGGTGCTAAGCGGATTGTTGATGTTAATCGGCCCGATTTCAGATTTGACAATATCCTCAACATCCAGTGAAATCTCGCGTAGCTGTGTCAAATTATCACCAAAAACCTGAATGGCAACAGGCGCCTCGACGGGCGGTCCCTGTTCCAGTTCTTTCAATTCAATCTTTGCACCGGGATACTCTCTGAATTTTTGCCGCAAATCACGGATAATTTTTTCCTGGCTTTGCCGGTCAAACGACTTTAGTTCCACAAAGATCTGAGCAAAATGGCTCCTCTCTCGCCTGGCAAACATGTTGTAATATAAACGCGGATTGCCCCGGCCGACATTGCTGGCATAGGTTTGGACTTGCGGAATGTCCGCAAGCAGGGTTTCAACGTCCCGGGCTACGCTGTCGGTTTCGTCTAAATTCATGCCCTGTGGCAGCGTGATATTGACGAAAAATTGCGGCTTTTCCGCTTTGGGAAAAAAGCTGACACCAATGAAAGGGAACAAACTCAAGCTGGCAAGAAAAACAATCAATGCGGCAATGAGAATCTTTGCCGGATGCGACAGCGCATAATTCAGACTGGATCGATAGCGGGTTTCAATAAAATGATCCAAAAACCGGCGAAACCGGCTGGTGCGTTGAAATTGAGAGGTTCTCAAAATACGAGTGGCAAAAAAGGGAGTCATCGTCAGAGAAACAAGAAGCGATGCAGTCAGAATATAAACCACCGTCACCGGCATGCTGCGAATAAAATCACCGGTCATGTCGCCAATCATGATAATAGGGATAAAAGCCAACACCGTGGTTGTTGTGGCGCTCACCACAGCCCAGCCGATTTGCGAGGTTCCGGCAATGGCGGCCTCTTGCCTGCTGTAACCTTTTCGGATAAACCGGGCGCTGTTTTCCGTAACAACAATGGCATTATCGACCAGTAAACCAAGCGCAATAACCATCCCGGCAATGGACATTTGCTGCAATCCAAAACCGCTCAAATCGACGAATCCGAGAGCAATGAGAATGGAAACAGGAATCGCCAGCATGACAATCACAGCCGGGCGGGCTCCGACAGCCGCTAACACGACAATACCCACTAAAACGATGCCCTGCAACAGATTCATAAAAAATCCCTGAATACGCCGGGACACGCTTTTGGACTGATCGAACGCCGTCTCCAATGTCATCGTCGCTGGTAATTCTTTTTTGAACGCATCAATCCGCGGCCTCATCTGCTCGAAAATGGTAAAAATATTGGTGCCCGGCTTTTGGCTCGCTGTAATAAAAATACAGCGTTTGCCGTTGTGACGGCCTTTGTAATTCACGTCGCTTGTTGAATATTCAACTGTGGCCACATCTTGGAGCTGCACATTTCGACCCTGATCGGAAAACACAACCGTACTTTTGAGCTCATCCAGTGATTCGAATGTGCCGCTTGTTTTGATATTTAATCGCCGACTGCCAACATCCACATGGCCGCCCGGAATATTCATGTTGGCATCCTGAATGGCCCCGGAGATTCGCTTGAGTGGAATACGGAGTTGGGCAAGCTTGTAAAGATCGACTGAAACGCGAACCTGCTGATCCGGCAGGGCCCACAATTCGATTTTTCTGACATCAGGTATCCGTTCCAGGTCCTCTTGCAGGCGTTCTGCCTCGCGACGCAAATAGTGATACGGCGCGGTTTCAGAAACCAGGGCCAACTGCATAATGTGCACATCAGATATACTCCACTGCCACAACTCGAGACTGTGCATATTATCCGGCAGCTCGTTGCGAATGCTGTTCACTTTTTGCACAACCAGATCATACTTTTCATCCGAATCGCTGCCAGCAGAAAACTCGACACTGATGACAGCCAAGCCGTCTGAAGCTTCACTATTCAGTTCTTCAATATCTTCCAGTTCATTTATCACTTCTTCAATAGGTTCGACAATCAGCTCTTCCACATCAGCAGGGCTGGCGCCCGGATACAGAACAATCACGCTCGCACCCGGCGGCTGAACCACGGGATCTTCGGTTTTGGGCATGCTAAAAAATGACACCACACCGGAAATCACGAACAACAATAATAAAATGAGGGTAAACCGATGATTTTGGATAGCAATTTGGGGCAGCTTCATCAGATTCTCCTATTCAACAATTTTAACCGGCTGACCGTCGCTAAGGTAGGCAGCGCCGTCCGCTATCACATTTTTTACATGCTGCAAACCATCAGAAATGGCTGCGTCTTCACCAGTGATAAAAGCAACCCGCACAGGATGTTGTTGAGCCAATTTTTCGCCCGTGACAGTAAACACATGACCGTGCGGTCCGTCCACGCCAACCAGGGATCGAAACGGCACCACGTGAAACGTATCTTTTTCTGAAGGCGTGAAAAGAATCCTGGCAATAAGACCATTTTTAATCCCTGCGCTTGTCTCATCCAGAGCAATTTCTATATTGAATGTGCCGGTTCTGGGATGTGCACCGCCGGCAATGGCATGAATTTGTCCTGAAAAAGTTTTTTTCAGTTCGTCGAACCGGACCTGGGCAGAATCCCCGATGTGCAGTCGAATGACATCTTTACTGGTTACGTTCGCATCCACTTTCCAATAGTCACCTGCAGAGCCGAATACCAGCACCGGATGCCCTTGAGCGACCATTTCGCCCTCTTCCAACAGGACATGCAGAATTTGACCATCAGCGGGCGCTGTAATTTGGGCATGATTTAAATTGAACTCCGCGGCATCGAGTTGGGCTTGAGCAACTTTTAATGCTGTCTCTGCGTTTTGAACCTGTTCCAACGTGGTAACGCTGTCGGCGTAAAGATTTTTTGCGCGGAGGTAATCGCGCTCCGCTTTTTCCAGGCCGCTTTCGGCCTGTTCGACCTGCGCTTTGATTTCCTTGAGATTCAACGAGGCGAGCCGTTCTCCCTTTTTCACGTAATCACCTTGTTCAACATAAATGCGAGCCAGCAAACCACCGATCTTAAACGACAGCTTTATCTGTTTTTCCGATGACACGATGCCGTTCGAATGCACCGGTTGGGCAAATACTTTTTTCTGCACCCGAGTTAGCTTAACAGGCACAGAAGATTCTGCCTGCTCTTCAGGCTCATCAGCACATCGTCCGATGAGTAATGCGAATATCAGCACTAAAAAAAGATATTTTTTCATGTTATTCTCCACGAATCCCCATGGTTTTTTCCAATTGTGCGACATGAATCCAGTAATCATAGGTTGCATTCAGGTCATTGATTTCTGCCTGCGTCAACATGTGGCGGCTGTCGATGAATTCAATGTGAGGAACTATGCCCTCATTGTACCGCTGCTTGATGATCTCGAACGCTTTTTGCGCGCTGCGCCGCTTTTTGCGCGCAGCCTCTTTTGACCTTTCGGCAACCTGAACAGCATAGTGTTTTGACCGCACGTCCATTCGAAGCTGATTTTTGACTTGTTCCAGTTTTAACTGCTGCCGCCGTTTTTCAAGCTTGGCCATCTGGATCTGGTTTTTATCCTGAAAGCCGTTAAAGAGGTTCCACGATGCCACAGCAGACGCCATCCAGTAATCATCCTTTTCGGTGAAGCTGTATTCCTTTCCCTGAAATCCATAATCTGCCGCAACAGACACGGACGGCAAAAATGAAGACCGGTGCAAGCGGACCTGATGTCCGGCGATATCAATGCTCCTGCGCAACTGAAAAAGCTCTTGTCGATTTGACAGAGCCGCATCAATCGTCTCCTGCAAAGGCGGCAACACAAAAGTTGAATCCTGAAAAGATTGACGCTCGATCGGGGCATCCAGCTCCCGATTTAAAAGAAAATTGAAATAAGAACGAGCGGCATCATTGTGCTTTTCCGCTTGTGCCAATGATTGCTCCCACTCTGCCAGCTCGGCTTCTGCCCGATACACATTGGCTTGCGTGACCTTGTCGTTTTCGTACAAACTTTGGCTGACATCAAGATTTTCCTGCAAAAGCAATCCCGTTTCCGACAGCAAGTCGAGCAGATTTTCTGTCTTTAAATAATTGAAAAATGCCTGCTTAATTTCAGCAATCAATTCCCGGGCAAAGGCCTGTTTGCTGCTCGATTCGATACGGCTCAGTTCTTTTTTGATTTTTGCATTGAAATAAATTCGCGGTTCAAAAACCGGCTGGGTCACACGGATTTTGGTATCGTGTTCCCGCTCTCGCAAAAATGGAATGCTCCGGTTTTCCAGATCGGTGGGAAAAGCCTGCACTCCCATCAAGGCATTGAGCGAGGAATAAACAGGATTGAACAGATCGCCAATCGGGATATCGATTTTCCGTCCGCCTTTTGCACGAGAGTACCTGGCATTCAGTGAGATGCGTGGTAAAAACATCCCCCTGGCCTCACGCAAGGCAGCCTGCGCCTGTTGAAGTGAAAAGTCCTCCTGCTGCAGCGCCAGATTGTTTTCCAAACCCATCTGAATATATTGCTCTAACGGCTTTTGAGCTGCTGTCACAGGAATGACAAACAGAAAGAACAACCAAAAGTGCTTCACTTCTCCTCCTTGATCTATTACTGCAATGAACGCTCGACGAGTTGAAAATAAAGTTGTGTCAGCCTGTCGCAATCCAGGTCACATTCCTGCTCCAAATGCTGCCGGTTTTGGTGAATAACCTGGATAACACCGGTGGTTTGCCCCCATAGCAGATGCGCCAGTTCTATGGGATCGTATTCGGATTTCAAAGTGCCGTCCCGGCAGCCCTTGCGGATGGCCTGCGCCGTGATGCGGTGAATGGCCAGTCCGGTTTCGGAACATGCCTTAACGTACGGCTCTTCGCGTTTGATTGTTTCACGACCGGTGGCAACTCGCATCATGATGTGATAATAGTCGCTTTGTTCTTCAGCAAAACTGAAATACGCCCGCCCAATAGCAATCAGTTGCTCGCGGCCGGTGTTGTGTTCGGCGATAGCGGTTTCGAACCGACTTTTGAGTTCTAAAAGAGCGCGATAACAGATGCCGCTGATGAGATCGTCTTTATTGGCAAAATAGAGATAAAGTGTGCCCTTGCCAAGTTCGGCTTGCTCTGCAATATCATCCATATTAGCTGCATCGATTCCTTTGGAAAAAAATACATGCTCTGCCGCATTTAGAATCAATTGCCGGCGCTGTTCTTTTTCGCGTTCGCGTCGTTCAACTGTACCCATCTATTTCCCATTTACTGACTTTTATTTACTTGATGACTTTTAGTCATTTATTGTCCATAATTTATTCAGTTTATTAAAATTTGTCAAGCTTTTAAAAATATTTTTTCATAGTTTTAATTTTCTTATATGAGGAAAAATCGATGCAAAGCCGTGCGAAAGAAACCATGATTGCTGCTGTTGATGTCTATTACGATGAATACACAGCCACCGCAGCCGCGGTCGTCTTTGAATCGTGGGGCGACTCCTGGCCAATTGACCACGTTTTAAATGAGTGTGACAATTTCGATACCTATCAACCCGGATACTTTTACAAACGGGAATTGCCGTGTCTATTGAATGTTCTCAATATCATTCCTCATCCGCTATCGACAATTGTGATCGATGGTTACGTCTGGCTTAAAGAGCCCTCTCATTTAGGTCTGGGCGCACATTTGTATTATACATTGGACCAGAGCATAGCTGTGATTGGTGTGGCTAAAACATTTTTGCAGCAAGCAAAAGATGTCGTTCCGATAACCCGAGGAAAAAGCCAGCGGCCGCTTTACATTTCTGCTGCCGGCACGGCAACCACACACGCTGCTGATTGCATCCAATCAATGCATGGTGCTTTTCGAATTCCCACGCTGTTAAAAATGGCAGATCAGTTATCCCGAAAAGCCATATCATAAATTTTCTATATTGAAAATAGTGCTTGCAGTTGCTGTCTATTTTTATCAATTTTAATGGAAGGAATTACGACCGTTATTTCATTCCTGCCTGCCTTGTTATATCCCCTCCAGTTTGACAACGGTCATTTTAAACTGAGGATTTTAACCAAAAATAAAGGGGAAAAATATGAACAAGAATCTTCAGGAAGAAGTTGAATCGCTCCGCAAGGAGAACATCCAGTTGCGCAAGCAGTTGGATCATTTGATCAGCAACAAGGATTATTCCTCTTACAGTATTTATGTAGAGGCTCGAAAGAAATTTCTTGGCTGGGTCAGTGTTGTGGTGTTAATTATTTCTGCATTTGGTGTGGTTTCGATTGCCAACATTATGAGTTCCATCCGCACGCGTATTGAGGAACGGGGCACTCATTCCATTGTCGAGGACATTCGAGATGAATTTATCCTTAGACATCAGCAGTTCATTGTTGAAGAAACCATCCACACCATGCGTCCCGAACTTGAAGCTCGAATTGAAGAGGCGTTGCGCGAAGAATTCCTTGCCGCTTCGCAGCGTGTTGAGCAGTCTCAATCAGTTACATCATCATCAGCAGCAGAAGATGAAGAACAAGAACAAGTGCAGTTTTTAAAAGCGATTGAGCAGTCTTATCAAGAGGCGCTTTACAAAGTCATTGCCGGTTCATCACCGCGATTACAGGATTTGCAGGGCGAACTGGAACGCGTCAAAAAAATGACAGGACGGGAATTTGACGACATTTTTCCCGATGTTGAAATTACAAAGCCGGGAAAAGATCAACGAGTCTATACACTCACTCTTGGAGGGAATTTGAGTTACGATCGGGCCAATGAATTGCGCGAGCGTGCGGTTAATTTAGGATTCCGTGAGGACACATTTGTCACCCGTGAAAAATAATCTTTAAAACGACCTGACTGAAAATTCACACTGGATATCGAAAACTTTTTCTTATGAATCTGAAAACTCTGAAATCCGATGCACTTCTTTTAATAACAGCGGCGATTTGGGGACTGGCGTTTGTGGCCCAGCGTGTGGGAATGGATTACATTGGCCCCTTTCTTTACAACGGCGTCCGGTTTGCTCTCGGCTCGTTAGCGCTTTTACCTTTTGCCCTGCAGCCTAAAAGTCTGGCAGCAACCCGGCAAAACCTGAAAGCTGTTCTCATTGGCGGACTCGTGGCCGGCGTGACGCTTTTCATTGGTTCATCGTTTCAACAAGTTGGCCTGATTTACACCACAGCAGGACATGCCGGATTTATTACGGGTCTTTACGTGGTGCTGGTACCGCTGATTGGTGTGTTACTCAAACATAAAATATTCCTGCACAACTGGATCGGGACGGCGCTTGCCATTTTAGGTTTGTTTTTGCTGACCGTACGTCCGCCGTTTACAGTAAATAAAGGTGACCTGTACGTGCTGGTCAGTCCAATGTTTTACGCGCTGCACGTGCACATTATTGGCTGGCTAACCACACGAGTGAATGCTGGTCCGCTTGCGTTTATTCAGTATGCGACATGCTCTGTGCTCAGCATGATTATCGCGCTTGGGTTTGAGCCAATCAATTTTTCTGCTATTTGGCAGGCTGCTATACCGATTCTTTACGGTGGCCTGATGTCGGTTGGTGTGGCGTACAGTTTGCAAATCGTCGGTCAGCGTTTTGCACCGCCGTCGCATGCGGCCATTTTGCTGAGCATGGAATCCGTTTTTGCGGTTTTGGGAGGATTGTGGATCATTCACGAAACCTTGTCCATCAAAGGCATAATCGGCTGCACCCTGATGTTCCTCGGCATGATCGTTTCGCAAATTGGGCGGGGATTACTGGAAAAAAAGCTGTTGACAATGGACCGAATTCGGGATCACTAAAGATAGTCAGCCCACATGTTTTACAAATTCCGCGTAAACCTCATCCCATTTTTCGGTTTCCTCGGGTGCATATTCCTTCAATTCAAATGATTGCGCGACCAGTTCCCGGCCTTGTTCTAAAGAACCAATCTCTCCGCGAGTCATTGCCTGTACCAGAATGTTGCCGATGGCTGTGGCTTCAACCGGTCCGGTGATAACCGGCAAACCGGTCGCATCGGCTGCCAGTTGATTCAAGAGTTCATTCTGTGTTCCGCCGCCAACAATGTGCAGTTTTTCGATTGGCTTGTCACGCATGTCATTCATGCTCTCGATACAGGATCGGTATTTCAACGCCAGACTTTCGAGAGAACAGCGAATGTATTCCCCTTTTGTGTCCGGTACCGGCTGATTGGTTTCGCGGCAGTATTCAGCGATGGCTTTTGGCATATCCGGCGGATTGATAAAACGCTCATCATCCGGATCCA
>Ga0207797_1000754_pt1 | contig 24653 bp, 22 predicted proteins | sample PRCRCaboRojoPR_6_FD_187275 | JGI IMG/M metagenome (GOLD analysis project Ga0207797, IMG submission 187275) | Marine sediment microbial community from Cabo Rojo, Puerto Rico - PR CR 10% Liquid 1 (SPAdes) | ecosystem: Environmental > Aquatic > Marine > Coastal > Sediment | place: Cabo Rojo, Puerto...
GGGCCTGACCGCGACGTTCCGTCGCCACGAGCGGGCACACCCGACGCTGGTCGACAGGGCCCGCGCCAGGGTCGAGCGAGCCCGGGCCGCGATCGACGAACACAAGGTGGAACTCCCGGAGGACGACTGAACTCCCGGAGAACGACCGACTACTCCAGAACGACGACGGGTCGGGACGGACAGGACAGGATCCGACACCGGGAGAGCGACCCGAAGCGAGCCGACCCGACGAGTACGGTGGCCAGGCCGGCGAGGACCACGATCAGGTCCGGCGTGAGGCCGGCCGCGGCCGGCGCCGCGTCACGTCACGTCACTCCTCTTCTTCGACGAGCGTCGCCTCGATCAGCCGGGTCATTCCCCGGCGGATGCGGCCGCCGACGGCCGTCGCGGAGATGCCCAGCTCCGTCGCGAGCTTCTCGTGGGTCGTGCCCCGAGGTTCCTCGAAGTAGCCCCGCTCGTAGGCGGTGACGAGCGCCTCGCGCTGGGCGTCGGTGAGTCGCCCCCCGTCGCCGGCGTCGATGCCGTTCTGCTCGTAGAGCTGCAGCAGCTCGAAGGAGATCTCCTCGGCCTCGCAGAACTCCCAGATGTCGGCGAGCGCCTCCCTGCTGGGGAGCTGGAGCCGGACCCGCCAGCCGGTGCCCGCGCTCCCGGCCTCGCGCATCAGCCCGCCCACCTCGGTCGTCTTGGGCGTCAGGAGCTTCGTCCGCGACGTGTGCTGGATGCGGTAGATCCTGGTCTCGCCGGCCTCGGCGACCAGGACGTACTCCGCGACGGTGTCGTCGTCGTCGAGCGCGCGCTCGAACGCCTCGAAGTCGCCGTCGTCCGCCTCGACGTGGAAGAAGAACTGCCCCGTGTCGGGATCGGTGCCCGACTCCGGGACGACCGTGATCTTCGTCCCCGACGTCGACCCGATCGTGTGTGCCAGCGCGAGCTCGGGGTGGTCGATCCGGACGATCGCGATCAGCGTCATGGGGAGGCGCGACGTGGAGCGGCGCGTCGTGGCGTCCGCCCGGGCCGGTCGGCGACACTGAGCGGCACGGTACGACCGATCATAGCCGGACGGAGGAGTCGTCCTTATTTAACGCTGTTCGTCGCCGGACGGTGGACGATCGGGACGCCGGTCGGCGGAGGACGCCGTCGCCGTCGACCGGGTCGCCCGGGACGGGATCCGCCAGGTCGCCCGGGACGGGATCCGTCACTCGTCGAGACGCTGGCGTACCGCTCGTCCGTATTCGGCCCCTGTCACTCGCCCGGGACGCCATCGGCGCCGGCGTCGTCGTCGAGCAGGGCCTCGACGGCCGCGACGTCCGGTGGGTCGTCGTGTGCCCCCCGGACGGTACAGTTGAGCGCCGCCGCACCGGTCGCGAACGACCCCGCCTCCCGGGGCGGCCGGCCCTCGAGGAGCCACGCGTGGATCAGCCCGGCGGTGAACGCGTCGCCCGCACCGGTCGTGTCGACGACGTCGACGTCGACCGCCGGGACGTCGTACGTGCCGTCGGCGTCGAAGAGGAGCGCCCCCGCCGCGCCGTGCGTCAGGGCACCACGGGCGCAGCCGCGCTCGCGGAGCGCGTCCGCGAGGGCGGCCGGCGAGGCGTCGTCGTCCCGGACGTACGACCGGACGGCGTCGACGCCGGCGACGAACAGGTCGAGGGCGGGCAGGGCGTCGTCGACGTCCGTCCGCGTCAGCCCGCGGCGCGCCAGGTCGTCGAACCCGGCCGCGAGGTCGAACGCGAGTGCCGGACCGTCGGGGGCCCGTGCGAGCCCGGCGAGGGCCGCGAGGACGCCGGCCGGCGCGTACGCGGACGTGAACGCGACGTCGGCCCCACGACAGTACGCCAGGTCGGCGTCGTCGAGCGAGAGCTCGAGCGTGCTCTCCCCGCCGCCGACGATCGTCCGTCGCCCGTCTTCGGTCGCGAGGACGAGACAGTAGGAGGTCTCGTCGCCCGCCCGCCGCCGGACGCGCCGGGCGTCGATCGGGAGCTCCGCGAGGTGTGTCTCGACCACGTCGGCGTCGTCGTCGTCACCCAGCCGCGAGATCACGCCCGCCGCGTGGCCCAGCGCGGCGACGGCGACCGCCACGTTCGTCTCGACGCCGCCGGCGCGCTCGGTCCGGTCGAGCACGAACGCGCCCCCGTCGGGCCCCGGGAAGTTGCTCAACAGGTACGTCCGATCGACGAGCGCGTTCCCGACGCAGACGATTTCGGGCGAGGCGGCGTCGACCGGGGAGTCGTCACCGGCGCCTGCCTCGGTCTCGGTCGGGGGGTCGCTTCCGGCGTCGGTAGCCCGCGAGCGGCCGTCCTCGTGGTCGCAGGCGAACCCGGGATCGTCGTCACTCCGGGTCACGATCCCACGGACCGAGCCGCAACAGCGGTGCGAGCGATCGAACGCGAACGCGAGACCGAGCGGGAGGACGGGGACTGGGAGCCCTGGTAGAGCACTGTTCGTCCCGGTCGTCCGGGGGCGATATAAATCCGGCCCGCGAGCGGGCCGCAGTCCCCCGGTCCCACCGCGAACCGACGCCCGCGCTTACCCCTCCAGCACTTCGACGAGGTTCCCGTCGGGATCCCGGAAGAAGCAGATCCGCGTCCCGCTCGCCGTCGTCTGCGGCTCGCTGATCGTCTCGACGTCCCCCGGGAGCCCCGCGTAGAAGGCGTCGAGGTCGTCCGTCGAGAGGCCCAGGTGGGTCGCGCCGGGGTCGTTGACGTCGCCCCCGCGCCGGTCGTCCCCGACGGGCTCGTACTCGATCAGCTCGACGCGCGCGCCCCCGGCGTCGAGGTGGGCGAACGAGCCCGTCGCGCCGGGCACGCCGACGCCGGTCGCGAACGCCTCCCCGGAGACGGAAAAGCGGTCGAGGACGTCGAGCCCGAGGGTGTCGCGGTAGAACGCGACGGCGGTCTCGAGGTCGGTCACGGTCACGCCGTAGTGGTGTGCGGCGAGGTCGGTCACGTCGCGTGTGGGGACGGGCGGGCGCAAGGCGCTTTCGGCCCGGCGGCCGCGGCGGATACGAACGAGCGGACGAAGACCCGGAAGCGACGACCGAACGCGCCGGCCATCGGAGACGCCGGGCGGCCGGAGGGGCCAGCAGTCGTACGACGTGGCCCTCGCGCACGTGCTGGTGACCGACGACGAACTCGGGCGATCGGCGAGGAGCAGCGCGACGGCGGCGTGGCGGTCCGGCAGACCGACCTGGTCACCCCGGAGTTCGCGGCGTACACCGGGAACCGCGGGACGAAGGGCGTTCGCGTCGAGACGGCCGAGGAGCTCGAGGACGGACCGGCGACGGCACTCGATCACGAGGGCTGCTCCGACCGCCCGTGCTTCGGGCGACGTCCGAAAACGGCCACGAGGCCGTAACTGGCCGAACGAACGAGTCGATCGCGATCTCCTCGTCGGTCTGTGAGCCGCCCGTCCGCTGCTGCCGTACGATCCCTTCCGGAAGCTCAGCTCGACGGCACCCACAAGAAATATCCCTTCAACGAGAAGTAATGCTCACGTGAACACGATTGTCGCGGCAGCAATACTGTTGATAAGCGTGTTCATCGTCCTGTTCGGTGGCGGGCAGTTGTACACGCAGCGAGCGGCCAGGCGGGCAGCCGAGACGACGACGGGGACGATTCAGGACGTCTCGGTGGAGCGCAGGGGCACCGGACGTTCCGTGAAGTACTATCCGACGGTCGGCTTCGAATACACCGTCGACGACGAATCCTACGAGAACGACGACCTTCGGCCCGGTATGGCCTCGAAGGGCATGTCCGAAACTGACGCGACGGCCGTGACCGACGAGTACCGGCCCGACCAGCCCGTCACGGTGTACTACGACCCCTCGGACCCGGGCAGGTCGTATCTCCGCGACGAGCCGACGTACGCGTTTCAGGTGGCGTTGATCCTGCTGGGTCTGGTTTTCGGCGTGGTCGCAGTGGGCCTCCTCCTGTGAGCCGCGTCCGTGGTATTCGAGCCGGGCGGTCACGGGGCACCACCGAACGGGGATGCACCGCCAGCGAGCGACGTCGAAAGCACGGCCCGGTTCGGAACAGCTAGACCGGGAGCACGATCAGCGCGACCTGGACGACCCTGTCGGCGACGGCGAGAGTAAAACCCGGCATGCCCTGGAGGTACCAGAGGACGATCGGGCCGGCGGTGAACGGCACGCCGAGCGCGTAGAGCACGCGGCGGTAGACGTTCAACAGTACGGCGACGACCGCGCCGTAGCACACCACGCCCGCGAACAGGAACGGGAGGAACCCCTCGCTGACGGAGAGGAAGACGTCGATCGCCCCCGTGACGATCGCGACCGCAGACGGCGACGCCGGCCACACCTTCTCGTTCGCGTTCGAGAGCCCCGGCGTCTACTACGACGTCTGCGAGCCGCACGTCGCGCTCGGTACGAGAGGAGCGAGCCTCGTCACGCTCGAAGACTGACGGAGGTCCGATCGGCGGGACGTAGCGACAGTGGCCCCGATCCGGTGGCCCAGCGGACTCATCGCAGACGAGGGCTCGTCCGGAGGCCGTAGTTGCACACAACTGCGGGAGGCTCTCGAAGAACGCCGCGAACGCGCCCGGCGATCCGAGGTCGACGTCGCACGTTTCGAGAGAAGTTCTTGGATACTACTGTACTTGGTTGCGACAGTTCCGGTAGCTACAACGTATTAAATCTATAATATATTTTTAACAATAATACTTTTGCCGCATTATTTCGATATTCGACAGGTCTACGACTGTTTTACCGGTTGTATGTGATCGAGTTCGTCTAACGGTTGGTGACGAGTGGTTCAAGATATAATATTCGCATCGAGTCGTCGGCTCGAGTCGATCGAGTGGAGAGTTCGGGTTCGGCGATCGCGTTCGGTCTCCCCCGACCGTGGCAGGTGCGAGTGCCCGAGCGCCAGAACTGTCACACCGCTACGTGTGTAATCAGTGACGCGAATCGGGCCGGTGCTCGCTGTGGAGCGAACAGACTCGCCAGACTACGGTACGTCGCCGATACTTACACCACTACTGGCGTAATCGGACGTTCGGATCGGGGCGGGATGTCCGACCCTGTACGGTGGAACTTCGATCCTGTGAAACTCCGCTGCCGGACGTTCCATCGTTCGGAACCGTTCGTACGTGTCCCGTCGTACGGAACAGCGTGGTCGTCCGTCGCATCACAACCGTCGTACGGAACAGCGTGGTCGTCCGTCGCATCACAAGAGTAATACGCCTCTCCACCGCGGTTGAGCCTATGACACGCTCTTTCGTTTCGCCCCCTCGCTACGTGCAGAGCGTCGGGGCGCTGGCTCGGCTCGGCACCCTGATCGATCGTCTCGGCGCCGAGGCGCTCCTGATCGCCGACGAGGTCGTCCACGACGTCGTCGTCGATGCGGTCGACGAGTCGTTCGCGGAGGCCCGGGCGAGGTATCGCGTCTCCATCTTCGAGGGGGAGTGTACGGAACGCGAGATCGCTCGACTCTCGGCGATCGCCCGCGAACGGGAGACCGACGTCGTCGTCGGCGCCGGCGGCGGGAAAGCGATCGACGTGGCGAAGGCGGTCCGTGGTCGGGTCGGCGGGGCGCTCGTTTCGCTTCCGACGGTCGCGTCGACGGACGCACCGACGAGCGGACTCTCGGTGGTCTACTCCGAGGACGGTCGTGTCGTGGGCGGCGTCGTTCACGACAGTCGCCCCGATCTGGTGCTCGTCGACACCGAAGTCGTGGCGACGGCGCCGACCCGGTGGTTCGTGTCCGGTATCGGTGACGCGCTCGCCACGCGGTTCGAGACCGCTGCGACTGTAGAGAGCGGGGGAGAGACCGTCGCAGGGGGAACCCCCACACGAGCAGGCATTGCACTTGCCGAGCAGTGTTACGACGTACTCCGCACGTACGCGCCTGATGCCGTGACGGCAGTGGACGAGGGCACCGTGACGGACGCCGTCGAGGAGACGACGGAAGCCATCGTTCTCCTCTCCGGACTGGGCTTCGAGAACGGTGGACTCGCCGCCGCACACGCGATTCACGACGGAATCACGTCCGCAGTCGAGAGCGACGCCACACACGGCGAGAAGGTCTGTCTCGGCCTGCTCGCACAGCTCGTCCTCGAAGGGCGACCCGACGACGAACGACGAGACCTCGCCCGGTTCGCCAGCGGGATCGGACTCCCGGTGACACTCGATGGAATCGGCGTGTCGACGAGCCGCGTCGAGGCGATCGCCAGGGCAGCCTGTGGTGACGACACTACTATCGGGAACCAGCCAGGCGACCAGACACCGGCGGACGTGGCGGAGGCACTGCTCGCTGCCAACGAACTCGGTCGCTCTTTCGAGTAAGCGGGAGACTCCGGCTACGGCCCCATCAAGCACGATCGTTCGTGTCGGTTCGTCCCGTCGGGCGAGATCGTTCGCCGACCGTTCCACCTCTCGGAACGAGCTTGCTACGGTTACAGTTGCCGAAACGTATTTGCGATGCCGTTCGCTACGCAGGAACATGGACGAGACGAACGCCGACGAATCGGGACGCACGGTGAAGACGGCACGAACCACGTTCCGAGTTCTGGACGAGGTGACCGTTCGCGAACGGGTGGGGGTCACCGAACTCGCGTCGGTGCTGGAGATGTCGAAGAGCGCCGTCCACCGCCACCTCGCGACGCTCGTCGCCGAGGGACGAGTCGAGAAGCACGACGGCGAGTACCGACGGTCGCTCCGCGAGACGAGGGGCGCCGACGTGGCGTTCGCCGTCGTCGAGGCGCTGAAGGAACTCGACGGTGCCACTCCCGGGGAGGTCGCGTCGGAGATCGATCGGTCGGAAGCCACCGTCTCGCACTACCTCTCGTGGCTCGAGCGGAAGGGCTACATCATACAGCAAGGTGACGTCTACAGGAACGGGCTGAAGTTCCTCGACATCGGCGAACGGGTGAAGTACGGTACCGGCATCTTCGATATCGCGGCCGAACAGGTCGACGAACTCGCCGAGGAGAGCGGCGAGATCGCGCTGTTGAGCGTGTTAGAACACGGGCAGAACGTGCTCCTGTACAAGGCAAGCGGCGTCGACGCGATCCAGACGTCACACGAGATCGGTCTCCGGGAGCCGTTGCACTGTAGCGGGCTCGGCAAGGCGATCCTCTCGGAGCTCCCCCGCGAACGAGTCGAACGGATCGTCGACGACCACGGGCTCCCCGCGTTTACCGAGCACACGATCACCGACCGGGAAGCGCTGTTCGAGGAACTCGACCGCACTCGCGAGCGCGGCTACGCGATCGACGATCGGGAGGCGAAACCGGGCATTCGGTGTGTCGCGGCACCGGCTGTCGTGGAAGAGCCCGAACTGTACGGCGCTGTCAGCGTCACCGGACCGCAGAGCCGGATGAAAGGCGAACGGTTCGAGGAGTCACTACCGGAACTGGTAACTGGTGCGGCGAACGTCATCGAAGTGAACTCGATATACCTCTGATCGACGACGGGCCAGCCGAGGGCAGTTCAGGCGGGCTGTTCGACGACTCTCGTCTCCCCACCGAGTACGTTCTGCTCCGTTCCGGCGTCGAAGAGATGGACGTCGGACTCGTCGAACGTCAGGATGGTCGTGTCGCCGGACGACGGTCGCACGTCGGCAGCCGCACGGACCGTACAGTCCTGTCCAGCGACGGTGACGTAGACGTAGTTGTCCGAGCCGACCGGTTCGACCACGTCCACCCGCGTCTCGACGGTGTTCGGCCCGGCCTCGGTGGCGATGCTGATGTCCTCGGGCCGGATGCCGAGGATCAGTCCGTCCCCGGCAGATCGTGCCTTTCGGGCGAGGTCCCGGGACAGCTCGTACTCGAAGCCCTCACCGACGAGCGTCGTCCCGTCGAGGCGAACGTCGAACAGGTTCATCGCCGGGCTCCCGATGAAGTCGGCGACGAACAGGTTCGCCGGGTGGTTGTAGATCTCGTCGGGGGTACCGACCTGCTGGATCGTCCCGTTGGCGATGATGACGATCCGGTCGGACATCGTCATCGCCTCCTCCTGGTCGTGCGTGACGTAGATCGTCGTCGTGTCGAGTTCCTCCTGGATGCGCTGCAGTTCGGTACGCATGTGCATCTTCAGTTTCGCGTCCAGGTTCGAGAGCGGCTCGTCCATCAAGAACACGTCGGGTTCGCGGACGATGGCTCGTCCCGTCGCGACGCGCTGCTGTTGGCCCCCCGAGAGACTGCCCGGCCGCTTTTCCAGGTGATCCTCGATCTCGAGCATCTCCGCGGCTTCCGTGACGCGAGTGTCGATCTCGTCCTCGGAGAGGTCGGTCGTCAGGCGGAGCCCGTACGACATGTTCTCCTTGACGGTCATGTGCGGGTACAGCGCGTAGTTCTGGAACACCATCGCGATGCCGCGGTCCCGTGGGTGTACGTCGTTGATGACGCGGTCCCCGATGAGGATCTCCCCGTCACTGATACTCTCCAGCCCCGCCACCATCCGGAGGACGGTCGATTTGCCCGACCCCGACGGACCGAGAACGGAGACGAACTCCCCGTCCTCGATCCGGAGGTCGACGTGCTCGACGGCGAGGACGTCGCCGTACATCTTCTTGACGTCTCTGAACGTGACTCCGCTCATGGTCAACCGGGTACACGTGTCGAGTGGAAACGTATATAATTTTTCGTTGCCGACGTGCACTCCCCCGAAACACCGTCGTAGAGGAACTCACGCGTGTGTCCAGCGACAGGGGACCGAGGCGTGTGGAACGGGAGCCGGGACGTATCGATTGTAGACAACAACAATTATATACCACTATCTAAAATACAACCAGCGATGGCTCGCAGTCAGAGAGGCGGTTCGGCGACCAGGCGCAGGTTTATCAAAGCGGCCGGTGCAGCGGGAATCGCTGGACTGGCAGGGTGTGCCGGCGGCGGTTCCGGCGGCGAGGGGTCCGGTGACGGTGACGCCAGCGACGGCGCGTCGTCGGGCAGCAGCGGCTCGGGTGGGCCGGTCGAAATCCAGTTCTGGACGCTCTTCGCGGGTGGTGACGGCGAGACGATGAAGGAGCTCGTCAACGTGTTCAACGACGAGCACGACGACGTCCAGATCAAGCGACAGCGGCAGCCGTTCGCCGAGTACTACGACAAACTGTTCACCACGATGACCGGCGGCAACGCCCCGGATCTCGCGGTGTTCCACACGACGGAGATCCGGCGGTTCGTCGACGCGATGACGCCGCTCGACGACTTCATCGGCTCGGACACGGGTAGTGCGTACGTCGACTCCATCTGGAACGAAACCGAGTTCGGGGGCAACCACGTCGCACTCCCCCTCGACACGCACCCGAACGCCCTCTACTACAACAAGGACGTCTTCGAGGAAGCCGGTCTCGACCCCGAGAGTCCGCCGACGAACTACGAGGAACTCACGTCGATGGCGAACACCATCGTCGAGGAGACGGACGCACAGACGCTGGCGTTCAACCCCGAACCGTACAGCGGGTTCTACGTCCGGCAGTACATCGCGTGGCTCCGGGGAATGGGGACGCAGTTCCTCAACGAGGACCGGACGAAGGCGATGTTCGACAACGACGCCGGCAGGCGGCTCGGCGAGTTCTACGGCGAAATCGGCGCGAACGACTGGGACGAGCAGGACGCCTCGGAGAACCGCGGGACGAAAGCGTTCCGTGCGGGCGACCTCGCGATGACGATCAACGGCACCTGGTACTTCGGCGTGCTCCAGCAGCAGGACTACGACTGGGGCATGGCGAAACCGTTCGTCGCTCCCGACACCGAGGAGAACTTCACGTGGGCGAACAGCCACACCCTCGGTGTGCCCCGCTCGAAGAGCCGGAGCGACGCGAAGACGCAGGCAGCCGTCGACGCTGCGGAGTGGCTGACGCAGAACAGCCAGATCTGGGGGACCAAGGCGGGTCACCTGCCGGCCGCCCGGAGCGTGCTCCAGTCGGACACGCTCCGGAACGCCACGGTCTGGGAGAAGACGCTCAGCACGTTCAACGAGATGGCACAGGACGGCCAGCTCGCGTACATGCCGAGCACGGATAACAACGAGAACTACAAGCGACCGGTGAACAACGCGCTCGCGCAGATCTACTCGAACCAGGTCGACCCGGCAGCGGGCATCTCGAAGGCTGCCGAAGAGGTCACCGCGAAGCTCTCGGACTGATGGCGACGAAGGATTCGCAGTCGGTCGTCGCCCGACTGACTGACGTGGACGGGGTCGACCGCGAGGTGGTCGACGGCGTGCTGTTCGCGCTTCCCTACCTGCTTGTCTTCGGGGTGTTCCTCCTGTACCCGCTGGTGAAGGGGTTCTACATGAGCCTCTTCGACTGGAACGCCTTCGACCCGTCGGCGTCCGAGTTCGTCCTCTTCGACAACTACGTCCGGATGTTCGGCGACGGGTCCTTCTGGCGGGCGGTCCGTGCGACGGTCTACTTCGTGGTTCTGACCGTCCCGACGCTCGTCGTCCTCGGACTCATGCTCGCGCTCGGCGCGAACCGTCAGATCAGGGGCAAGCGGATCCTCCGGACCGTCTTCTTCAGCCCGTACGTCCTGACCGTGTCGGTCGTCTCGCTCATCTGGGCGGAGATATACTCGCCCTCGTACGGGCCGCTGAACTACTACGTCGGGTACTTCGTGGAGAGTCCACCGGCGTGGCTCAACAACTTCGACCTCGCGATGCCAGCCGTGGCGCTGGCGACGATCTGGTGGACTGTCGGGTTCAACTTCGTCATCCTCCTCGCCGCGAGGCAGGGCGTGCCCGAACGACTCTACGAGGCAGCGCGTATCGACGGCGCGGGTACCTGGCGTGCCTTCAAGGACATCACGCTGCCACAGATGCGGTCGGCGATCATGTTCGTCACGACCGTCCAGCTCATCGCCTCGTTCCAGGTGTTCGGACAGGTGTTCATCATGACCAACGGTGGCCCCGGCGACTCCACCCAGACGCTCGTGATGTACCTCTACCGCATGGCGTTCCGCGAACAGCAGTTCGGCTACGCGGCCGCCATCGGCTACTTCCTGTTCTTCGTCCTCGTGACGGTGAGTCTCGTGAACTACTACTTCGTCGGAGGTGACAACGAATGAGTACGACGACGCTCGGTATGGATACGAACCGACTCAAGACCGCGGGCGTGTACGCCTCGCTGTACGGCGCGGCGGCGCTCTTCCTCGTCCCCTACGTCTACCTCGTCTCGACGTCACTGAAGCCCGAGGAGTTCGCCTTCTCGGCCAAACCCTACTGGATCCCACCGGATGCCACGCTCCGCTGGTACGTCGCCGTCATCGAGGGCGCGCCCATGGTGGACTGGTTGGTGAACACGTTCGTCATCGCCGCGACGACGACGGTCATCGTGGTCGTCCTCGATTCGATGATCGCGTTCTCGCTGACGAAGCTGGACTGGCCGGGGAAGCGGATCGTGTTCACCGTCATCATCGCGAGCTTCATGGTGCCCGTGTTCGCCAACATGGTGCCGCTGTTCACCATCGTCTCGGACTTCGGGCTCATCAACAACCCGCTGGCGGTCATCCTGCCGTTCAGTGCGATGCCGATCGGGGTGTTCCTGTTCACGCAGTTCTTCAGTGACCTCCCCGACTCGGTCATCGAGGCGGCGAAGCTGGACGGGTTCTCGACGTTCGGGATCTACGCGCGGATCGTGCTGCCGCTGATGAAACCGGCCATCGCCGCGCTGTCGCTGTACACGTTCGTCTACACGTGGAACCAGTTCCTCTGGCCGCTCATCGTGTTGCAGGGGGAGTCGTCGTTCACGCTCCCGGTCGGAATCGTCACGATGCAACCGACGCAGGTGTTCCAGCCGGGGGCGGAGATGGCGGGGACGTTCCTCGCTGCACTCCCGCTGTTCATCGTCTTCCTGATCCTGCAGGAACACCTCGTGAACGCCGTGCAGATGCAGGGGACGACCGGATGATGTCCGGAAGCACTCCTGCCGCGGGCGTATCCCACGCCACAGACGCGGACGACGACCGACCGGAACGCACCGACGCCCGTCGGGCCGTCACCGACCCGGAGCGGTCGGTGTTCCGCCGGCCGGGCCGGGCTGACGCGCTGGACGACGAGCGAGACACCGACGACGGCCGGTCGAACGCTTTCGTGGAGACGCTGAGGTTCGTCTACCGCCACAGCACCGCGCTCGTCCCGGCGAGTGTCCTCTGGGTGCTCTGTTCGCTCCCGCTCGTCACCGTCGGACCGGCCAGCCTCGGCGTCTACTCGCTGGTGCTGTCGCTCCGTGAGACGGGACGCGTCGACCGGACCCGGGTCGTCGAGACGGTCCGGGGGAACCTGGTTCCAGCGACGCTCCTCGGGTTCCTCCCGGTGACGTTCGTCGGCATCGCCTCGCTGTACGTCGTCAGCGGGCTGGCGACCGGGCTCGTCGGGACCGCACTCACCGCCGGAGCGCTGTACGCGGGACTGTACGTCGGCGTGCTGTTGGTTCCGACGTTCGTCTCGGTGGCCGCCGGCGTCGACCCGAAGGTCGCGCTCCGCGAGTCGTACGTGTGGCTCGCGAGTTCGCCGGTGGTCGGCCTGCAACTGCTGCTCGTGACGGCCGTCCTCCTCGTCGCGACGCTGGGACTCAGCGTCGGGTTCTTCCTGTTGTTCGCCGGTGTCACAGCCACGTACCACGTCGAACTGCTCGTCCGTACGGTGACGGGACAGGAGGAGCCACTGCCGAGTTTCGCCGCGACCCGCCGGTGAGGTCGTCCATCCAACGATCCGCCGGTGAGGTCGTCCGTCACACGAACCGTTCGAGAACGTCCACACGGGGCGAACAATCGCGTCCCGCGACCCGCAACGCATGGAAACATTCAAACCGCGAATGCGAGAACGTATCGACCAGTCAGTGACCACATGAGTATCGAACACCAGGGATCGACGGCGACGCATCGAACGTCGCGTTCGCTCTCCGGGCGGTGGACGCTCCGGCTCGACCCCGACGACGTCGGCGTCGAGGCCGCGTGGACCGCGAGCGACGCCGACTGGAACGACGAGGCGTGTCTCGCCGTCGAGGTACCACACGCCTGGCAGGAACACGAGGAGTGCCGAGACTACACGGGTGTCGCGTGGTATCGTCGCGTCGTGACGGTCGAGGAGCTCCCGGAGGAGACGGTGTCGCTCCTCAGGTTCGGTGCCGTCGACTACGAGACGACCGTCTGGGTCAACGGCACCGAGTGTGGTTCGAACCGCGGCGGCTACCTGCCGTTCGAGGTCGACGTCACCGAGGCGCTCGAGCCCGGCGAGAACGTGGTCACACTCAGGGTCGACGACCCCGAGAACGTCGACGAGGTGCCACACGGGAAGCAGGGCGACCCGTGGTACACGCGGGTCAGCGGGATCTGGCAGGACGTCGCACTGCAGACCCGGCCCCGGACCCACGTCGACGACGTGCGAGTGACACCCGACACCGAGTCCGACACCGTCGCGGTGGACGTCGACGTCGTCGGCGTCGACGCGGACTCGACCGGCGGTCTCGCGGCACGCGTCCGGATCGAGCAGGACGGCGAACCCGTCGCAGAGTCCGATCCGGTCGCGGTCACGGCCGACGAGCACGAGCCGGAGCGGGGCCACGCGGCGACGACGATCGTCCTCGACGACCCCGACTACTGGCACCCAGACGACCCGATCCTGTACGACGTCGTCGTCGAACTCGTCGACGGCGGCGACGCCGGGGGGCTCGTCGACGCCTACGAGGACTACTTCGGGATGCGCTCGGTGTCCGTCCGGGGTCGGCGCCTCTACCTGAACGGCGAGCCACTGTTCGTCCGTGGCGCGCTCGACCAGGGCTACTACCCGAAGACGCTGTATCGACCGTTCGAGGACGACCTGTTCGAGCGCGAGATACGGACGGCCAAGGGGCTCGGGTTCAACCTGCTGCGCAAACACATCAAGCCGGCCCACCCCGACTGGGTCGAAGCCGCGGACCGGCTCGGCATCCTCGTCTGGGAGGAGGTCGCGAACCCCGGTCGGTACACGGAGCGCTCGGTGCGCGAGGTACGCGAACAGGCCCGGGGGCTCGTCGAGCGGGACTACAACCGTCCCTCGGTCGTCGCCTGGAGCCTCTACAACGAGGAGTGGGGGATCGGTCACCACCACGACGAGACGTACGTCTGGGACGACCCCGAGAAGCAGGAGACGCTCGGGGCACTCTACGAGGAGGCCAAGGCGTGGGACCCGACGCGGCTCGTCTGCGACAACTCCGGGTGGGCCCACGTCGCGACCGACCTCAACGACTACCACCAGTACTTCGCCAGTCCCGACCGCGCGACGGAGTGGGCCGAGATGCTGGATCACGTCCTCGCGCACCCGGAGGAGAACTACGCCGCCGAGTGGACCGACCCTCACGAGACGCCACTCGTGATGTCGGAGTTCGGGACGTGGGGGCTCTGTGACACGGAGCGGCTCCGCGGGTTCTACGACGGGACCCCGCCCTGGTTCTACCACCCGTTCCTCGTCCCCGAGGAACACCGGGGCGGCGACCTCGACAGCCACCACCTCCACCTCGAATCGGGGGTGCGGCGCTCCCCGGCCGGGTTCGACGACCGGTACGACGAGACCGCGCTCCCCGAGATGTTCGACGGCTTCGACGAGGCCGTCGAGACGTGGCAGTGGCGCGAGTTCGTCTCGCTGAAAGACCAGATCGAGGAACTCCGCCGCCGCGACGAGGTTGCCGGCTACGTCGTCACGGAGTGGACCGACATCGAGTGGGAGTTCAACGGGATCCTCGACTACCTGCGCGAGGGGAAGGCGTTCCACGACCGGTTCGCCGAGATCAACGGCGCGATCTGTGTCACCGCGGAGCCGGACTCGCACGTGGGCTGGGCGGGCGAACCGTTCTCCCTCGACCTCGGCGTCGTGAACGACACCGGTACTGGCGGTGCCGCGACGGTCGAGTGGACCGTCCGCGACGGCGACGAGGTGGTCGAGAGCGGTGTCGAGGAGACCCGGCTCGCGTCGTTCGGGCGGACGGCCGTCGGGACCGTCTCGTTCGTTCCCGAGGCGCCCGACGGACCGCGACGGCTCGCCGTGGAGCTGGCGCTCGACAGCGAGCTCGGGAGGGCGACCAACCGCGAGCAGGTCGTGATCGCACCGCGAGTGCTCCCCGCACGGCAGGACGTCCGCCTGTTCGTCGGTGACGACGCGCTGGCCGAGCGCCTTCGCGGCGGCCGGTACACGGTCGTCGACGACGTCGACGCCGCGGACGTCGCGGTCGTCTCACACGTCGGCGATCACGTCGGCGAGTTCGTGGACGACAGCGCGTCGGCGCTGCTGCTTCCGGGCCCCGACGGGTTCCACCCACGGACGAACCTCTTCAGCTACCACGAACTGCCGCCGGGTGAGAACTGGAACCTCGCGTCCGCGATGTACGCCCAGGACAGTCCCTTCCTCGAGGACCTCACCGACGGGAAACGTCTCGGCTGGGCGTTCGAGGGCATCTTCCCGAACGCGGTCGCGACGGACCTCCACCGCGACGCCGACGAGGTTCACGTCGGCTACATCGAGGGGTGGATGGCCAACTGGGGCTCGCCGCTCGCGTTCCGAGGGGTCGGCGACGGGACGGTCTGTACCTGCACGTTCCCGCTGGGAGCACACTACGGCGAACACCCGGTCGCGACGGTGCTGTTCGACCGACTCCTCGCCGACCTCGCAGCGCGGGACACGGAACCGGAGTAACTGCGAATGCCACGGATCACCGACTACGAACTGTACGAGGTCCCGCCGCGGTGGCTGTTCCTCCGCGTCGAGACGAGCGACGGACGCGTCGGCTGGGGCGAACCAGTCGTCGAGGGACACGCGCACACCGTCCGGGGTGCCGTCGAAGAACTGCTCGAGACCTACCTCCTCGGCGAGGACCCCCACCCCGTCGCCGACCACTGGCAAGCGATGTACCGTGGCGGCTTCTACCGGGGCGGCCCGGTGCTCATGTCGGCGATCGCCGGCATCGACCAGGCGCTCTGGGACCTCCGCGGCGAGGCGTTCGGTGCGCCCGTCTACGAACTCCTCGGCGGGCCGGTCCGCGACCGGATGCGGGTCTACCAGTGGGTCGGGGGCGACCGTCCCGCGGACGTCGGCGACGCCGCGGCCGAGAAGGTCGATCGGGGGTTCACTGCGCTGAAGATGAACGCGACGCCGGAGTTCAGACGCGTCGAGAGTCCCGCTGCCGTCGAGGCGGCCGTCGACCGCGTCCGCGAGGTGCGCGACCGGGTCGGCCCCGAGGTCGGTATCGGCGTCGACTTCCACGGACGGGTCGCGAAGTCGATGGCCAGGCGCCTCGCCGGAGCGCTCGACCCGTACGATCCGATGTTCGTCGAGGAGCCGGTCCTCCCCGAGCACAACGACGCACTGCCGGAGATCGCCGCGCACACGTCGACGCCCATCGCGACGGGCGAACGGATGTACTCGCGGTGGGAGTTCAAGCGCGTCTTCGAGCAGGGCGCGGTCGACGTCGTCCAACCCGACCTCTCGCACGCCGGCGGCATCACCGAGGTCAAGAAGATCGCCGACACGGCCGAGGCGTACGACGTGGCGCTCGCACCCCACTGTCCGCTCGGCCCGATCGCGCTGGCCGCCTGCCTGCAGGTCGACGCCGTCTGTCAGAACGCGCTCGTCCAGGAGCAGAGCCTCGACATCCACTACAACGAGGGGAGCGACGTGCTCGACTACCTCGCGGACCCGTCGGTGTTCGACTTCCGGGAGGGGTTCGTCGACCTTCCCGGCGGCCCCGGTCTCGGCGTGGAAATCGACGAGGACGTCGTCGAGTCCCGGGCTGGCGCCGTCGACTGGCACAACCCCGTGTGGAGACACGACGACGGCAGCGTCGCCGAGTGGTAGCGACGCGGGACCGACCACGAGAGCCGCACACGGACCGACGCCGACCACGAGAACACGAGAACACGAACCATGACCGAACGCGACAGATGGACCGAAGAGCAGGCCTGGAACTGGTATCGGGAACGGGAGTGGCCGGTCGGGTGTAACTACCTCCCGTCGACGGCCGTCAATCCGACGGAGATGTGGCAAGCGGCGACCTTCGACCCCGAGACGATCGACAGGGAGCTCGGCTGGGCCGCCGACTGGGGTATGAACTCCGTTCGCGTCTTCCTGCAGTTCCTCGTGTGGAAGGACGACGCTGCGGGCCTCGAAGAGCGACTGGATCGCTTCCTGGAGATCGCCGACCGACACGGCATCTCGACGATGGTCGTGCTGTTCGACGACGTCGGCTTCTCGGGGGACGACCCGTACCTCGGCCCGCAGAAGGATCCGATCCCGGGAACGCACAACAGCCAGTGGACGCCGAGCCCGGGGCACGGGCGCGTCGTCGACCGGTCGACGTGGCCGGAACTCGCCGAGTACGTCCGCGACGTCGTCCGCCGCTTCCGTGGCGACGAACGGATCTTCTGCTGGGACACCTACAACGAGCCCGGCAACAGCGAGATGGACGGGAAGTCCAACCCGCTCCTGCGGGAGTCGTTCGCGTGGGCGCGCGAGGCCGACCCGATCCACCCCATCACGGCGGGGGTGAACTGGGACCCGAACCGGACCGAACAGAACCGGATCGGGAGCGAGGAGGCGGACGTCGTCTCGTTTCACGACTACAGCGACCTCGGCTTCACGAGACACCGCGTCGAGTCGATCGAGGCCGAGTGGGGCCGACCACTCCTCTGTACCGAGTGGCTCGCTCGCACGCGCGACAACCTGGCCGAGACGCACCTCCCGTACTTCAAGCGGGAAGGGATCGGCTGTTACACGTGGGGGTTCGTCAACGGGAAGCTCCAGACGCACCTCCCGTGGAGTACGGCGCGGACGTCCATCGCCGAGGCCATCGAGGGCGAGGAGACGGACACGTGGTTCCACGACCTCGTCCACGGCGACGGCACGCCGTATCGGCGAGCGGAGTACGAGACGTTCCAGCGGTACGCCGTCCGGGACGAGGCGCCACCGTCGCTCGAGGAGATCGCCGAACTCGCACCGGGCGTCGACGTCGAGGGGCTCGACGTCGGGGAAGACGGGTCCGGCGACGACCGACCGGGTCCCTATCACGGGTGACTCGGGATGACGGACGCAATCGCCCGGAGACGCTTCGCCGGCAGCACCGCAGTCGTGACCGGCTCGACCCGCGGCATCGGCGCGGCGGTCGCCCGTCGATTCGTCACCGAGGGTGCGGACGTCGTGGTGACCGGGCGGTCGGTCGACGGGGGCGAAGCAGTCGCCAGCGACCTCTCGAACGGTACGGCGGCCGGTCGCGGGGGTGGAGACGCACGCTTCGTCCGGGCGGACGTGCGCGATCCCGACGACGTCGCGGCACTCGTCGAGACAACGGCCGACGGCTACGGGCGAATCGACGTGCTCGTGAACAACGCGGGTGTCCGGACGGAGACGACCGCGTCGGCTGCGACGATGGACGACTGGGCGTTCGTCCTCGAGACGGACTTCCGCTCGTTCTGGCTCCGTGTGAAGCACGCGGTCGAACAGCGGGCCGAGGGGATCGGTCGTCGCCACACGAGCAGCCGAACCGGCAGCCGGAGGGGCAGTGCGAGGGGAACGACGCCGACGGCGGGGGCGTTTCGCGAAGAGCACCGACTGACACCGGTCGATGCGCACCCGGCCTCACAGCGACGAGTCGAGAGGGTGTGCTCTCGAGCGAGCGGGACGACGACACGGGCGGACTGGACGGCGCTCCGCTCGAACCGGCCCGGGGCCGACGACGATGTTCACGGACGTGACTCGACCGCTCCGATCCCGCTTCGATGTGCCCGTCCGTTGTGACGTGGGCAGTCCTGTCGACGTGCTCTACCCACGTCTAAGTGTAATTACCTTTGTCTACTTCGAGAACCTACGAGGCGCGGACGCGGACCGGCGGAACGTCCGGCTGTCGTCGCCCGGGTCGGAGGAGGCTAGCGCGTGCTGACCGCCGACGAGCGAGCGGCCGGCACCAGACAGCGCCCGCTCGCCGGTTCGTCGCCGCTGTGCCGGCACGCGATGCGTCTCGCGCGAACTTCGCCGGCTTCGATGGCCAGGTGATCGCCGAGACGTCCCGGCTCGGAACGGCTTTCTGCCGGGCTCGCGGGCCGATAGCGGATAGCGGGTCGAACGGCGACGGTTCGGAGCGAACCTCGTGGTGTCTGAACGGAGCCTGCGCGTATCCTCCGCTCCGAAGGGTCAGCGTACGCACAGACCTCGATTGCGGTCTCCGATCGCGACCGTTCTGGGACGTCGCGTCTCGGCTCGACACGCCTCTCGCAGCCACGACGGCATCGTCACTGTCGGTCGACCGCTTGCCGCCGATCGTCTCGATCGACCCCGCCGGTGACTCGATCGATCATCGGCCGCGGCCGCTCGCCGGCACACCGTCTTCGAGTGGAAGTGATTGTACAGATCGCCGCTGTCGGTCCGACTGGTGTCGGCGAACGGAGGACGATACGCGAACTGTCCTCGTGGCGAGTTCCCAGGACAGGATCCCGTACGCACGCCACGGAGTGCGTGCCGGACTGCAGGAGGAGACCCGCCCGTCCGGACGGCGTTCTGGACGCGTCCACCCGCCGGTGGCCGGTGTCGAGACGGTGGCAGCGTTCCGGACCAGTTCTCGGTGGCACGCGTACGCGAACCGGACTGTCCCCTGCGTTGTGGTCGCAAGGGGGGCTGCGTCGTGGCCGCAAGGGAAGGTGACTGATAGGGTCGGCTGTAACTGTGTACCGGTGATTCGGCGACCGTTCCGTCGAACGCCGGACATGAATTACAACCGACCCTGTGAGCCCACGGACGTGGACGGCGTGTGCCAGCGATCGGCCGTCGGGTCGCTGTCGCGGTACCCGGTCGGCCGTCCGATCGACGCACGACCTCGGTCGGGGCGGCAGTGGTTCGTCAGTGCGACACCGTCCGAAGCAGGGACTCGCGCAACGAACCCAGCTGAGACTGTCGAGTCGAGGGCGTCCCGGACCGTCGGGGTCGTGACCCGCAGCGAGAGCCGCCCTCCGTATCGGGCGCGAGGAAGCACCGCCTGGTTTACGCCCCTAATTTTGTAATACTATCTGGGGGGACGACGCATCGGGCCCTCGACACGACCGGCACTGGTCGGCGGTGACGGCTTCGTGACGCGGTCGTGAGCGAACGTGACGAATCGGCACCGGATGAACACACGGTATCGAGCAGATTAACTTAAATTAAACCTATAACAGGCAATACCAAGCAACGCCACGCCACGCTGAGGTCGATCGATGACCGTTTACATCGCACGAATGTGGTGTGTTAGTCAGTGGCATGAAACGTGTCGAGGGCAAACGTTGAGCTATACGGCGTTGAATTAAATCGAAACGTCGACCAATAACCAGTCCGTGTACGAGCACCGTCTCGCGGGAGGGGCGGCGCGCGGCACGCCCCCAATGTTTTTATTCGCTATCGATGAATCGGCGACCGATGCCAGACTACAGTGCCGACTTCCAGGACAGTACCGTCGTGGTCACCGGCGCGACGTCCGGAATCGGACGGGGGATCGCCCTCCGGTTCGCGGACGCGGGCGCGACCGTACTGAACGCCGACATCGACGTCGAGCCCAAGAACGCGGAGACACCGACACACGAGGTGATCCGCGACCGGGGCGGGACCGCCGAGTACGTCGGGACGGACGTCTCGGACGCCGCGGAGATCCGGTCGCTCGTCGAACGTGCCCGCGAGTACGGCGGCGTCGACGTGATGGTGAACAACGCCGGGCTCTTCGTCGGCGGGGGACTCCTCGAGGTCACCGAAGAGGAGTTCGAGAGGATCCACGAGGTCAACGCGAAGGGAGTGTTCTTCGGGTGTCAGGCCGCCGCCCGGGACATGATCGATCGGGGCGTGTCGGGGGCGATCGTCAACACCGCCTCGATCAGTTCGTTCGTCGCCCAGCGCGAGCAGATACAGTACGACTCGACGAAGGCCGCGGTGAAGATGATCACGCGAGGGGCCGCCCTCGAGCTGGCCGACCACGACATCCGCGTGAACGCGGTCGGTCCCGGACAGATCGCCACGGAGTTCATCGATGGGTGGGCCGAAGACGCTCCGGAGGCGGCCGCGAACGACGGCCTCATCAAACCGGTTCCGGCCGGCCGGGCGGGGACACCTCGGGACGTCGCCGGCGCGGTGCTGTACCTCGCCAGTGACGACGCCGCGTACGTCACCGGTGAGGTGCTGATGGTCGACGGGGGCTGGCGAGTGATCTGACCGGGCACCTGCAGGTGACAGCGTCCCCGCGGTGACCGACGACTCGTCCGACGAGCGGAGGCCCGCTGGTCCGGATGGGTTTCGGTGAGCAGACGGACGACGTGCCGCCGGTGTCACGCTACCGCGCCAGCGCTCCGTCGAGATACCGAAGACGGCTACGCGTGTAGAGCGGCCGACCCGCTCGGGGGGGCGCGGGACGGGACGGGACGGAGCTCCAGGCCCCTCCGGTCGCGTTTTCGCGCGCGGCCTCGACCGGCGCGGCACAGCGGACCTCCGGAAGAGGACACTCGCGTCCGGCGTACCGACGGGACGCGCTCACCGGAACGACGGGAGGAGAAACGTTATGTAGGTGGGCACGGTGCTCCAAATCGAAGTCAATGACCACCGCCGAGCTTCTCGACACCCCCTCGGGGAACGCAGTAGTTGTAGCGCTCGATCACGGACTCAGTCTCGGAGCGCCCGGGGGCTTCGAGAACCCGGAAGAGACTCTCGAGACGGTGTTGCGGGGCGAACCGGACGCCGTACTCGTCGGACCGCACTTCGCCCGCCACTACTCGGAGCGACTGGCGGCTGCAGACGTCGACGTCGTCCTCACTGCGGACGTCGTGACGTGGTCGACCAGCCCCGGTCGTGACCACGGCCAGGACCTCTGGACGCCGGCGTTCGACGCCGAGTTCCTCACCGAACTCGATCCCGTCGGGGTCAAGACGGTGCTCGTGTTCGGCCGCGACGACACCGAGACGTTCCGCCGGAACGTCGAGTACATCAGTCACCTCGCCGAGGAGCTGCGCGGAGCTGACGTCCCGCTGGTCGTCGAACCCGTGATGTGGGGCGAGCGCATCCCGGACAGCCTGGAGACGGACCCCGACTACGTCGCCGACGCACTCCGCATGGGGTGGGAGTTCGGCGCCGACATCCTGAAGGCACCGTACACCGGCAGTGTGGGGTCGTTCGAGCCCCTCGTCGAGAACGCGCCCGTTCCGGTGATGATCCTCGGCGGCCCGGCGACCGGAACCACTCGTGGGATGCTCGAATCCGTCGAAGGGGCGATGGACGCCGGCGCGCGCGGCCTGATGATCGGACGGACCATCTGGAAGTCGGCAGACCCCGAACGGACCGTCGCCGCGCTCAGGGAGATCGTCCACGAGGGGGCCACCGTCGACGAGGTGTGGGACTCGACCGAGGCCGCACCCGTTCCCGACGGGGGCGAAGGCTAAGTAGCTGTCACGCCTACGCGCCGCCATGTCAGGCGCGCCGGCACACTTCATCCCCGAGGGCAGGACGCTGGACGACTTCCCCATCGACCAGTTCATGGGAGAGGGTATCGTCGTGGACCTGACGCCAAAGGAACCCGAGGAGCCGATCACCCGCGACGACATCGAGGCCTACGAGGACGCCATCGAGCCCGGTGACGTGGTCATGTTGCACACCGGGTGGGACGAGTACTACGGGCAGACCCCCGAGTACCTCTTCGAGTTCCCGTACCTGACTGGCGAGGCCGCAGAGTACGTCGTCTCACTCGACCCGAAGGCCGTCGGAACGGAGGGCGCGAGCGTCGGTGGCTGGTACGACGAAGTACCCGCCCACGGGCCGGCAGCGGACGTCCATCCGGCCGACTCACACCTCCCGCTGCTCGAAAACGACGTCTTCCCGATCGAGGAGGTACGGAACCTCGACCGGGTGCTCGACGGCGCGGACTGTCGCCGCGCCGACTTCTTCTTCCCGCCGCTCGACGTCCAGGGGACGGGTGGCTGTTCGGTCCGCGCCTTCGCACTGGTGTAGGGACTCGGCGACTTCGCTCGGTCCCGGTCTCGGTCGACCGTCGGGCGACTCGTCGACGTCACTCGGTCCCGGTCCCGGTCCCGATCTCGGTCGACCGTCAGGCCATGTCGACGGCGACGGAGACCGCGTCCAGCAGACTCTGTTCGGAGGCAACTCCCTCGCCCGCGATGTCGAAGGCGGTGCCGTGGTCGACACTCGTCCGCACGAGAGGGAGGCCGATCGTGACGTTGACGCCGCTCACCGCGTCGCTCTCGCCCGAGAACCCGAGCATCTTGATCGGGATGTGGCCCTGGTCGTGGTACATCGAGACGACGCAGTCGAACTCCCCGGCCGCCGCACGGACGTAGACGGTGTCGGGGGAGTAGGGGCCGGTCACGTCGACGCCCCGTTCGGCCGCGCGTTCGACGGCTGGCTCGATGGTCTCCGCCTCCTCGTCGCCGAGGAGCCCCCCGTCACTCGCGTGGGGGTTCAGGCCGGCCACCGCGATGGAAGGGCTGTCGATGCCGAGGGCACGCAGCGCCTCGTCCGTGACGCGTACCGTCGACGCGACGTCCTCGACGGAGAGCGAGCAGGCCTCCCGCAGCGGGACGTGCGTGCTCACGTGGGTCACCCGCAGCTCGTCCTCGACGAGCATCATCGAGTACTCCTCGGTGTCGGTGTAGTCGGCGAGCATCCCCGTGTGGCCCGCGTACTCGCTCCCCGCCATCCGGGTCGCCTGCTTGTTGATCGGGGCGGTGGTGATGGCGTCGATCTCGCCCGCCCGTGCCAGTTCGATCGCTCGCTCGATGTACGCGAGACTCGCCTCGCCGTTCTCCCGGGAGAGTTCCCCGTACCGGTGGTCGGCCACGTTGTCCAGGTCGACGACGGATACGACGCCCGGGTCCGGGCGTGCCTCGCGCGGCGACCCGACGCGTCGAACGGCGAGGTCGGGCGCGAACCGACCGGCCGCGTCGGCGAGGACCGACGCGTCACCGACGACGACGACGGTCGCCCGCTCGACGAGCCGCGGGTAGGCCTTGACGATGATCTCGCTGCCGATGCCTGCGGGGTCACCCATGGTGACGCCGATGGTCGGACTACCCTCGCTCATCGTCGGGACCGAGTCGAGCGAGCGACTTAACTATTGCCTGCTCGTCGCCGAAGCCGCCGGCCTTCGTGACGATCGTCGCGCCGTCGGCCACGCCACCGACGACCGACGCCAGCGGGATTCCCGGGGCGACCGCGTCGCCCGCCATCCGCAGCGCCCGTGCGTCCAGCCGGTCGAGGACGGCGATCGCGGTCGCACCACCCGTCACGAAGAGGTTCGGGGGCCGTCCGTCGCGGACCAGCCCCTCGGCAGCAGCCGCGAGCGCCTCCGTGACCCGACGCCGAACGGTTGCGCCGTCGACGCCCGCCTCCTCACCGGCTGCCAGCGTCCGCTCGACGTCGTCTGTGGCCTCGGCACTGTAGAGCAGGACGCCACCGCGCTCGTCGACCACGGCTGCGCCCCGGGACGTGAGGGCCGCACCGGCCCCGTCGGGGTCGACGACCGCCCGCTCGACGTCGAGCTGCCGACGACAGTCCCGGGGGAGGCGGCCCACTTGGTCGAGCGTCTCGGGAGCGACGCTGCCCGACACGCCGACGACGGGTCGGGGGTCGTCGACGTCGACTCCGGCCCCCAGGGCGGCTCCGGGAACGGGGACGTGACGGGCGAGCCCGCCGCTTCCGACGTACAGACACCGCT